>Ga0315332_10000204_pt1 | contig 23902 bp, 21 predicted proteins | sample M110034915metaG_FD_203455 | JGI IMG/M metagenome (GOLD analysis project Ga0315332, IMG submission 203455) | Ammonia-oxidizing marine archaeal communities from Monterey Bay, California, United States - M1 100m 34915 | ecosystem: Environmental > Aquatic > Marine > Intertidal zone | place: USA...
TAGGCGCGGTGCTCCTGAACCTCTATGACCCGATCAAGCTCGCTGAAGACATGGTCATCCTCGATATCGTGAGCGAGGGGCGCACGAGCTACACGGTTGGGCTCGGCTACCGCCCGGAAGAGTACGCGATGTTTGGCGTCGAGATGAGCGAACGCGCGGCGACGATGGAGAGCAAGCTCGATGCGCTCTTGCGTGCGGTGCGCGGTGAGCGTTTCGAGTACGAGGGACGCCCCGTCCAGGTGACGCCGGCATCGCATAGCGAGGGCGGACCGACGATCTTCTATGGCGGTCAGAGCCGGGCCGCCGCCCGCCGCGCCGGGCGCTTCGGTCTCGGCTTCATGGCAGGCGGAGGCGAAGCGTCGCTCGTCGAGGTCCACGCCGAAGCGGCCCGCGAGGCCGGGCATGAGCCGGGCCTCTGCGTCGTTCCGTCCGGCACCATGCACACGACGATCTTTCTCGCCCGCGACGTGGACGAGGGCTGGGATCGCTACGGACCCCATATGCTGCACGACGCCATGATGTATGGCTCATGGATGGGCTCGGAAGATAAATCGGCTTCGAAGTCGCTGGCGCGTACGGTCGATGATCTTCGATCGGAGAACGGCCCCTACCAGATCTATACGCCCGAGGTCGCCATCGAGTCGATCGCGCGCGGTATCCCGCTCGCGCTGCAGCCGCTTTCGGGTGGCTGCCCGCCGGAGCTGGCTTGGCAGAGTCTCGAGCTTCTGGCGAGCGACGTGCTGCCGCAGGTCTAGGGGGAATCCGGATTCGGTCGGGGATTGCCGTCGTCGTTTACACGGGTGGGGCCCCTCTGCATCTCATCCCGAGCACCCCCGTGAGGCGTATGCTCGCTAGGGATGCCAGCGGCTGCGCAAGTGTCGCTCCGGGTCGTCCGATAGCGGCTCCTGCATTTCCCATGTGCGCTGGTAGCCGGTGTGGCAGATCTTCCACTGACCGTCGACCTTGACGTATTCGTCCTCATAGAAGGCGGCGCCCTGGAGCAAGGTGCGCGCACGCAAAGCGGCGGCGGCCTCACCGGGGTTGATCACCGTGTCTTCGAGATACCAGCGCCCCTTGGCCGTCGTGGAACTCGTCAGTTCGATCTCCGGATTATGTACCTGGTGGAGGCTCACGATGTCGGTCCGACCGAGCGCGCCCTCCAAAAACCCGAGGATGGTGTCTCGGCCCTTCGCAGCGTGCGCTCCGCTGTCGTAGGCGGAGACCGCGTCCTCGGTGAAACAGTCCGCCATTTCCTCCCATTCCTTGCAGTCCAGGCATCGGATATATCGATACTTGACCTGCTTGATGGCTTCGATGTCGAGCAGCTGTTCTAGACGCGGGTCGCTCACGGGAACACCTCCAGAGTATTTGGCATGAGTCTACAACGGTCTGGAGCGTCGTGGGCTGCCCTGCGTAGCGAAAGGTGTAGACCTTGAATCTAGGCATCCAGTGGCCGAAGCTAGTTCGTGACAACCCAGACCCGTCCCGCGCGGTCGCGGTCGTGGACGAAGGAGAAGTCGATGGCGAGTTCGGTCGGACAGTTCTGTATTGCGGTCGCGGATCTCGAACGATCCGTTCAGTTCTATACCGAGATCATGGGGCTGGAGGAGCAGGGCCGGACGGAGATCCCGAACGTCCATGAGGTCCATCTCGCTGGGAATGAGGGAGGCGGTCGGCTCCAGCTCGCCAAGTTCAACGAGAGCATGCGGCCCGGGTCGATCGATCACGGCTTCGCCCTCTGGAAGGTCTACATCAACGTCGACGATGCGGCCGCGACATGGAAGAAGGCGGTCGACGCGGGTTATAAATCCGTGATGGAGCCGGAGCGGCTGGACCGTTGGCCCGTGGTCGTCGGGTTCGTACTCGATCCAGACGGTTATTTGATCGAGATCATCCAACACGATGGTGCGCGTCCGGGCGAATAGGCACGTGCCACGGATGGAGGAGAGTCACTGCTATGTCTCATTCTGTGAACGACCCGGCGCACCCGAAGCTCGTCACGGTGGGCGCCGTCAACTTCGATTCGGTGATGGGAGACAAGGCGGCGACACTCGAGAAGATCCTCGGGGTGGTTCGGGACGCCGCACATCAGGGCTGTGACCTGGTCGTCTTTCCCGAACTCGCGCTCAACGCCTGGGGCGAGTGCGCGGATTGCGCGGGACAGGGGAGTCCGTGTGATTGGCATCTCGATCAGGCGGAGATGATCCCAGGGCCGTCGACCGATGCGGTCGCCGAGGTCGCGCGAGAGCTGGACATCCACGTCATCTTCGGGATGGAGGAGCGAGATCCGGAGCGTCCCGGAACGCTCTACAACGCTGCGGTCCTGCTCGCGCCCGAAGGGGTGGTCGGCACCTATCGGAAGGTGCACCTCGGCATTCCGCTCGAGACGAACCGCTTCACGCCGGGCGATTCGTTGCCCGTCTTTGAAACTCGGCTCGGGCCGATCGGGATCTCGATCTGTTACGACTTCTACAACAACCCGGAGTTGTCTCGGATCCTCGCCCTGAAAGGCGCACGCATCCTCGTCAATCCGACGGGAAGCTCCAATCTGCCCGGCAAAGCGCCCATGATCACGTACACGACCCTGGTGCGCGCGCAGGAGAATCTGGTCTACGCCGTCTCGTCGAACCGGGTCGGGAACCAGGGGGGCGCGCGTTGGGCCGGCAATAGCGTGATTGGGGGGCCTCATTTCCCCGGCTTTGGAAAGGTCCTCGCAGAGGCGGGTCAGGAGGAGCAGCTCATCGTGGCGACCCTCAACTTCGACCAGCTGGCCGCCTGGTACGACTGGCTGCCCTGGCGGGAATGGCGCCTCGGTGCCCAGCGCTACGCCACGGATCTGATCGCGAGGGAGTTCGAGGAGATCGCGAGTAAAGCGAGTCGCTGATCGTCTCTCGGCGAGCTAGCACGGGCCCGGGGCACGACGAGTTCGTCGTGCGATGATCTCCGGTCTTTGCGCGCTGTGGCCCATCGCGCTTTCCAGCGCGTGTCCGAGCTGGAGCACCTCGAAGTCTGCGTCGCGCCGCCCCACGATCTGGAGCCCGACCGGCAGTCCCGCCCGTGTGAAGCCGGCCGGGATGGAGATCGCGGGGAGCCCCGTCAGCGAGATCACGGCGCAGGTCATCATCCAGTCGAGATAGGTTTCCATCGGAGCGCCGGCGACCGCTCGGGGCCACTCGACTTCGACCGGGAAGGGGGCCACCTGAGAGACCGGCAGGCAGAGGAAGGCGTGCTCCTCGAGGAAGGTGTCGACACGGGTCCGGATGTCGCCGTGGGCGCGATGCGCGCGCGCGACCCGGGTGGGGGATTGGGCGAGCCCTTTTTCGATGTTCCAGACGACGGTGTCCTTGATCTGGCCGCGCTCGGTCTCGAGGAGGGGGGCGAAGCGGTCCGCGAAGAGCGCGGCGCGAAGCACCTGGAAGGTCTCTTCGGCCTCGCTCAGGTCGGGGTGGCTCTCGTGGACCAGACAGCCCAGGGACTCGAGCTGGGGGATCACGGCCCGGCAGACCGCGCGGACCTCGTCCTCGACCGGGAAGAGTCCGAGGTCTTCGCTGAACGCGACGCGGATCCCCGCGAAGTCGCGGTCGAGGGGGGCCGCGAAGTCTTGTGAGGGCAAGCCGAGCGAGGTCGGGTCGCGCTCGTCGGGGCCGCCGATCACCGAGAGGAGATAGGCGGCATCCGCGACGTTTCGCGCCATCGGGCCGCTCACCCCCAGCTCGCTCGGGGGCGTTGGGTATTCGGGGACACGACCCGCCGTGGGTCGAAAGCCGACCACGTTATTGAAGCTGCCCGGGTTTCGGAGGGATCCGCCGAGGTCGCTGCCGTCGGCGAAGGGCACCATGCCGCAGGCCAGAGCGGCCGCGGCGCCTCCGCTGCTTCCCCCCGGTGTCCTCGCCGGGTCGTACGGATTGCGGGTCGGGCCGAAGAGGGGATTGAAGGTCTGGGAGCCCGCGCCGAGCTCGGGCATGTTGGTCTTGCCGATGAAGATCGCGCCCGCCCGTCGGAGACGTTCGACGAAGAGGGAGTCCGCGTCGGGCATGAAATTCTCGAAGAGCGGAGAGCCCATCGTGGTGCGGAGCCCCTTCACGTTGGCCATATCCTTGACCGCGTGGGGCAAGCCGTGCATCGGGCCCACCCGCTCGCCCCGCGTGAGCCGCTCGTCCGCTCGCCCCGCCTCCTCGAGCAGCTCGCCGCGCGGCCGCAGGATCGGGATCGCATTGATCACCGGGTCGAGCTCTTCGATCCGCTCCAGGTGGGCGCGCATGACCTCGACGGCGGAGACCTCGCGATCGCGGACGAGTCGCGCGATCTCTCGGCCGTGGAGGTCGACGATTTCGGTCATGGGACGCGCTTCGTGACGTGTGGAGAGCGGGCCCGGGGGCGACTCTTTGCGCGGCTGGGGCAGACCGGGCTCATCGGGCGCCTACCACTCGACGGGCATTTCCCAGAGCCCATCGATCAGCGCGCTGGGCATCGACACGGGCTCTGTCCCCTGCGCGAGTCTGATCTGCGGCATGCGGGCGAGTACGCGACTGAGCGCCGCCTTGATCTCCATCTTCGCGAGGTTGGCGCCGAGGCAATAATGGGGCCCGAAGCCGAGCGAGAGATGGTCGTTCGGCGTCCGGTCGACCCTGAATTCATGCGGCGAGTCGAAGACCGCTTCGTCGCGGTTGGCCGACGCGTAGACCATCACGACCGACTCCCCCCGTCGGATCGCCTGGCCGCCGAGGGTGGTGTCGCACATCGCAACGCGGCGCATCGCCCGCACGGGAGTGGTCCAGCGGAGAATCTCGTCGGCCGCCGTCTCCCAAAGCGACGGGTCGGCCGCCAAGCGCGCTTTTTCTTCGGGATGCTGGAGCAGTGCCAACATGCCCTGGGAGATCCCATTCCGCGTCGTCTCGTTGCCCGCCATCAAGAGAAAGAAGGCCATGTCCTTGATCTCGTCGGCGTCGAAGCGCGAACCATCCATGCCTTCGGACATGTCCGAGAGGAGCCCGTCGTCGCTCGCGGCGATGATCTTGCTCAGGATGTCGTCCTGGGGTTCCGAGCGCCGTTGCGCGACCTTCTCTCCGAGATAGGCGTGGAGTTCGCCGATCAGACGGCCGGCCTGTTCGAGGGTGTCCGCCCCACCGTCGGGGTCCGTGCCGCTGATCACCGCGTCCGTCCATTCGCGGAAGCGTTCGAGGTCCCCGTCCGCGACGCCGAGCATGTCGGCGATGATGCGCATCGGGACGGGCACCGCGAGCTCGCGGACGAAGTCGCAGCTCGAGCGTCCCGCCAGCGCGTCGATCGCCTCGTCCGCATAGTGCCGGGCGCGCTCGGAGAGCATCGACACCATTCGCGGGGTGAATCCCTTGCTAACGACGTTGCGATGACGAAGGTGGCGCTTCCCATCCATCGATTGCATCGAAAAGCGATGCTCGGAGACGTGCCAGGGTCCCTTGGGTTCCGAGGAGAAGGTCTCTGGGTTGCGGGAGGCCTCGCGGATGTCGGCATGGCGGGTGAGCAGCCACCACTCGTTCTCGGGATCCCATTGGATCGGGTCTTCCCGGCGCAGGGCCTCGAGGGCCCGATCCCGGGACGCGGGTTCGTGGACGGGTGCGAGGACGTCGTAGGCCAGTTCCATCGGGGCGCTCCTGGGCGTCTCCGCGGGAGGCGGAGGGGTCCCCGATGCTAGCGGTCACACGCGGGGGTGCGCCGGCTCAATCGGTCGAGGCCGCCTGGCGGCCCGCGAGTCGGCCGAAGAAGGTGGCGTCTCCGACCGAGAGGCCACTTGCGTAGCCCTCGGCGCTCCGTGGCAGGCCACAGGAATTTCGCCCCGCCGCATAGAGGCCCTCGATGATGCTCCCCTGCTCGTCGAGCACCTCCCCGGTCGCTCGCGTGGAGAGCCCGCCGAGGGTGAACGCGACGTAGGGCGCCCTGCCCAGCGACACGTCGAAGGCCGCGTAGGGAGGCTGGTCGAGCGGCCGGAGCCAGTCGGTGCTTTTGTGAAAGATCGGGTCCTTGCCTTTCGCGGCGTTCGCGTTGTAGATGGCGAGGGTCGCCTGGAGGGTGCCTTCAGGCAGCCCCAGCGCAGACTCGAGCCCTGCGATGCTGCCCTCGGTGGCGACATGCTCGATGGCGACATCAGTGCGGGGCATCTCGTGCACGAAGCGGTTGATGTCGGGGTGGTGGAAGCAGGAGTCGTCGACGATGAGATAGGCCATGTGGTCCGTCTGTTTCATCGCCGCGTCGCCCACGCGGGCGTGGTAGCTGTCTTCGCTGACGAAACGCTGTCCGTGTCGGTTGACGAGAATCCCGAAGGTCAGATCTGCGGGTGGGTAGAAGGGGAGGGTGATGAAATGCTCGGACATGTGGATCGCCGCACCGCCGACGGACATGCCCAGCTGGATGCCTGAGCCATCGTCGTAGGGACTTCCGTGGTCGAGGATGTCTTTTTTGAAATCCGGGATGTGGTTCGCGACCATGGGGTGATTCATGATGAAGCCACCGGCGGTCAAGATCACGCCCTTGTCGGCGCGCAGGTAGAACCGCTCGCCATATTGGCTCGCGGCGACCCCGACGACCCGCTGCTGGTCGTTCACGATCAGCCGATCGACCGCCGTGTCGTAACGTTTTTCGATCGGTAATTCGTCGACCCGCTCCATCAGCGCTCGCATGATGAGGTGACCGGCGTCGCCGTCGCCGGCGGCCTTATGGCCTCTCGGAGCCGGCCGGGCCACTTCGGAAAAAGGCCAGACCTTCTCGTTGCCGGTCCAGATCAAGCAGGTGGCATCGGGCTGGAGACTGTGACGGTGGGGGTAGTAGTCGCGCCGAAAAGGCACGCCCTGGGATTCGAGCCACTCGAAGTGCTCGACGCTCCGGTCGCTGTAAAGGCGCGCCTTCTGGTCATCCTGAAAGGGAGTCGAGTGGATCAGAAATTGAAAAAGGTCTTCTGCAGAGTCTGGGAAATCACAAGCTTTTTGAACGGGTGTGCCCCCGCCACAGTACACGTGACCTCCGCATAAGGCGGTCGTCCCGCCGCCACCGCCGGCGACCTCGAGGATCGTGACGTCCGCTCCAGCGCGTGCGGCTTCGAGGGCCGCGCAGCTCCCGGCTCCGCCATATCCCACGACGAGGATCTCGCTGCGATGCGACCAGTCCGGAACTTCGGATTCTTGCAGCGGTCGTTGGATGGTCGTCATGGTGAGGCTGGCTCCCGGTGGAGAATGGTTTCACGCCCCGATATCGCCGAAGGGACGGATCACGTTCTCTGCATAGTCGTCGATGAAGGCGAGCTCTTCGTCGAGCGTCGAGTTCCAATTGCCTAGCATCACGCTGGGGGGAAAGCTGATGACGGCGTCGAGGCCTTTTTCGGTGAGGCGTGCGTAGTCGTCGGCGTTGGGCGGGGTGACGAGAGGCGCGATGCACTCGAAGGGCGCGTCGCCTCGACCCGCTTCGGCGCGAAGCCGCGTCATCTCGTCGAGTAGATCCACCGTCTCGTCCGGCGTGTGGCCGTGGCCGATCCAGCCGTCCCCCAATCGGGCCGAGCGACGCAGGGCCGGTGGGCTCGAGCCTCCGATCAGGATCGGGATCGGCGCGCGCGGGCTGGGGTTCATGTGGATGGGTGGGAAGTCGTAAAATTCACCGTGGTGCTCGGCTGGCCCCTCGGACCAGAGCTTACGCATCACCTCGATCATCTCGTCCATTCGCCGGCCGCGACTTTTCCATTCGACGCCGATGATGTCGAACTCTTCCTTCATCCAACCGACCCCGACCGAGATATGCATGCGACCCTGGGAGAGCACGGAGGCGGTCGCCGCGCCCCGGGCGCTGTCGAAGACGTCGTGGATCGGCAGGATATAGGTCGAGAGTGTGAATCGGAGGGTCTCGGTCGCCGTCGCCATCGCGGAGACCAGGGCCCAGACATCGGCATGGTCGACCGTCTTCTCGAAGGGCGGTGCGCCGTCGGGCGAGTAGAGATATTTCGACTCGAGCTTTTCGGGGACGAACATATGGTCTGCGAGTGAGACGCCTTCGAAGCCGGCGGCCTCGGCTCTTTGCGCGAGCGGAACCACGTGTTCCGTCGCCGTATGCGACAACGCGAGCCAGAACTTCATCATGTCCCCTTTCGACTATTTGGGAGAGCGCAGTGGGATCGGCCCGTCGCCTACGGTCTCGAAGCCTCTTCCGCGCGGCCAGGCGACTCCGGGACGAGCGCGGCTGTGTGCGTTGTCACTCTATCATGCGGTGTCGCGTCGCGTCGCCGCAGAGGCCTGCGACGCTCGGTCCCCCGGTCGCCGTGTTCTGTTCGCCGTAGCCGGCGGGAGGGGACTCTCTTCGGGCCGGGCTGTTTGATCAGGCGCTTTGTCGCCTCGGACGGGGCGGGGTTGCCACGGTCGTGCCTTCTCTGACAGAATCAGGCCCATGGCGCTCGACCTCGGATTGGACGCGGATCAACGAGAGATCGAAGATCTCTTCAAGGGCTTCTTCGAGAAGGAGTCGAGCAGCGCCGTCGTCCGGCAAGCGGAACCCCTGGGCTTCGATTTGGCGCTCTGGCACAAGGTCTGTGAGATCGGTGCGGCCGAGATGGGCATGCGCGAGGCGGAGGGGGACGGGGGGCGTTTTGGTCATCTCGTCCTCGCTTGTGAGGCAGTCGGACGCTGTGTCGCGCCCGTGCCTCTGGTCGAGCATCTGGTCGCTTCTCGACTGTCTCCCGCGGACGATCTTCGAGATGGATCGAGGATCGCGACGATCGCGTTGCGCCCCGCGGACGACGACGGCCTGTGGCGATTCGTGCCGGCGGGCGCCGTGGCGGATACCGTGATCGGGCTGGAGGGCGAAGAGCTGGTAGCCGTGACCTCGGCGCCGCCTCATCGGGCCCCCTCCAATCTGGCGTGCGCACCCATGGCGGATCGCTCCGCGCGTGAGGGCGACCGCGTCGTCGTGGGGACGCGCGCCGATTTCGAACGCGCGGTGGACCACTGGAAGCTTCTGCTCGCCGCTTCGCTCGTCGGGATCTCGGCGCGTGCCGAGCAGATCGCCCTCGACTACGTGATGGAGCGCAAGGCCTTCGGTCGGCCGATCGGCGGGTTTCAGGCGATCCAGCACGGACTCGCCGATTTCCCCGGCTGGATCGACGGCGCTCGCACCCTGGTCCACAAGGCCGCTTGGGCAACCGATCAGCGTGACGACGAGGAGGCTCGGGGCGGCACGCCAGAGGATTCGACTCAGCCGATCGATGATCAAGATTTCGAGATCCAGGATCCGCGCGTCCTCACGAGCATGGCCTTCAGCTTCGCGGCGGAGTCGGCGCGAGAAGTGACCGACCGCGCCCTGCACTATCACGGGAGCTACGGCTTCTCGTTGGAATACGACATCCAGCTCTACCATCGAAGAGCCCGGGGTTGGCCGCTCCAGCTGGGGGATCCGGCGTCCGAGCGAAGCCGACTGGCCGACCTGATCTGGCCCCGCGAGGCGAGCTAGCGGGGCGGCCCTTTCGTTCGAGGCGCGCGCGAGTTACTCGCGAATGATGCTGTCCTGGACGAAGGAGGCGACGAGGGTGCCGTCTTCGCTGAATACGTTGGAGCGACCGTATACGCGGCCGCGCCCCGTGTAGATCACTTCCTGGGCCAGGAGCGACCAGGCTGCGACGCTGAAGGGCTCGTGAAAGGTCATCGTGTGGGACACGACGCCGGTCGCGAGGTCGACGTGGGCGCGATTTTGTCCGTAGCCGGCGTGGGGGCGCATCGCTGCGCCGATGAGGAATCCGTCAGTGGCGTAGGACAGGATCGCCTGGTTCACACATTGCTCGTTGGAGGACAGCGGATGGCGCATCCATACGTAGAGCTCCGGCGGGCCCGTCGGCGCATCGGGATTCCATGTGTCGACGTCTCCAACGATCCGGAACTCGGCGCCGGGGAAGGCCAGGCCGGCCGGTCCGGCGGGCGTACAGCGCTCGGGCCCCTCGACGGGGGGCATCTCGGTCGTGTGCTGGATCAGGTCCGGCTCGTCGGCGGAGAGCAGCACGAGCGCCCGTGCGCACAGGCGATCCCCCTGCCAGACCGTCAGCGTTTCGCTCCCGAAGCTCCGCCCGTCGTGCATCGAGCTCGCCTCGATCTCGGTCGGTTGGCTGACCCGAGCGCCGCGCGCAAAGATCGTGTGGAGCGTCTTGACGTTCTTGCCGGGGTTGCGGTCCGCCGCGATGACGATGAGCTGGGACATCAGCTGGCCGCCGAAGACGACGTCGCCCTCCTCGGGGTTCCCCACGTTTTGTGCGCGGTAGCGGTCGTCTCCGATCTGTTCGGGGACGAGCTCCGGGGGTCGGTCCGCTTCGTTCGTGCTCATGCTCTTCCTGCCCTCCAGGGTCACGGAGCTGGAGGGCGCCGCGGGATCGGGTACTGAAATCACTCATCTGGCCAGCTGCTCAGTAGAGCAGAGACGTGCCAGACCGTCCACTCGTCTCCGGATCGACCCTCGAGGCGGGCGAAGACCCTCTCCTGGTTTCCGCTACTCTTACGAATCGTTGTCCGGGTCGAGGGCGATAGGCTCATTCGCGAACCCGCCCCCAGCGACACGGTTGAGGATGCACACGAGATGGAATTCGGGATGCCCGACGAGATCGTCGCGTTGCGCAAGCAGATGCGGGAGCTGATCGCAGCCCACGTGACCCCGAGTGAACTCGAGAAGGCGCACGAGACGGGAACGAATATCTGTCTGCCGCTCTACCGCGCGATGGGCGAAGCGGGCTTGATCCGTCGCGCCGTGCCCGGCGTTGGGAAGGGAGACCCCCTCGAGCTCTTTACGATCACGAACGAGCTCGAGAAGGCGGCCGCGCCCTTCGACGCGATCTCGATGGTGATTCAGCTCTCGGCGGTGATCTCTCGCGTGGGTTCCCAGGAACTCCAGGACGAGGTCCTGCCGCGCTTGATGACCGGGGAGTCGCTCGTTTGCTTTGGTATGACCGAACCCGATGCCGGGAGCGACCTGGCGGCCGTGCAGACCCGCGCCGAACGCGACGGGGAGGACTGGGTCATCAACGGATCCAAGGTGTGGACGACGATGGCCCACGTGTCCGACTGGGCCTTCATGTTCACTCGCTCCGGTGAGCGGGGCGACGGACGCGCGGGCTATACGACCTTCTTCATCCCGATGGATACGCCCGGTATTCGCATCGAGCCGATCTGGACGATGAGCACCGAACGTTCGAATACGACCTTCTTCGACGATGTCCGGGTCCCGGCTCGCTATGTGCTCGGCGAGGTGGACCAGGGTTGGAAGACCCTCTCGGTCATGCTCTCTTTCGAGCGCGGCATGGGAAACACCGCGGGGGGGATCCCTTTGCTGCGACGATTCGCCGACTGGGCGAAAGAGTCGGGCGCGATCGACGACCCCCTGGTGCGCGACGAGATGGCGCGGGTCGCGATCGACAACGAGGTCAGCCGACTCCTGACCCAGCGTACGGTCTGGCGAGCCGCCCAGGGCGAGCTGGCTGGAGTCGAGGGTTCGATCGCAAAGGTCTTCGCAACGGAAGCCTATCAGCGCGCTGCGCGGACCTTTCAGGCCGCCGCAGGGCCCGCCGGCACGCTCGGCTTTGGCGAGGCCGATGCCGCGGCGGGAGGCTGGATCGATCACGATGCGCGCCACTCGATCCCCCAGACCTTCCAGGGCGGGACGAGCGAGATCAATCGAAATAACATCGCGGAACGCCATTTGGGGCTTCCCCGCACCCGATGAAGAGACGGAAAACCGGTGACTCCGGCCTTTCTGGCGCCGTGAAGCCTCAGCCCGAAGAGCCCCTCAACCCATCTGATCCGATAGGAGAATCCCCGTGAAATACGTTCGCTACGAGGTCGAAGAGGCCGTCGCCTCGATCACGCTCGATCGCCCCGAGAAAGCCAATGCTCAGAACGAAAAGATGCTCGATGAGCTGGAGGAGTCTTTCACGCGGGCAGAGATGGACGACGCGGTCAAAGTCATCGTGCTGCGTGCGACGGGGAAACATTTCTCGGCCGGACACGATCTCGACACGTCGGATCCCGACGCCGTTCAGATCAGGGAGCCCGACGGCACCTATCGGCTCGACACGATGTACCGATGGGAGGCGCGTAAATATTTCGGCTATTCCTGGCACTGGCGGAACATCCCGAAACCGACCATTGCCGCCGTCCAGGGCAAGGCCATCGCGGGTGCGCTGAACCTGATTTGGCCGATGGACCTGATCGTGGCCGCGGAGAACGCGACCTTCCAGGATCCGGTCGTCTTGATGGCGATCGGGGGCGTCGAATACCATGGGCACGCCTGGGAGCTCGGCGCGCGACGCGCCAAGGATATGCTCTTCACCCGACGCGCGATCGACGCGCAAGAGGCGCTGCACGTCGGTCTCGTTCGCGAGGTCGTCCCCTCCGACGAACTCTGGGATAAGACGGACGCGCTCGCCAAGGACATCGCCACGCAGAACGCCTTCGGCCTCGCCCAGGCGAAGCGAGCGATCAACCAGACGCTCGACGTCCAGGGCTACTATGCGGCGCTGCAATCGGCATTCGACATTCATCACACCGGACACGGCAACGCGATGAGCTACACGGGGCATCCGATCCTGATGGAGCTGGATCAGATGAAGAGCGAGCTCAAAAAGTCCTAGGCGCTGGCTCGACACGCGCCGGAGACCGGCTCGAAACAGCGCGGCTCCGGCGTGGTGGAGGTCTCAGCTGAATTGCGCGACGAGTTCTCGCTTGAGAATCTTCATCGTGGGATTTCGCGGGAGGGCTTCCACGTGTTCGAGCTGCTCGGGAATCTTCTGGGGCATCAGCTGGGCGGTCCGACAGAGCTGCTGGAGCTCCGGGAACGAGAGAGGCTCTTCGCCCGTCGGCGTCTCGACGACGGCGCAGACGCGCTCTCCCCGCTCCGTGTCGGGTAATCCGATCACCGCGACGGCCGCGACTTTCGGGTGGGTCATGAGCAGCTCTTCGATCTCGCCCGGGCCGATATTTTCTCCCTTGCGAATGATCATGTCCTTGCTTCGCCCGGTCAGGACCATTTGGCCGTCTTCGCGTAGGTGGCCGCGGTCGCCCGTTCTGAAATAGCCGTCGTCGCGGAACGCGTGCTGCGTGGCGACCGGGTCGAGATAGCCTTTGGCGACCATGGGACCGCGTACGAGCACGTCGCCGTCGACGCCCCGCGGCACCGCTCGCTCGTCGGCGTCGACGACGAGGATCTCGATGCCCGGGATCGGCGCCCCCTCGGTCTCCGCCCGCTGTTCGTCGGTGTCCGTGCGTTTCCCGTTGGAGATCATCGGGGATTCGGTCATGCCGTATCCGTGGCAGATCATGCCGCCGACCTCTTCGAGGACGTGGTAGTAGGTATCGCTCGCCAGAGGCGCGCCTCCCCCCGTCAGGACCTGGAGCCGGGGTAGGATCGGATCGTTCGGGCTCTTGCGCTGCTCCTCGAGCAGCATGAGGTAATGAGCGGTGCTGCCGCCGGTGATCGTGACCTGGTTGTCTCGCAGGGTCTCGAGCGAGTCCGGGATCGCGAAGATGTCGAGGAGCAGAGCGGGCATGCCATAGCGGAGCTGCATGACGAGATAGTCGGGTCCGCCGATATGAGCGTAGGGAAAGACGATGGAGCCGATGTCGCCTTCCCGGGGTGAGATCGAATCCGCGATGCCGATTCCGCCCGCGATCAGCGTTCCGTCCGTGTGCCGCACCACCTTGGGAGCCGAAGTCGTCCCCGAGGTCGAATAGAGCCAGCGAGTGAGCTCGGCGTTGGGGGGCGGGGGTGGCAGGGTCGAGGGGTCGCCTTCAGGCAAGCCCTCGTCGACCCGTAGGACCCTGAAGGGGTGAGCGGAGCGGGAAGAGAGCGTTGCGGCCATCTCGGCGTAGGAGAAGCCGCGCCACTCGCCCAGCACGGCGAACCAGCCGGCCCGCGTCTGATCGAGGAGGGAGCCCACCTCGCGCTCGCGGTAGAGCGCGATGATCGGGTTCTGGACCGCCCCGAGTCGCGAGAGCGCCATGGAGAGCACGACGGTGTCGATCTGGGTCGGGAGCTGCCAGCTAAAAGGCGTCTGGTCGTCGACGCCGAGCGCCTGGAGTCCGGCCGCTACGCGTTCGCAGGTCGCCTTGAACTCGGCGAAGGAGAGCCTGCGACCGCCCGGTTCGACGAACATGAGCCGATCCGGAGTACGTTCGGTCCGCGCTTCGAGGAGCCCCCAAAGCGTTTCGGCCTCGACGATCGCGTTTCGCTCAGCCACGGATGTGTTGACCGCCGGCGACCGTGATGATTTCGCCCGTCACGTAGCTCGCCTCGTCCGACGCGAGCCATGCGACCGCGCTGGCGACTTCACTCGGCAGTACCCCTCGGCCCATGGGCGACGCGGCGCGCAACTCGTTCATGCGCTCGACGCCATAGGTCTTCTCGAGAAAGGGATTTTCGACGAAGCCCGGCGCGACCGCGTTGACGCGCACACCCATCCCGGCCACTTCCATTGCGAGAGATCGGGTGAAGCCGACGAGCGCTGCCTTCGTCGTGCCATAGGCGACTTCGTCCCGGCCCGGCTTCCAGGCCGCGATCGACGCGATGCTGATGATGGAGCCGACCCCGCGGTCGATCATCCCGGGGAGGACCGCGCGCGCCGCTCGGAAGGCGGCGTTCAGGTTCACCTCGACGATCGTGTCCCACTCCTCGTCGCTGATCTGCCAGGTCGGTCGCAGGACATTGGTGCCGGCACAGTTGACGAGCAGGTCGATCCTGTCGTGCCGCTTCTCGACGCCCGCGAGGTGGGCGGCGAGGGCCTTGCGGTCGCTCACGTCCACGCGCTCGGTCTCGATCCCGAGTTCGCCGCGGAGCTTCTCGAGGCGTCCGGCATGGGCGTCCGAGGCGATGACTCGAAGCCCGTCCGCGTGCAACCGGCGGACGATCGTGCCGCCCAGCCCTGCACCCGCTCCAGCCGTCACGACGGCGACGGGCCTGCGCTCCGGATCGATCGACCCCTCGGTGTGGTCCATCGTGCGCTAAGAGGAGAAGGCGCCGAAGAGCGCGTCGGCGTTCTCGCTCATCACCTTTCGCTGAATATCGGTAGGGATAGCCGCCTCGTTCATATGGTCGAAGAACTCGAGCGGCTGCGCGAGTCCCTCGGGATGCGGATAGTCGGAGCCGAAGAGAATATGGTCCTCTCCGATCCGCCCGACGAGCTTCATCACGTCGTCCTCCCAGAAGGGATTCACGTAGACGCAGCGCTGGAAGGTCTCGACGGGATCCTCGGCGAAGTCCTGGGGGAGCTGTCGATAGGTCAACTCGAGTTCGTCGAGCAGCGGCCCGACCCAGGTCGCCCCGTTCTCCACGCTCATGATGCGGACCTTGGGGAACCGCGTGAGCGTCCCCTGGCAGATCAGCGCTGCGATCGCATCCTCGATCTCGCGATGACGCAGCAGCAGACGCTTCAGGGGGGTCGGTTCGAACGCGCTGCTCGTCCTTCCGGGCTCCCATTGCTCGTAGTATCGATTCAGCGGGGGAAAAGAGGCGTGCATGCATACGGGGATGCCCGCCTCTTCGACTCGCGCCCAGAAGGGGTCGAACTCGGGCAGTCCGAAGGAGCGCGGGCCTTGGTAACCAGTCACGGGTCCGGGGCGGATCAAGATCGCGCGCGCGCCGCGCTCGAGGACCCATTCGAGCTCCTCGACGGCTTTCTCCACGACCGGGAGGGTGATCACAGGGACCGTGTAAATACGATCCTGGAAACCGAAGCCCCAGACGTCGTGGAGCCAATGGTTGACGGCATGGACCGAGACATGGGTCAGGTCGGGGTCGCCTTCGAGTGAATACTCGAGGAGATTCGCGAGGGTAGGAAACATCAGAGCGCGGCTGATCCCGAGCTCGTCCATTCGAACGACCCGAGGTCCCGGCTCGCGGAATTCGGGCGGGCAGTCGATGGGCACCCCGCTGAGTTCACGCAGCGACAACCCTTCCGTGTTGGTCCCCGCGTAGTAGGGAACGTGTGTTCCGGGTGCGGCGATCTGTTCGAAGGTCGGGTTGGGCATATAGGTCGCGATCTGGCCTTTGATCGCGATCCGCTTTCGCCCCCGGACCTCCACGAACTGGATGTCCCTCGAATGCTCTTTCGGGATGTAGTCGGTGACGACGTCGGGCGACTCGTAGAGGTGATTGTCCGCGTCGAAGATCGGATACGGGGGAGGATTCATGACCGTTCTCTCCGGGCTAGAGGGTGCTCAGCACGGAACCGACGATAGAGGTCGCCCCGCGGCACAGCAAACCCGAGGGTCCGGGACGCGTCGTCAGCTTGTACCCGACAGACCCTTCGCTCATACTGGAGGACTAGCGAACCCGAACGGAGAATCGTCTTGCCCTTCAGTCCCGTACCGGAACTTTTGATCGAGAAGCGCGGCCCCGTCGCGATCGTGACCCTGAATAATCCAGAGATGATGAACGCGTTCGTCGACAATATGCACGTCGGGATGCGCGAGATCTGGGAGCATCTCGCGCTCGACCGGGAGGTCAGCACGATCGTTCTGACCGGGGCGGGCCGAGCCTTCAGCGCGGGTGGGAATATTCCGGGTTTCATTCGCGATTACGAAGATCCGCTCGCGCGCGCCGCGAGCCTGAGAGGTGCGAAACGCCTGCTGGAGGCGATGATCGAGTGCCCGAAGCCGATCGTGGCGGCAGTCAATGGGCCGGCGGTCGGTCTCGGATGTAGCGTTGCCGTCAGCTGCGACGTGGTCTTCATCGCTGACGACACGTTCATGGCGGATACCCACGTGAGTATCGGGCTCGTAGCGGGTGACGGGGGCGCCGCGACCTGGCCATTGATGATGAGTGTCCTCAAGGCCAAGTACTACCTGCTGACCGGGGACCGGATCCCCGCGGAGGATTGCGTCGATCTCGGCCTCGCCAACTTCGCCGTTCCGAAGGATGAATTGCTAGATCGTGCGATCGCGCTCGCGAACCGATTGGCTGAGCAGCCCCAACAGGCGCTCCAGGAAACGAAGCGTGCGGTCAATCTCCACCTGCAGCGAGCGATCACCGCAGTCGCGCCCTTTGCCCTCGCAGCGGAGGGGGAATCGTTCGGGACCGAAGACATCAAGCAGACCATCGACAAATTCAAGAAACAGCTCTGAGGAAGGCCTGGCTTCGGCCGGTTTCGGAGCGGGTTTCGGCGGGGGGATGCCTATTGCTGCCCCCTGTTCTTCACTCCCGTACGCGCTCTTCGAAGCGCTCGAGTAAGACGCGGCGTAGGGCCTTGCCCGAGGCGGTGCGAGGAATTTCCGCCACGAATTCGACGGCGCGGAGTCGCTTGTAGGGAGCGAGCTGGTCGCCGACCCAGGTGATCAGCTCCTGATCCGAGACCTGAGCCCCGTCCACTTGGACGACGGCGGCTTGAGGGATCTGGCCTTTGACGTCGTCCGGGACACCGTAGACGGCGCAGTCGGCGACGGCTTCATGTGCCAGCAGGAGGCTCTCGATTTCGGCGGGGGCGACTTGAAAGCCCGAGACCTTGATCATCTCCTTGACGCGGTCCGTGAGGTGGAGCCATCCCTGGTCTTCCATCCATCCGACGTCGCCGGTTCGATACCAGCCGCCGGGGAGAAACGCGTCGGCATTCGCCTCCTCCGGGAGGTACCCGAGCATGACGTTCGGGCCGCGGACGATGACCTCTCCGCTCTCGCCGGGGGCGACGGGTTCGTGGCTCTCCAGATCGACGATGCGCATCTCCACGTCCGGCGCGGGAATGCCGGGGGTGTCGAGTCGCCAGCGGCCGGGCTGTTCGACCGGGTTGGCGGTCAGGACCGGCGCCTCGGTTGCGCCGTAGGCGGTAAGCCAGGGGACGCCCGTGCGCTCCGTGAAACGCTCCGCCACCGACACGGTGACGGGCGTGGCGCACCAGTTGAAATAGCGGAGCGAGGAGAGGTCGAAGGACTCGAGCTCGGGATGGTCCGCCATCGCGATCGCGACCGGCGCGACGGCGATGCCCAGTGTGATCCGGTCCTGCTCGATACTGCGGAGCATCTCGTCGAGGTCGAAGCGCGCGAAGAGCCGGTGGACAGAGCCGCTCGCCAGACCGGCTGCGACGTTGGCGATGCCCAGGATATGGGAGAGGGGGGTGAAGGTCTGGAGTCGGTCCTCGGGGCCGAGACCCAGCGCCATTTTCCACTGTAAGGCGCCCACGAGCAGCGAGCGGTGATGATGTCGGACCGCCTTGGGAAGGCCCGTCGTGCCCGAGCTGAGACAGAGCGCAGCCTCGCAGCTCCTCGGATCCAGCTCGAGTTCGAGGCGTTGTCCCGGCTGAGAGCGGATCAGCTGCCAGAAGTCGGCTCCCCGGGTCGGGCCGCGGTCGCTCTCAGGCTCCGGGTCGTCGACGAGGATGAGGCCCTCGCCGAGGCCCGCTTCGATCGCGACGGCGGCGCCATCGGTCGAAGTGATCGCGACGCGAGGGGCCGTGAGCGACACCGCATGCCGCACCTCGGCGAGTCGGAGTGCGGAACTGATGAGGACGGCGCTCGCTCCCGCCTTCTGGATCGCGAAGGCCGCGATGATCCATTCAGGTCGGTTGGAGAGATAGAGCAGGACCCGGTCGCCGACCCCGATCGATCGTTCGCGAAGCGCTCTCGCCAAGGAGTTCGCGAGACCATCGAGCTCTCGAAAGGTGAAGCGTTCCTCGTCGTAGAGGAGCGCGACGGCCTCACCAAACTGGTCGGCGGCTCGCTCGAGAAGCCCGTGGAAGGGGATCTCCGGGTAATGGACGGAGTGCCGAGGTCGAGGCGCCATGAGGGAGGGTGTCGTCATCTCTCGTCGTTCCATCTCGGTCTTGAGGGAGATCGTTAGCGTGGGAGCCGGAGCTGATTCGCGATGTTATTCTTCTGGACGGCCGAGGAGCCGCCGATGATCGGCATGACCAGGACGTCTCGGACGTAGCGCTCCATGTCGTACTCCCGGACGTATCCGTAGGCGCCGAGCACGCGCTGGCAGGTCAAGACGATCTCGACCGCCGTATCGGCCACGAAGAGCTTCGCCATCGACGTCGCGACGCCTGCGTCCTCGCCGGCATCGAGGAGCGCTGCGGAGTGATAGGTCATCAGGCGGCAGGCTTCGAGCTGGGTCTTCACTTCGGCCAGCATGTGGCGGATGGATTGGAGTGTGCAGATCGGCTTGCCACCCTGCTCGCGCTCCTGCGCATAGCGCCAGGCGTCTTCGACGGCAGCGCGCGCGAGCCCGAGTGCCATCGCGGCCACCTCGATCTTCTCGACGTCGAGTCCCGGTCCCACGAGCTGGCCCCAGCCGGCGTTCCAGCCGGCTTCTCCGCCCATGATATTGCTCGCGGGGATCCGCACGTCCTGAAAGGTGACATCCGCGGTGGCCGAGCCCTTGAGGCCCATGGACTTCTGGAGCTCGATCGTGATGCCGGGCAGGTCCGGTGGGATCAGGAGAATGGAGAGGTTGCCACGGCGGTTGTCTCCGTCGCCGCTGCGGACGACGGTATAGATGTAGTCGGAGAAGCTGGCGCCGGAGCAGAACCTCTTGGCGCCGTTCACGATGATGGAGTCTCCATCTCGGCGCGCGGTCGTCTTTACGCTGCCGACGTCTGCTCCGACGTCGGGCTCGCTGATCCCATAGGCAAAGATCATTTCCCCCGTCGCCACCTTCGGAAGCATCTCGCGTTTCTGTTCTTCGCTCCCGACTTCGACGAGGTTCATCCCGGCATAACAGGCTGTCTGGATGTAGGGAGAACAGACGGCCATGCTGCGGGTCGAGAGCTCTTCGATCGCGACCATCGTTGCGAGCACGTCGGGTCCGGAACCCCCGTATTCCTCGGGGACGGTGAGCCCCGTGACGCCGAGCGCGGCAAGCTTGTCGAAGACCTCGCGCGGGAACTCGTTCTTTTCGTCCCACTCGCGGGCCAGGTGTCGGGGCATATGATCTTCGATGAACCGCTGGAGCGTCTCTCGCAGGATGAGAATGTGTTCGGGATCCTTCAGAGGCTGCATGCGATCTCCTTCTCGGCAGGCCATCATAGCTCCAAACACACGAGGGAGGAGAATGCGCATGCCCGCTTATGCGATCGGAAGACTTCGATCCAGGAACTGGAGCTGGCTCAAGGAATATGGACCCGTCACCGCGGCGCTGATCGAGAAGCACGGTGGCCGCTATCTCGCACGCGGTGGCGAGGTTCAGCAGCTCGAGGGCGAAGAGGAGATTCCAGATGCCTACGTGATGCTGGAGTTCCCGAGCATGGAACAGGCACGAGCTTGGTACGCGGACCCGGAATACGCCCCGATGATCGAATTGAGGCAGGCCCATAGCGAGATCGAGTTCGTTCTACTGGAGGGCTTGCCGGGAGAGTGAGGGAGCCCTGCGTCCCCGGCGATCGGGAGTCCGGTCCAGACGCGGCGTCGGAGATCGAGGGTGCTGCTCTTGCCGGCTCGTCTCAAGCAGAGACGCGGAAGTGGAGACTCGAAAAGCCCTGGATGAACTCGGTCACGTAACGCTCGGAGCGCTCGAGATCGATCTCGTATTCGGGAAATCGAGCGAGGATCGACTCCAGAGCGATGCGGCCCTCGAGCTTCGCGACGTGGATCCCCAGGCAGCTGTGCTGGCCATGGCCAAAGGAGAGGATGCGGGGCGCGGCTCGGGTGATGTCGAAGCGGTCGGCCTCAGGGAACTCCGTCTCGTCTCGGTTGGCGGAGGCGTAGAGGAAGAGCACGGCTTGTCCCGGCAGGAGGGTCTGATCGCGGATTTGGACCTCGCTCGCGACCGTTCTCCCCAGGAACTGGGTCGGCATGTCGTAGCGAACGGCCTCCACGAACGCCCCGGGCGCCATCGCGCTGTCGCGAGCGACCTGGACGCGCTGGTCCGGATGCTCCCAGAGTCGTCGCAGAGTCGCGGCCAGGACCTTGGGTAGGGTCTCGAAGCCGCCGAGCAGCAGTAAAAGGAGATGCGTTCCGATCTCCTGGTCTTCCAGACGTCGGCCGTCGAGATCGAGGGCAAGAAGTGTGTTGAGCGGGTCTTCGTCGTCGGTCGCGCGCGCGCGGCGGCTTGCGACCAGCTCGACCAGGTAGGCCCCCATCTCCTGAAAGGCTGCGGTCCCATCCGGCGTCATGCCTTCGATGCCCGGCTCCCGCGCGAAGAAGCGTCGGACCAGCGAGATCAGCAGATCGACGTCTTCGAGAGGGAAGCCCGCGGCCATGGCGCCCACTCGGCCCGCCAGAGGGTCTCCGAGGTCGCGGACGGCGTCGAAGGCATCTCGGTCGGCGAGCCCCTCGAGCAGTTCATCTACGACCGATTGGACCCGGTCGGCCATCTTGCGCATCCGTCCGGGGCCGAAGAAGGGCCGCAGGACCGAGCGGATCCGCGTGTGGTCCGGCGGGTCCAGGACGTTCAGCATGGGGACGACGGGGAAGCTTTGCGAGAGGAGCTGATCCCCAATGGTCCCCTGGGTCGCCGTGTAATGCTCCGTGTCCATCGAGGCCGCCCAGACGTCCTCGAAGGTCGAGAGGGCCCAGGCGTCGAACTCCTCGAGGTAGTAGACCGGGGCCTCGGCGCGAAGCTGCGCGTAGATCGCGTGGGGGTCTGCCTTGGCTTCTGCGGAAAAGGGAGAGTAGTCGGGCATGGGATGGGTCCTTGTTGCCGGGTCAGAGGTGAGATGCGAACGGGAGGGCGCCGCCGAAGCGTGGGCGGGAGATGCTCAGGGCTGCCAGCCGAAACGCGGGTAGATCTCCCCGAGCTCTTCAAAAAGGCGCTCTCGCGCCGGGCCCTGATTCTCGGGGTCGTAGTCGTGACCCGAGACGAAGCCTTTGGCCTTCTCGCGTTCCTCGTCGAGGAAAGCTTCGTAGCGCGCGGTCATCTCGATGCCGAAGCGGGAGTAGGCCTCTTCGACCGACAGCTTGGGATCGCCCACGAGGGCCTCGAAGTCGACGACGCATTGCTGGGACTCGGGGAGCTCCTCGATCATCCGAGCGAGGTAGCGGTAGTTCTCGATATTGGCTTCTCCGAGCGCCTCTGCGCAGGCCTCGACGAGTTCGGGGGGCGAACCGAACCCCTTCCAGTACCAGGACATGAAGTCGACGAGGCTGGGAATCGACTCCGCGGGATGTCGGAACATCATGATGAAGCGGCCGTCGGGAAAGGTCTCTCGCAGCGCGCGGACTTTCAGCGTGAAGCTCGGGCTCTTGCAGCAGTGGGTCTTCTCGGGCCCGTAGAGGTAGAGCTGCCGCTGAATCAGCTTCTTGTAATAGCCGAATTGGCGGCGGCGCGTGTGCTCGGGGAGGTTGTCCGCGTGGAGCAGGGCGACGAGCTCGGGATAGTTGAAGGGCCAAAAGATCGAGCCACTGCTGAAGTTGTGATACCAGAGAAAATCGTCTTCTTCCGCGCCGTCGAGCTGCCAATTATGCTTGCCGCGGATCACCCCGAGCGCGTCGTCTTCCGCGCTCTTGAGCCGTTTCTGGACCGCGCCACCGAGGAGTATTCTGTCGAGATCGCCGAGCCACCAGAGAATCTTCTTCTGGAGGATCGAGGGGAGGAGCATCTCGTAGGTCCTGAAATACGTGAACCGGTCTTCGTCGCCGGAGAGCAGGCGATGCATGTGAGTCGTGCCGCTCCGACCGTTGCCGACGATGAAGATGGGTTTCTTGACCGAGACGCGCCGGAAACCGGGGAAGAAGACATGGTCGAGCGCGAGGCAGAGGAAGCCGAAAAAGCCACATAAGGTGAGGCCCAGGAAAACGGAGCCCAGGAAGAGCGCTCGCTTGGGCCTGAAGGGCTCGGACACGATCCGTCGTGCAATGAAGAAATAGGTCCGGAAGTCGAAATACATGGGCCTCCCCGGCGTCTTCCGACGTCAGTCGATGAGTCGTTCGGCGAAGCGGGCGAGCTCGTCGAGCTTCGCGTCGAGCGAAGTCGTGGCGGGTTCGGGGAATCCAAGGGGTGGATTGAAGAGGATCGTGGCGCCGGCCTCTTCGAGCCGCTTGCAAGCATCCCGGTCGGGCTCGGAGTTGAGTGCGATCGCGGCGTCGAAGGGGCGATGCTCGGTTTTCGCGTCTCTCCTCGCAGCGGCGAGCGCGGCGAGGTGTTCGAAGGCTTCCGGAAGCTCGTAGTTCACGCCGATCCATCCGTCGGCGCGCGCGGCGCGGCGGAGCGCCGCTGGACTATGCCCCCCGACGAGGATCGGCGGGCAGGTCGTCGGGACGGGTTGCATTTGTAGCGGTCCGAAATCGTAGAATTCGCCGTGATGCTCGACCATCTCACCGCTGCAGAGCTTGCGGAGCACCTCGAGCATCTCCTCGGTGCGTCGTCCGCGTCGGGCGAAGGGCTGACCCGTGAGCGCAAACTCTTCGGCCATCCAGCCGACGCCGATCCCGAGCATGATCCGTTCGCTCGAGAGGACTGCGGCGGTCGTGATGGCTTTCGTGGCGGTGAAGGGGTCGCGCATGGGGAGCACGTAGACGCTCGGCATGAAACGCAGCCGCTGCGTGGCCTGCGCGAGGGCCCCGCAGAGCACCCAGCAGTCGGGGTAGGGCGTCGACGTCCCCGCCGCCATCTGGCCGCTCGGCGTATAGGGATATTTCGAGTCGACCTCACGCGGACGGACGAGGTGGTCGCTGATCGTGACGCCACCGAATCCGGCCTCTTCGGCGGCTCGAGCGAGGGGCACCAATTGCGGTGCGGGTGTCTGGGAGAGGGACTGAAAGAACTGCATGCGCGATTCTCACCCGCTGAACGCGGGGACCTCGTCGACGTCGAGGACCCGCTGGACCACGGACTGGACGGCGGCCTTTTTGTCCTTGGCCTTCACGAAGCGCAGCCCCATGGTTCCATGGGGGTGGTGCGCGGTCTCGATCCAATTCGGGTGTCCGGGGTCGCGGTGGGCGATCACCAGCCGGACCTTGCCGTCGGCTTCGAGGCGCGCGGATCCGTTGTTGAG
>Ga0315332_10000205_pt1 | contig 23839 bp, 18 predicted proteins | sample M110034915metaG_FD_203455 | JGI IMG/M metagenome (GOLD analysis project Ga0315332, IMG submission 203455) | Ammonia-oxidizing marine archaeal communities from Monterey Bay, California, United States - M1 100m 34915 | ecosystem: Environmental > Aquatic > Marine > Intertidal zone | place: USA...
ATCTGCATGCATTATTACGGCACCTGACGTTTACCTTTCGCGCAGATGTTTATCAAAGAAATCAATGACTGTGGCTCTGAGATCCTGTTGTGCGGGTTGCAGGTGAAAACTGTGAGGAGCATCTTTAATGACCTGCAGTTCCGTTTCCACGCCCGATTGTCGTAAGTGTTCGAATAGAATTTTCGACTGTTGAACCGACACCAGTGCATCTTTGGTTCCGTGCAGAATGAGTGCGGGCGGATCGTCTGATGAAACATAGTTCACCGGCGACGCATTTCTGCAGAGTTCCTGCCGGGCTGCGTTCATCAGGCCGAAGGTGCCGCGGCTCCTGGCATGTTGCAGAACGTCGTGTACGCCGTACATCGGCACGACGGCCTGAATCCGACATGACGTATCTGCGTACGGGCCTGCCGGATCAAGTCCATCGCTCGGATTCGTGGTGGCCAGCATGGCGACCAGATGGCCACCGGCGGAACCACCAATGGCGCCGATCTTAGCCGGGGCAATGCGATATTCAGCAGCGTGTCTGCGCAGAAACCGTACAGCTGTCTTGCAGTCATGCAGGTTCTGAGGCCACACCTGCTCAAGACGGGTGTCAAGTCGGTCGTTCTTGTCAGCCAGAACATAATTGATGCTCGCGCAGACAAAACCGGCGGCTGCCAGAGTACCGCCGATGTTCTTTTCTCGTTCCGCAGCCTTGTCTCCGCCATGCCAGCCGCCACCGTGAATAATCACGACAGCCGGCCGGGCAATGACATAATCTTCGTCCGGAAGGTACAGGTCCATTTTTTCCTGACGGTCTTTGCCCAGAAATCTGATGTTTCGTACAACGCGAACCTTTCGTTCGGCCGATTCGACGCGCACGTGGATGTGTCCCGTGGCTTTCAGGCCGAATTGATTTGTTCGTTCGACACGAACGATGTAGTCACCGGATTCACGAAACCGATGAGTCGCAACGGCATATCCGTCGGGGCTCAGCTTTACCCTGTTCCCATCCGATTTCACGGATACGTTGGGGCTGCCGTCGCCAAAATTCCAGAGTTCTCTGCCGGCAGTGGTTCGGAATGAACGCACTGTAAAACGAACGGGGTCGTTTGGCCGAATATCGAATGTTGGTGCGTATGTGGGGTGAATTGTGGGCGGCAGCCTGTCGGTCCGTTCATCATCATCAACAACCTGAACGATGGCGAAGTCGTAAGCCGCGTTGCCGCTCTCGTCGGTGACTTTAACGACTTCGCTGTACATTCCTGCCACGTCGTACTTCCTGGTGAGCTGGGGCTCATTTGACGTCTTTCCATCATGCAGCGACCACCTGTAGGCCAGCGGGTTACCTGATGAGTTCCACGACTTGGAAGCGTTCAGAGTCACTGACTCGCCGGTTCTGATGAAATGGTGCGGTCGGGCAACGGCGATGGTCGACGGTTGATATTGCTCAAGATAAGCCTGCCATAAAAACGCATAGCCGGCCTGTGTGCCCCATTCGCCCGATGGTTGTCGTGCTTTGATTTCAAAATGAAGATGTGACCAGCCACCGCTGCCGCCTTCTTTGCCCAGGAGGCCGATTCGGTCTCGCATGGAAACAATTCGTCCCACCCTGATCCGCTCGTCGATTTCCTTCAGGTGACTGTATCGATAGTACCAGCCTCGCGAATCCAGAATGTAGACGACGTCATAGCGAGGTCGAACCGGCGTGTTGTCCCTGTGTTCCGGAAGCACATCCAGTCCGGCCGAAACGACAAGACCATCTGTGGATGCGATAACCTCAGCGTGACCCTCGGTACCTCCAATATCCAGCCCGCTGTGGTAGTAGATGTTTTTCCGTTCAGGGCTTTCACCACCGTCAACATAGGTTGGTACATTTGCCATCTGTGTATGCGTTGCAAACCATCGCTGTCTGACGGGATAGGCGAACGAATTCGGTCGAATCCACGGCGAACCCGCAGGCCACAGCCGTAAGCGTGCATCTTTCTGCAAACCCCACGAGGATGCTGTTCCGTTCGCGTTGTATCCGCGAGTGATCGAACAATCGATCTGGACCTTGCCGGTGACTGTTGGAAGGTTGTAGGTGGCGGATACAAGTTGATGTGTGCGACCATCAACTTCTACGGTCACCTCGGCACGTCGTACCGCACCCCTCAACGAATCTCGATGTTCGTCAATACTGACCAGCTTGACGATGGACTGTGTGCCATCGGACATCCGCACTGACTGCGTTTCACCAATTGACAGGTCAATGACTCGAAGAAGTGGTTTGTTCTGAGCTTCCGGTCGGTTCGATTTGTTCTCTGCCGGACACGTACTTCCCATCAGTACCAATATCGCAAGTGCGATGACTGCTGCTGTTCGTTTGTGCGATGTGGTCAGCCACGACGTTCTACCATGTGAATGCAGCATTACCCTGTGCTTCGCTGTGTATGAGTACGAAGGACTGTATTTGCATGTGCCGAACATCTTTACAGATCTGCCCGGACTGTGCTCAAATTCTGATCTCGACAGAATACAGAATACAAGTTCACGAGGCCGGGCAGACTACGTTCGTTCAGGCACGTGTGTCAACTGTCGCTCGACATGTCGTAAGATCCACAGTCGGCGGTCACCACAGCGTTTTCCAGTGCATATGTTTCACGTTTCCGGGTATCGCGACACTACAGCAGTTTGCGGTCTGTCATCCAGGCGAAGATGGTGTCGTCATGCGATAAGTGAACGTAGTCCGGCACGTACTCGGACACTGGTCAGGGAAATCGCGGCTGGACGCCGTTTTTTCGATTCTTCATTGCTGAACCCGACCCACACTGTCAACATGGCCTCACGTCAGGGCGCGATTATTCTGAGTCACAGCGACTTAGTTTTCATCGTCTTTCGGAGACTCAGGTTGCGCGTCCTGTGATGCGGTCTCGTTCTTTGTTTCGTCATTGTTTTTTTCTTCGGCAGGCGTCGTCTGCGGAGGAACGTTATCCTCCACCTGGACAAGCGGGGCCATCATCTGGAGGTGCTCCAGCATCAGCTGCTGAGCCTCATTGGTCCGTTCCGGGTCGATGTTGGCTCCGGTCAGAAACCACCGACGTGCATCCGAATAACGACCGATTTTCGCATACAAAGTTGCGACTTCAAACCGTGCATCCACGTTGTCAATGTTGTTGCCGGCCCTGGCCAGTGCCTCCAGCAGCTGTTCTTGCAGCTGTTCGAGCTGTCGCATATTCTGCTCAGCCACGTCAGCCTTTCGAGTCTCGCCTGTCGCCTTATAGACGGTCGTCGCAATCTCATAAAATTCGACGTCCCGGGGCATTTGCGCGAGACCTTCGGGCAGATACTTTTTAACAGCTGCCATATCTCCGTCGCTCAGGGAGATCTCCAGCCGGAGCTTTGACATTTCCGGCTGGCTGGTGAATTCGTCAGGGGGCGCTCCGGACACTATTGTTCGGGCACCCTCCAGGTCTCCGGCTTCGAAGAGCAGTCGTGCCTTGAGCGAGTTCTCACTTAACAGGTTCATGTTCTGCTTCGTGAATTCAGCCAACTTTTCCGTGTTGCCTAATTTAAGCAGACAGATGGCATACTGGCCGATGGCGTCAGGACTGGCGGCCGCCACGTCTCCCGGTGTGGCGAGAGTTCCTGAATAGTCTTCAACGGCCTCCGCAAACCGAAACAGACTCGCCCGCAACTGACCTCTCATACGATGTGCTTCGATGTGCACGTCGCCGACGGCGATGATCTCCGTCAGCGTCGATTCTGCCAGTGTCAATGCACCAACTACCTGGTAGAGGCGAGCCAGCAGCAGTCGCGACTGATCTGCGGTCTCGGGAGCAGCACTGATAGCTTCTTCAAATCGGTCAATCGCCTCGCGGAAGTTTCCCATGCGAGTCAGTGACTCGCCTATTTTCTGCAATGCCAGCGGCTTCAGTTCTGCATTTGTTCGGACCTGTTCGAAGAATTCAATGGCCTTCGGGTCACGTGATTCCTGAGCAGCCTGAATGCCCTTAAGCAGCGTGACGTGGTCGGCGTACTCGGGGTACTGCTTCAATTGACCGAGTGAACGCTGAAAGTTCTCTTTGCTTCCGCCATTCAGTTGCTGCAGCGCTTCCTCGTACGTCAGTGCCGGATCTTCCGGAACCACACTGACGATCAATCCTGTAACCACCGCAACAGAGGCTACAAGCAGCATGCCCCACAGCCACAGCGGTAGCCCCCCCTTGACTCTCGGTACAGGTAGATTCTGACTCATCGGTATGGACCCTTGGCGACAGTAATATGTCGCAAGACTATATTATGTAATGACTTATGTGTTTCAACGCAGCCGCCGAAGCGCGCACTTCCACCGCTGTGGACCTTTCTACGCACATTTGTCACATAGCATTTGCCAAATTTCAGCGGCGAGCGGGGAATAGGCGGGATGGGCCCCGTGGTCGCAGTGTCAATCTTCGCGAATTCTGTGTCAGGTTCTCAGTTGTTCCAGAATCTCTTCGTGTGATGGAAACCTGAGAGTCTGGTGCTTGCTGTAAATCAGTTTGCCGTCCAGCTCAACATCAAAGATGCCGCCCTTGCTTTCGACAAGATCAACGTCCAGTTGTGTTTCCTGTCTGATTGCGGCCGCCAAACTGGTGGCCTGGGGGGTGTAATTTCACATGACACAATACGTGATCCGCACCTTCATCAATTCTCTCCTTCCAGTAGAACTCAGAACTTAAAGCAGATGGTTATCCCACGTTTTGATACTTGCTACAACGGACTGCATTCCGTGGAAACCATAGCATCGTTTTAATGGAACCGACAGCTAGCACGTCAACTACATCGGACCCCGAATGGCATGCTTTGAAACTTAGATTGCGTATTCGTGGCAATGCCCGCGAACAAGAATCTCACACATGATCCCCGGTTCCCGAGCCTTCCTTGAGCGGCCCTTCAGTTCTACGTCGAATCCGGACATGCACACCACCTTACCGCAATCAACGCACATAAAGTGCGGGTGCCCTGACGCTCCGTCATTTTTCAGCGGCAGCAACTCAAATCTGCGGACCGCATCGCCCAGATCCAGACGAACCACAACGCCAGACTCGTTAAGCTCCGTCAGTGAACGATAAATTGTTGACTTGTCGAAGCCGTATTCGCAGAGGGAATCGACAAATCCGGCGGGAGTCATTGGTGACTCCGCAGCGTCAAGTGACTGAATCACGGCAATCCGCGCCGTTGTACAGCGCATACCAACGCCGCGCAAAACGGACTTTGCAGCTTCCAGTGTCAGTCGTCGCGGCTTGCTGCCCTTGGTCATCGCGTGAACTCCAGTCAGCCTGTTGCGGTGACAGGAGTGTTTCAAATTTTTCTTGTTTGCAACTAAGTTGCAAACAAGAATGCGTCGCGGCTCGAAATTCGAATTTATCCGCTCTACTTTACTGTCGCAGTGTTTCACCAGGCCTCGGTGTCACCCCTCCATGCGAATTCAACGCGTCAATGTTCTGTCTCTACCGCGATTACCTGTTTCTGGCTGTGGCCGTCGTGGCAACCTGCTTCGCAGCAGGTTCAGCCGTTGCTGTTGATGAAACGGACGTCAGCAATTCTGCTGAAAGTGTTGAGGCACGGTCTTCGCAATCCGGTATTGAAGATCTGGTCGTGGCAGGAACGTCAGGTGCAGGCAAGCCACAAACTCTGATGGTCCTGGGCCTTTACTGTCTGCTGATTGTTGCCGCGTCGCTGGCTGGGGGCTGGTTGCCATCCTGGATTGAGATGACGCACACACGAATGCAGACGGTCATTAGTTTCGTCGGCGGCCTGATGCTGGGGATCGGCGTCTTTCATCTGTTGCCACATGCATTTCGGGAGCTAGGTGACCCGAATGCCACGGCTCACTGGATGATGCTGGGAATTGTGATGATGTTTGTACTTATCCGTCTGTTTCATTTTCACAATCATGAGCCTGTTGCGAGCAAAGGCGCAGCGCACTCTCACCACTGCGATCACGATCACGGACCGGAACACGGATTGGAACAGTCGGCGACCGGAGAAGGGCACGGTCACGGTGAGTGTCATTCGCACGGCCATTCACATGGTTTGAGCTGGGTTGGGATTGCGATTGGCCTGAGCCTGCACACATTAATTGATGGTCTGGCGCTGGGGGCCAGTGTGCAACAGGATGCGAGATCTGCCACTGGCATTGGGTTGTTCGGTCTCGGGACGTTTCTTGCCGTGCTGCTGCACAAGCCGCTGGATGCTGTGTCGATTACATCGCTGATGGTGGCCGGAGGCTGGAATAAGAAGTCGATGACTCTGGTCAACGCAGGATTTGCGATGATGTGTCCGCTCGGCGCTGTGCTGTTCCTGCTTGGCATCAGTCGTTTCCCCGGCTATCAGCAGGAAATCCTCGGCACTTCGCTGGCGTTCGCGGCAGGTGTCTTTGTTTGCATCGCTCTGAGTGACCTGTTGCCGGAAATGGAGTTTCATTCTCACAACAAAATTCGACTGACGATCGCCCTGGCGTTAGGAATCATAACCGCATGGATAGTGACACTGCTCGAGCCTGCCCATCTGCACTAGATTTCTATCGTGATACGCCTGGTTCTTCCTTCGTGTGTTCCAGCAAAGGCAACATGCTGCGGCGAATCAGTTTCGCAGCATTGCCAGGTTGCTTTGCATTCCCTGCACAACGGACAGAGAGTCTGACCCGAGGGCTGTAAATCGGAATCCGAGTTTGCTGTGCTGTTGTTCGAAGCCGGTCTTCGTCAGGATTCCGGGTGTCTTGCCATTGTCGTCACAGGATTTGATGACCTGTTTCAACGCATCAACAAAATGTGGCTGGCTGAAGTCACCTGGGCAGCCAAGGTTGACTGACAGGTCGAGTGGGCCGACAAACAGGACATCAACGCCATCAATCGCTGCAATGTCCGCCGAAGCCTCGACAGCTTCCGGTGTTTCGATCTGAACGACAACGAGGCCGTTGTCGTTGGCATCGTCAAAATACTGCTTCCATTTGCGACCGAAATCGGTTGCGCGAATGGCGCCGGCAACGCCGCGAGACCCCATGGGTGGATACTTGATGCAGTCGACGGCGCGTTCCGCTTCTGCGACCGTGCTGACATAAGGGAACATGATTCCTGCGGCACCGCTGTCCATCACGAACTTCACGATGTCTGTATCGACAGATCGAAGTCGTACAATCGGAGCGGCGCACGAGCCTCGACAAGCCAGCAGCATGTTGCGTAAGTCCGCTTCCGAACCGGAGCCATGTTCAAGGTCAATCAGCAGCCAGTCAAAGCCTGTGTCTGCGGCGATCTCAACCGTTGTGGGCGAGCCAAGGTTCAGGAACGTCCCCGCCAGCCGTTGTGTATGAAGTTTGTTTCGGTCAATCCACTGCATGTCGCTGCCTCATAAAAAGTCGTCCTGCTGCGGCCATGATTGAATCTGTAAGGTGCACGCAACTCGTCAACAGTGTACGCCAAAGGCATTCTGCGCCAAAGTGCGGGCGTCTTCGGGCTGTTTGTCTCAGACGACTGGAGTTGCGTTCCGCTGGTAGCGGTCGTCGGACCGACGGTCGAAAATCTCTGTCAAAATCCGAATTTTCGGGCCTGGCAGACCACCCGACAGATCGCAACAGCCGTGAATCCAGGGTGACACGCAAAGTTATATCTTCTGCCCTCGATGCCCGATTCGGCGTTCTTAGTTTCCTGTGCCTGACAGTAGTGTGTTGTGTGTTGGTCTGCAGCCTGATCAGAAAGATGTCCTGAAATCGTGCCAGAATTCCCTGACGTAAGGCCGTTGCCTCGTAATGATATTGTCAGTGCCGCACATCCGATTATTCAATCGGACGGCCAGGGCCCGCCCATACTTCTGACGTTACTACCCCCGTGAACGGTGCCAGCGTGAGAGAATCGTTACGATGTTGATCAGATCATTCCTATGCTGCGCCGTGCCGACGTGGAACCCGGTAAGGCCGGGAAGGTCCCCGAGGTTTGCAAGATGTTGAGGATTGTCCAGCAAACTTATTACCGCTGGCGTCAGAAGTACGGCAGCATGGCTCCGGAAATGGCCAAGGAGCTGAAGGCTCTTCAGAAAGAGAATGCTCAGCTGAAGCAACTGGTAGCGGACCAGGCTTTGGATGATGAAAGAAAGCGGTGAAGGGAAACTTCCAGGCCCCGAGCGACGTCGCCGCGCAGTGGACGAGGTGCGTCGCAAACTGAGGCTCGATAAAATTTCACAACGGTGTGCGTGTCGAGTGCCTGGTCAGTCAAGGGCGACACAGCGGTACCAGCCGCGTCGTCCGGCTGACGAACGCAGGGTGATTAAGGGGATGCGAAGTATTGCCCGTCGCCGCGGTCGGTTCGGCAGTCCTCGGGTGTATCGCGAGTTGCGTGCCGATGGTTGGCGTGTGAATCACAAGCGAATCTGAAGGGAAGAGAACATGCAGGTGCCTACAAAACGGCACCGTCGCAGACGGTTAACTTGACACGGCGTCGAAAACAGTTGCATCCGTCGATGTGCCCAACACAAGGACCACGTTTGGTCGTGAAATTTCGTTGCTGATCGTCCTGAAGACGGACGAAAGATCAGGCTGTTGTTGATCATCGATGAATTCACCCGAGAACGCCTGGCCATCGAAGTCGCTCGATCGTTCACCGTAATGCAAGTCCTTGACGTGTTATAATACTTGTTTGCCGTACGCGGATCCCTCAGGCATATTCGTAGCGACAACGGCCGCGAATTCGTCGCCAGGAAACTCACCGGCTGGCTGAAACAGGCCGCTGTCGACACGTTGTTCATTGCGCCAGGCAGCCCTTAGGAAAACGGTTAGTTGGATAACTTCACCGGCAAGCCTCGTGATGAATTGCTTAATGGTGAACTGTTCCTGAGTTTGGCGGAAGCTCGTTGGGTAATTGAAAGTTGGATCGAAGAGAGAAGGACGGCATCCCTGCCGAATGGCCATCCATGGAAGCTCGGATGTTAGCGTCCTCGAATTCCACCGTCTGGAGGGTTCGTGTTGAGTGAGTAAGTCGTCCCTCTCTCATTCGATCCGTCTGCATCCGTTGTATCTATTGAGTCTGCTTGAACTGAGCCATCGCTGAAGAACCAGCTGGCTGTCGGTCATTACTCTGTCAGTGTCTTGAACAGATCGCCGAACTCAGGCATTTCGGATTCTAATATGTCCAGCCAGCGTTCCGGGTGCCAGATCTCCACACAGACTGCAGCACCCACGATGACGACTTCCTGTCCTGGCTTAACGCCAAGGAACTGTCGAAAGCCTTCGGGGACTAACAGCCGAGATCGCTTGGCCAGAGTCACCTGCTGGTGCCGAGTCGACAGCAATCGACCCAGTCGCTGAACGTCGCTCCACCGGCCTTCCATACGACCGGAATCGATTTTCTGACGAAGCAGAGAGACTCCACTGTCGAGACGTTTTTGCCATTCGTCAGAACGCCACAGGCTTATGCACCCTGTTTGCTCTTTGGCAACAATGACCGTGCCTTCGTCGTCGGCGACGCATTCCACGAAGTTCGGAGGCAGCGTAAGACGAAACCGTTCGTCCACGATGCGTCTGAATTCGCCGGAAATAAACATTTGTCTGCCTTGCGCGGGAAGGTCCGCAAGCCGCTTTCTGCTTAGACTCCAGCCGACCCGCCCGTGTTGTTGACGTTCGAAGTCAGGCAGCACTGGTGCCGGAGGATTCTGCGAGCTAACCTGGAAACGATAGCTTCCACCGTAATGGGCAGAGGATCCACTTTCAATTAGTTTTCAAAGAACTTTTTGGGTACAGGACCCACATTAAGACATTACGCACTGCTGCGCGCATCGGCAACTGTAGCGGGTCCGGTTTTTCCAATTTTGCCGATTTCGCACTTCAGCCAGACGGCGGCTGCCTTAACTTCTGCGGGTGGCCCGTCGTACGACGAAATGAAGGGTTGGGCAAAGATTGTCGACAACGAAAGGCACTCCGATGGGTGTCATTAAACGCTGTTTATTCTGGGGGCGCTATCGCAAACAGGCAGGAGCCCGTATCTGACACGTGATAGGTTTGCTTTGTCAGATGAAAGACGTTCCCTCCATCCCTGAATTCCTCCCACCTATCGGGGGCTCCTGCCATGGGTAAGTTCAAACCATTCCTGTTTGGTGCGCTGTTTGGCGCTGGCACCGTGTTCGTCGGGTTGCAGTATCACATCGTGCAGTCTCACGAGGGCGTTCGTGTGGTTCCGCGCACGCCGCAGCACGCCATCGGCCTGGCCTATGTTGATATTCGCAACTGGGGCAGCGAGCAGTGGGCGGATCGCCCCGAGCTTGCCCGCGCACTCGTGGCTCACGGTTCGACTGATTTGGTGGCTTCATCGGTCACCGAAGGTTTAGCGGAATCGATTTCGTCGGAGAGTGCAATTCTTGATGGACTCCGTGGCTTCGTGAACGAATCGTCGGACACCGGTAATGCGGATTCACTATTTAACGACTCAGACTTCGAACCAATCAGCGGGCCGTCGGATTCGCAGGGTCAGGACTTGATGACGATCCCGTTTGAAGATGCTCGCAGAAAACCCGGCAGGGACGCAGCGTCCACCATTAACAGTGCAAAGCGACCATCGCTTGCATCCAGAGACATCCATTCCAACGCTCACGAATCTGCCTCGAAACAGGAATATCGATCGGCTGATGACTCAGTCGCGACGAGTCCTTCTCCGACGGGGCGACGCAACATTCCGTCGGTTGACGATGTGTTTGAGTCAGGGCGAAAAGCATATTCACGCCAATCGACTTATGGCACAGAGAACTCTGCCGTTGCAACAGAATACGGCAGTGCACGAGGCGGCTCTGCTCAGCAGGAAACAGATCAGCTTGAGAAAATGCTGTTTGGAAATGAAGACAGTTCCTTCAGTACGTCCGGGATGGAAGAAGCGGACACGGCTGACAATGGTTTTGAAGACATCACAAGTGTACTGGAAAACCGGGCTGCACAGGCTCTGAAGCGAGCGCGCGCCGGTTCCGGACAGCCGTCGAGCCGGTCCTCCCTGCGTTCTACCGACTCGGCGAATCGCTACGTTCGTGACTCGGCGCAGGACTCCTCTTCGGCTCCTGCATCATCGATGTCTTCTGTGGACTCGTCGAAAAGGGAATACGGGAGCGCCAACACCGGGACACAGATTCCCGACCCGCTGCAGGCGATTCGCGACGGGTTTGACCCGTTTGTCGAGTAGCCGGGGAGGACGTGACAGGCAGTTATGATGGTCTGATGGCCGCGAAACTCGTATGCCGCGAGAGTTATTTATCGCAGCTGCAGACGACGTAATTGATTCCTGCTGCTGGAAGCCAGCGGTTGCACTTCGGGCGAATACTGTCGGGGGCATTGTTGTAGGTGGGGCGTCTGAGTAAACTCAGTGAGTATCGCAAGCACGTTGTCCTGGACCTGTGGAGTCGCACATGCTTAATCTCACCAGCCGCGGAACAGCTCACACCTGCAGCGGCGCCACGCGCCGTGACTTTCTTCAGGTGGGGTCTCTGGGGGCTGCCGGATTATCTATGGTGCAGTATGCGGAGGCTAAAGAAGCAGGTGTGGTCGCACCGGGGCATGACGAGCGATCCTGCATCATGATCTTCAATCTGGGTGCGCCAAGTCAGCTTGACACCTTCGATATGAAGCCTGATGCGCCTGCGGAAGTTCGCGGTCCGTTTCAGCCGATTGCCACAAAGGGTGACTTTCAGATCTCAGAGATTCTGCCGAAGCATGCAGAGATCGCTGAACACTTTTCGCTGGTGCGATCCTGTCATCATACCGGGGCTGCTGTGCACGACGCGGGCTGGCAGATGATGCAGACCGGTCGACAGTTCACGGGTGGTGTCGATACACCACATGCCGGGGCCGTGATGAGTTTTCTGAAGGGGCGGCGGACTGACCTGCCACCGTTTGTTGTGCTGCCTGAAATTATGGGACGAGGCGGCGGTAACCTGCCGAACGGTCAGGCGGGCGGGTTTCTGGGGAAGACGCATGACCCGTTTGCCCTGATGGCGGATCCTTCGCAGCCGAACTTTCAGGTACCGGATCTACTGCCTCCGGAAACGATTGGAGAAGCTCGCCTCAGTCGCCGACAGAAACTACGCGACCTGGTCGATGATACGGTCAGGGATTTTGAGTCTACCGAGAACGCAGCGCTACTGGACGAAAACTTTCAGGTGGCGTACCGCATGATGACCAGTTCACAGGCGCGTAATGCGTTTGATCTGTCGAAGGAATCCGATGACACGCGAAACCGTTACGGCATGAATCGATTCGGACAGTGTTGCCTGCTGGCCCGGCGGCTGGTTGAGGCGGGAGTGCGTTTCGTGACCGTAAATACTTTCCTGACCGTCTTTGACGAAGTTACCTGGGACATCCACGGTTCAAAGCCGTTCACTTCCATAGCCGGCATGCGGGATATTGTTGCGCCGATGTACGACCAGGGCTATGCGGCTCTTGTCAGTGATCTGCAGCAGCGTGGCATGCTGGACAACACCCTGGTCTGTAATATCGCAGAATTCGGTCGTACGCCCAAAGTGAATCCCGCAGGTGGTCGTGACCACTGGCCTCAGTGTTTCACGACGTATTTTGCGGGAGGCGGAGTCAAGGGCGGGCAGGCTGTCGGGGCCAGTGACCCGATCGGCGGTGTCCCCGCTGACCGGCCGGTGCAGCCCGCCGATGTGGTGGCTACGATCTTCCACAGCCTCGGCATGAAACTGGAATCACACCTGCCTGGTCCGGCCGGGCGACCGTATCCACTGGTCGACTTTGGTCACCGGGAAATCCACGAGCTGTTTTAGGCTGTTCTCCGAGCTATATAGTCGCGGGGTTCGTGGGAAATCCACTCGGACAGGGAGCAGCAGGTTTGTCGTAGCCACAAGTCGTCGTAAACAACTGTCAGTCGAACGCGGCAGCAATCGCAGTCAGGTTTTAATGGACGGGACGACTGCTTCGGCGGGCAACGATTCAGCACTGGGTACTGTCTGTGGTGGGGCACTAAAAGCGGTGAAAGTGTCATCGGTGAAGAGCTTTGAAAGCCGCCAGATGCCGTGGACCTGTTGTTGTCTGATTTCCTGTTGAGGGTTGTTGTTCGGAGTGTCAGGGGTCTTTGTGGCACTGGCGTGGTCCTCACGGATACGAATGTTCCAGTCGGTGGCGGCATTGCGGACAAAGGTTACGAGATCGCCGTTCAGGGCTGGTACAGCCTTCATCATCTGCACCACAAACAGACGTGGGTCTTTAAGGACACGGATCGGTGTCTGCAGCTTTCGATAGATTAACTGGGGAGACATGCCTGTTGACTGCTGCCCCAGCGTGCGCAGGAACATCGAGCGGGAAAGTTGCCGGTGTGCGGTGGCAACTGCCGACGGGTTGGGATGCTTTGGGCGTTCCAGGGCCTATGAGGCTGCAATCATGGCAGCGACGTCAGGGGAGTCTTCTGCAAGTTCCCCCATTGACGAAAACGTGTACATCATTGTTGCGGACTGCAGCAGTAGTCCAGCCGACCCAAGGACCGCATCTTCCGTCAACGGTCCAGCGTAGTGGTGATAATCTCGTTTTCTCGCACACTCTTCGAAATATTCCGGTACATGCCTGGGTCTTTCAGATGCATATTGTTGTAAGTGAGTCGTATCCGGGTCTGACGCATGTCGCCAGGACAGATCCTCGATACACCGTTCGATGATTCCTTTCGCCATCGCTGCTCGTCGTTGTTGTTGGGACTTCACTTCCCGAAGGTCTGTTTCACCAATTTTCAGACGGTGGTGCTGCACTGCCTGAAAATTCGGCGCAGCCAGGTGCGAAACTCTGCTCGCTGCCGATTCGCTGCCGATTCGCTGCCGATTCGCTGCCGATTCGCTGTGCTCAGGGGTCTACAGGAAGCGGACGCAGAAGACCTGGTTCAGCATGTGCTGCTGACGGTTTCGGGAGAGTTTATGAAACGGCTCTGTAGGCAGTACACAGCACCCTACAAACAATGAACCGAGAAATCTGACAAAGATGTCTTCTGTCGCTGGAACCAGATGCACGGTCGCCGCATCTGTGATGCCGGAATTTTTCCGGTCAACCAGCGTCGACGATGATGACGAACCGGTCGGGCTGCCTAATAAACGGCGGCCGGTCGGTGCAGGCCACTGCGCGGAGGGCTGGGAGCGATCGATTCCGGCTGTGTTGACAGGCCGTTCAGCAGGCGTTGTTCTGCAGCCTGTCGTGCTTCCGTGCGTGGCCGGGCGTAATCCCGCGGGCGGGTTGAATCCACCGGGCCGATGTCCGGACTAAGAAACGGATCCTGCTGCTGATAGGCTAGTGACTCCGAACGCGGATGGCCCGTCCACGCGACAGGCAAACGGGTGTTCATCGCAGAAATGCAGCCGCTCATAAGTACGCACACAACACTCAGAAGTATCGCTTTCGACACCTTCGCGGCCGGGCTGGTCGTGTTGCGGTCTGTGTTGAACATGGTTGTGTTGCGCAAAAGTGAGCGCTGATACAGCGCGGACGTCAACCTTCAGAGGGACTGAAATTTTCAGCACGGTGAAATCTATGGGCAAACGATCTTCGGCAGCAATACCTACTGGGCAATTTTGGAGAATTGCAGGACTGTCTGTGGGGACTTACCCGGTAATGTGGATCTGCGCAACTGACTCCTTTGACAGGGTTTGCGAGACTGTCTATCGTCCCGCCTTCTGACATTGAAAGTTTGAACGGAATGGAACTTGTCAGGAACCCGAGAGGGTATGGCCAGGGACGGCCCTTTTCTCTCTTCTTGATCATTCAGGGGTTTCCCCGCCGGACTGCGACTTCAGCTGCCGCTGCAGCTCTGCACGCAACTCATAAAGACGGTCCGTGTTGGTACCCTCCGGCTGCTCCCTGATGAACCAGTTGGCGTCTTCCAGCGCTTCCGAGATACGGCCGGTCCGGGCCCGAAGTTCCAGTCGCCTGGCCCTTGTCTGTGGTTCACTGGTATCCAGCACGACCAGGGTTTCAAGGTACCGCAGTACGCGTTCGTCGTTCCGTTCACTTTCTGCCAGGCCCAGCAGATTGGTCAACATTCGCTTTACGATCTGTACAGACTCCTGTTCTTCAAAGAACTCCGGAAGCAGGGGATAATTTGCTTCCTTGATCAACTGTTCTGCGTCCGCAGCACTGAGTCGCTTGCCGCGGTTGAAGACGTCGATGATCGGTTTTTCCGCATCAGGGTCTGTCGGTTCGAAACGAACGACGTAGTGGCCGGGCAATCCCAGTCCAACGACTTTCAGGTCAAGGCGCCGCGCGAGTTCAATGTAGAGAACCGACAGTGTGATAGGCAGGCCTTCCCGGTCATCGATGACTTCATTCAGATAGCTGTTGGACTGCGTATAATATTCCCACTGACTGCCGTGAAATCCGTATTCTTCAAACAGAATCCGGTCCAGAGTACTGAGACGTTCAGTTTCTGTCGCATCTGTACCGGCTTCAGCCCGAATCTCGTCTGCCAGCTGATCAACCCTGGCGATGTAGGCTGCCGGATCGACTTCTGCATTATCAAGGACAGCGATGAGCAGCGCCGCCTTAAGCAGGTCAGGCGATTGCTCACTTGTTTTCCGGTTCGAAGTGTCTGCCGGGCCATCGTCTGCTCCGTTACGCGTACCTGTGGACATGGCCGGTCGCCCCAACGCTGCCAGAATCTGTTTTCTGACTTTTGCAGCATGCACATCGATGGCCAGTTGACGCAAGTAAGTCGCTTTCTGCTCGAGTGCTTTGGCTTGCAGTTCAATCAGCAGCGTAGACTGTTGCTCCAGCGGCATCAGTTGTTCGATCGTCTGCTGTGAAGCCGGGCGAACGGATTTTACATGATCCAGGATCCGGGCGATTGCGATTTTCTGATCGTCTGTGGGGCGAATGGATGGAATGGACGGCGCGACAATAAAGCGGCGGAAACCCGCGGAAGTACCGCGAAATGTCACCAGGCCGATTCGCCCGGGAGGAATATCAGTGTCGCCGGACTCTACGACCAGCTCATCATTGACATAACAGCGAAACAGATTGTCTTCTATCCTCACCTTGAACGTATTCCAGTCCTTCGGCCGATAGGCGGTATGAGGTTCGTTGTGCAGAATCGTCCACGAGTTCAGGTCGGGGCCGTCGAATCGTGTCAGACGAATTTTGCCCGCGCTGGGATAGAATCCGTAGTGACGGTGGCCAGCGTCGGCATGGAACGCAAGGCCAGCAGCTCCGCTTTCTTCATCCAGTTTGACATCCACCTGAATTTCGTAAGGGCGATCGGGGGCAGCCATCGGTTGAAGACAAAGTGAACGTCCGCCGAATGCCGTGCCATAACCGTCTACCAGAATTCGACCGGCGCGCTGCCGCCAGTTAGCATCCCACAGTGTAGTCCAGCGTTTCGGGTCAAGCGCACCGATCGTCATCCACCGTTTGATCGGAATCGGCACCGGAGCTTCAAGCATCGCCTTCAGGTGACGGACTGGGATCGCGAAGCCCAGATTGCCGGTCTTCGTTGACTTCAGCGTGACCACTCCGATGACACTGCCGTTGCGGTCGATCACCGGTTCGCCACTGCTTCCCGGTTCGATAGCAACAGACAGCTGCAGCATCGAGAGCCCGTTAATATCGTCCCGGCCGGAGAGTGTTCCGGCGTGGACACTGTCCCTGAATCCCCGAGGGTGTCCGGCCACAACAACGGACTCGCCGACCGCGATGTTCTGTGAATCGCCCAGTTGCAACGGAGTCAGGTCGGTGGCGTCCACTCGCAGTATCACAAGATCAAGCAGTTCGGTGGCTGTATGGACGTGAGTTACCGGTAACGACGTGCCGTCTGTGAGTTCGACACGAATCGGGCGGCGATCACCTATCACGTGTCGAGCGGTGGCGATAAGTCCATCTGACGATATGACAAAGCCGGTCCCTTGTCCGGAACTTCCAGGACCACGGCCTGTGGCGTGAACAACAACCAATGACTGCTTCACCTCTCTTGCCAAGTCAGGAAGTGACCGTTCCGGCTTCTTGTCAGCACCGCCAGCAGGCGATCGTGCAGGTTCATGTCCCGCTGGCTGCAACGCCTCCGCGAATGACGGACAGTACGTGAACAGCATGACAAGAGAAAGATAACGGAGGGGCGAACCGTAATTCCGGCCGCGGAGCCACGTTTGCAGGTGATGTGAAGAAAACAACCTTTTCTCCCGAAACCACAGTAAGGTAATTACGTTAATACAATATCAGGAACGTCGTAGTGTGGCACAATCGCTCCGCTGTCGGCAGTCACGTGCGGGACGGATCGTGTTTGAATTCACTGAATTAGACGTCAACGGAAGAAGATACGAGGGAATTACCGATCATTCCGACAAGATTGTCGCGGACGGGCCGTTACAAATATTGACGACTGGAATTCAGGGTACAATCCATCGTAGAATCGGTAACAGGTTCTGAAAATGCTGGACGAACAGGCTCGACAATGAATCGAATTCTGCTGCTGATATGCTGTATTTGTGGAACAATACAGGCGGATGCGGCCCCTGATCAGGGCACACTGGCCGCTCGGCAGTCGCAGCTTGACAGCGCACTCAGCAAAGTGTCGCCCGCATTGGTTGCTGTGCAGGATGGTCATGGTGCCGGTAGTGGAGTTGTCGTTTCCGCGGACGGAATTGTGCTGACGGCGTCCCATGTGGTCGACAGTCGTCGTGGTCGCTCTTCCGGTCGATTGCACGTCGTGTTTCCGGACGGTGGTGTCTATCGAGCTGAACTACTCGGCATGAACCGATCAGTTGACGCTGCGATGCTGAAAATCACAGAACGACCTCGCAAGAGAAAATCGTTTCCTCATGTGGACCTCGGAAAATCCGGTGAACTGCGACGCGGAGACTGGTGCTTTGCTCTCGGACATCCCGGTGGATACCAGAAGGAGCGTCCGGCCCCGGTAAGGCTTGGTCGTGTTCTTTCGGCCGGCCATCGTACCGTCGTGTCCGACTGTGCCATTGTGCTGGGTGATTCGGGCGGTCCATTGTTTGATCTTTCAGGTGATCTGATCGGCATCCACAGCATGATTACAGAGGTGATCGTGGAAAACCGCCATGTAGCCGTCGATGCGTTCCGCCGTGATCGTGATCGGATGGAAAACCGTGAGCGCTGGGGCAAGCTGAGCGCGCATGATAACGATCTGGTTGAGACATCGTTTGTCGGCATGGTTCTGCGTTGGCGCAACTTCACTCCCGAAGTTGCAAGCGTGGTGCGGAATAGTCCGGCTGATGAAGCGGGAATTCGTCCTGGCGATTTGCTGCTGAGGTTCGCCGGTCAGGCATTCGCCGACCCGTTGGCGCTCAGTACGCTGCTGGCTGACGTTGCGGAAGATCAGCACGTGAAAGTTCGTATCGACCGCGTGGGGCGGGAAACAGACCTTGCGATGACAACCGGTCATAAACCGACGGATGAAGAGCTTGCTCAGCGGGACGACGATGACCGCCGCCCTACGCGTCTCGAAGTGGAACGTGTCAAGGAATTGAGGAATCAACTGACCTCCCTTCGTCGGGTAGGGCCCTACGAAAAACGCAGCACCGAAGAACTGGACCGTTTTCTGCCGGCGGTCGGGCAGGCAACCGGCGGTGTCGTGGAATTTCGCGAACTCGGCCAGACGCTTGCACTGGGGACTGTGATGAGCGCCGACGGCTATATCCTGACAAAGGCCAGTGAACTGGAAAATGTCATTGACCCCGAATGCATCCTGTCCGACGGTCGGCGTCTCAAGATGCAGGAAGTGGCCGTTGACCGCGCATTTGATCTGATGCTCGTGAAAGTGGACGCGAACAATCTGCACCCGGTTCAGTGGTCGAAGGCAGGCTCACCGGCGGCTGGTCGCATACTGATAACCACGGACTCACGAGGTACGCCGCTGCTGCCGGGTGTTGTAAGTGTTGCAGCCCGAACGCTGACAACGTCATCGAAAGGATTTCTGGGAGTGCGAATGGACATGGTGCCGAGATCACGGTACGTGCTGCTTGCCGAAGTACTTCCCGGTGGTGCTGCCGAGCGAAATGGTCTGAGGAAAGACGATATCGTTCAGGCCATCAATGGAACCCAGATTCGTAACACCTTTCAGATGAGCAATATTGTTGGTGCGGTGGCACCGAATCAGAAGATCTCATTAAGATTTCAGCGCGGTGATAAGGTGCGGACGGTCAATATCGTGCTGACTCCGCAGTTCGTATCACCTGACGGCGACGTCATGCTGGACCGATACAGGAAGAAGGAGAATCTTGGTAAGTTTGCCAGTGCTCATAATTCCGGTTTCCCTGAGGTGCTGCAGCACGACACGGATCTGTTTCCTCATCAGTGCGGTGGCCCGTTGTTTGATATCTCGGGCAACGCTGTCGGGCTGAACATCGCTCGTGCCGCCCGGATCACCAGTTACGCCATTCCGGCCAACGCTGTTCTGCGAGTCTTTGAAGAACTGAAGAACAAAGGCGATGCGTCGCTGCTGAAAGAAGCCTCCTGACCTGGCCGAGACGTCTCGAAGAGTGATGGCGTGGCAGGCTGTGCTGCAGTATTTGTCGCGATCACTGGCCGATTTTGAGCGGATTCTTGATGTCGTTAAGAAACGATGGAATACGGCCATTCTGCTCACCGGCAGAACAAAACAATCGTGCCATCTTGTGTGAAAACGAGTTGACATCGGACAAATACCGGTGGAATCGTCGGGTTTTGCCACAGGTTACAAAGAACGGGCGAAATATGTGAAAACAGCAGACAATCGGGTCGTTGCTTCAGATCTCATTGATCAGTTCCGATATCGATCGTAGACTGGGCATACAGGCGAAGGGGCTGTGGCTCCGAATTAACAAACGGTTATCAATTTGTGCGACGTCTCACAACGAGGCGCGATTTGTCGGAGACGGCAGGGACGGAATCACACAATTTGAGGCCGCCCGTCTGCTGGAACGAACAGGACAAAACGAACATTCAGAGTTTGGTGTTGAGACCTGCCTGCGACCGAATTGCTCAGAATGACGTTAACAGAAATACCAATGCCACCGGGATTCACTGGACGTTCGGAGTTACTCAATGACTGACGCACCGAAATCAACAACATTGCTGGGACGAGTGAAGACGCGGCTGCAGGTCGTGTCCGTGGCTAAGGCTCTGTACGTCGCCAGCATTGCTGTGTTGGCAGTCGCCGTCGTAGCCGTGTTGCTGAGCCGTTTGCTGGGGCTGATACCTCAGTCTCAGGAGCAACCGCTGTGGTTGATGAGTATACCGGCGTTTGCTGTGCTGCTGGCCGGCCTCTTTCACCGTCGGGTGGAGCAGCAGACAGCTGCTCGTGCGGTGGACGAACATGCCCAAACCAAAGACTTGTTTCTGACTCTGTCATCGTTGTCGTCATCGGCGGGCGAGTACCAGCCATTGGTGAGATCATTTGCGGAACAGCGTGCAGAGCAGATCGTTCCTGACGATGTGGTTCCATTTCGATTTGGTGAACGAATTGCCAGGGTGGTCGCTGTCGCAGGTGCCTTTGCTCTGTCAGTATGGTTGACGCCGCAGCTGGATCCTTTTGGCAAAGTAGAGGCCGCAACAAAAACTGAGAAGCAGCGGGTGGAAATTGAAGCGATTCACAAGGAGGCTCTATCCAGAGCGGATCGTTTAGAGAAGGAAGCGGAACGCTCGGAAGAGGAATCCGGGGAGATCAAAGACCGCATCAACGAAATGAAGTCTGACTTCCGCAGGATGCAGCCGAAGAAAGTGGAATCCAATACCAGGGTGCTGGATTCGCACCGCATGGATCTTGGAGACATGTGGAAGTCCGTCAGCAATGATCAGTTGCGTCGCATGATGAATCAGCCGATTTCCAAACAGCAGCTTGGTGGATCACGCAGCCAGAAAATGAATGAGTGGCTGAAGGACCTGCAGGAAGGCAAGACGGAAAGTCTGCAACAGGAGTTGAAGAAAGCTCAACAGACAATGCAGGCGATGATGGAAGCGAAAGATCCTGAAGCACGGAAAAAACTGGCCAGCGAGCTTCAGCGGGAGCTTCAGGATTTACAGAAATTTGCCGAGGACAAGGCGGGATCCAAGGAGCTTGCATCGGCGCTCAGCAAGGCGATGAAGTCGCTGCAGGCGGCGAAGAATCCGGGTGAGGATTCTGAGCGACTGGAGCTCAGCAAGGATGCCATGGAAGCACTCAAACAGTCGCTTGAACTATCTGAAAAGGAAATGGAGCAGGTGGCTCAGGCAGCGAAAGACCTGAAGAAGCTGGAAGATGCCATGAAGACGCTGCAACAGGCTCAGAAGTTGAACGACAAGGGTCAGCTTGACGGTGCCAAGTGCGAGGGCTGTGAATCACTTGATGATTACGCCGAAATGTATGCGGCAATGATGGGCGAAGGTGCGGGTGAGGGGGATAAGGATGTCAACGATGGCGGTCGTGGTGTTGGGCGCGGGGGCGAGTCTGCCGAAGATGACAGCGATCCTGAAGGTTACAAAAAGGAAAAAGAAAAGCTTCAGATTCAGGCCGGGAAAATATTGCTTTCCATCAAGACAAAAGAGTATGCCGAAGAACTGGATTTCGATCCGGAGAAGATTCGCCAGTATCAGAAGAGTGTCAAGTCTCTGAAATCGAGCGTTCAGTCGGCCATAGATTCCGAAGAAATCCCGCCCGGTTATGTTGACGGCATCAAGGGCTATTTCGACAAGATCGAAGATGTGGATCCCAAGCTGAAGGCCAGGTGACGTCGGTAGTTCGTTTGGATCGAGGTACAGCTGTTGAGAGTTCTTCACAGCGCGGCCCGCTGAGGCCAGGAACGGCCGCTGCCATGCCAAAGCCCGGGTCTTCAGTTGTTGTTCTATGTGTGCTCGTTCTGCTTGCGGTTGCGTTGACGGTCGTTCCTCCATCGTCGAATGACGGGAACAGCGGCACACAGCAGCTTGTTGTCTATTGCGCTCACGATGCAACGCACGCGGCATCTGTTATCCGACGCTTTGAACGGAAAACTGGTATTCTGGTCGATGTGCGATTTGACGAAGAAGCCAATAAGTCACTGGGGCTGACAAATCTGCTGATTGCGGAAAAAGCGAATCCACGTTGTGATGTGTTCTGGAACAACCAGACGCTGGGCACAATCCGACTGATGGCCAATGATGTGCTTCAGCCTTATGTCAGCGTCAATGCTGATCGAATTCCCGATAACTTTCGCAATGCAGATGGCTACTGGACTGGATTCGCAGCGCGATTGCGCGTGTACATCGTAAACACGGACAATCTGTCAGCTACTGAAAACGATGTTGCTGCAGCGCTGAATCGCGATTCCCTGCGGCGAGTCGCAATTGCTCAGCCGCTGTTCGGCACGACGTTGTCGCACTATTCCGTGCTGATGGATCAGTGGGGGATGGAACGGCTGAAGCGATGGCATAATTCCATTCACAAACGTGGCATTCGTGAAGTTCGCGGCAACTCAATGACCCGGGATCTGGTTGTCGAAGGTATCTGCGATATCGGTTTTACTGATACCGATGACGCATTTGCCGCTATGGACGATGGCCGGCCTGTGGATATTGTTCCTGTGCGAGTGGAAAGCGGCCGGACAGTCTGTCTGCCGAATTCCGTGGCGTTGATCAGGAATTGTTCCCATCCGGCCGCCGCGAAGAAGTTCATCGACTATTTGTTGTCGGCGGAATCTGAACTGATGATGGCGAATTCATCCGCACGTCAGATACCGCTTGGGCCAGTTGACGAGCTGCAGCTGCCATCGGAATTACGCCGACTGCAGATGTGGGCCGCCGACGGTGTGATGCTGGAGGGTGCCGCCAGCGTCAATCAGCAGGTACTGGACTGGCTCACAATGGAGTACACAGGGCGATGACGCTGGAAACTGCCCTGGCCTGGTCAATCGGGCGTTCGATCCTGGTGACAACAGTGGCGCTGCCGGTGTCGTTGACCGTGTGGCGTTTAATCTCAGGCACTGAGCACTTTCGCACATTCCACCGTCTTGCGGTCATTGCCGCGCTGATGCCGTTATTTGTGCCGGACCTGCTGATCGGTTTCACATATCGCATGACATCAGCCCGTCTGATTCACAGTGAACTTGTAACGGAACTGCTGTATGTCGCTCTGCTGTTGTTTCGGATTCAGGCCTTACAGGTTGCCGTGCGGATGATTCTTCCGTCGTCATCAGTCAGTGCTGAAGCATTGTTTTCATGGAAGCTGGTGAAGGATGGCAGTGCACGCTGGTGGCTGTCGTGGCTCCGACTGCATGTACAGGGGCCATTGAGAACAACACTGATTGCGTGGGTCGGGGGAGCGTTATTCTGTTTTCAGGAATTTGAAACCGCCGCACTGCTGCAGATCGATCGACATCCAGTCACGTGGTCTGTGTGGCTGTTTGATGCTCATGCGTCCGGTGAGCCACTTGCGCGATCGTTGCAGTTTGCGTCTGAGTCAATGGTGTTTCAGGTCGTCCTGCTTCTGCCGATCATTCTGCTGCTGTCACGCGGTGGACTGAAGTCTTCAACAGGCACCAGTCTGATCTTTGCATCGAAAAACAATCCGGTCGCGCGGTCGTGCGCCCTGTTTATGCTGCTTACGGCGGTCGGTACGTCTGTCATTTGGCCCGTGTGGACAAATGGCGGTGATGCTCTTAGCGGACTCCGCGCTCTGGCAGGGCAGGGCGATCTGACGCAACAAACTCAGCTGTTTCTGACGGGCCGCAGTGATCTGGCGTTGCGGTCTCAGCAGATCGTGTATTCGGCGCTGGTTGCGACAATCGCTTCTGTCACAGCATTGCAGCTGGCGATTGGTGTGCGGGGCTTTGGCCGGCGATGGCTGACGGTGCTGGCTGTCGTTCCCGGATTGTGTGGATCGCTGGTTGTCAGTTTGACGCTGCTGGCCGTGTTTCAGGCACCCGGATT
>Ga0315332_10000206_pt1 | contig 23837 bp, 26 predicted proteins | sample M110034915metaG_FD_203455 | JGI IMG/M metagenome (GOLD analysis project Ga0315332, IMG submission 203455) | Ammonia-oxidizing marine archaeal communities from Monterey Bay, California, United States - M1 100m 34915 | ecosystem: Environmental > Aquatic > Marine > Intertidal zone | place: USA...
TGTAGTTGTTTTAGGTCCTTCTGGGTCAGGTAAATCAACTTATATAAGAACAATTAATGGTCTTGAAGAACATGATTCAGGACTCATAAAAGTAAACGGAACAGAACTTAACAATAATATAAAAAATATTGAAAAAATTAGATCAGAAGTTGGAATGGTATTTCAACAATTTAATCTTTTTCCTCATTTATCTGTTTTGAGAAATATAACTCTGGCTCCTCAGAAAGTAAAGAAATTACCTAAATCTGAAGCAGAAGATTTAGGTATGAGTTTACTAGAAAGAGTTGGTATTCCTGAGCAAGCATTGAAATACCCATCTCAGTTATCTGGAGGTCAACAACAAAGAGTTGCTATTGCTAGGGCATTAGCTATGCAACCCAAAATAATGCTTTTTGACGAGCCTACTTCTGCTTTAGATCCTGAAATGATAAAAGAAGTTTTAGACGTTATGGCTGAACTTGCACAAAGCGGAATGACAATGATTTGCGTAACACATGAAATGGGCTTTGCAAAAGAAGTTGCAGATAGATTCTTATTTTTTGATGAAGGATTAATAGTAGAATCAGGAACCCCTGAGCACTTTTTTGAAAACCCTCAAGAAGATAGAACTAAATTATTCTTAAGTCAAATTTTATAAATTTGTATTGTAATTTTTTTAATACATATATTATTATCAAAGAAATTAATAAAATAATTTGGGGAATGAGATGTACGATAAAAAAAGAATTGGTGTTTTTGGAGCAGGCGCTATAGGAGGAGTGGTTGGAGGGTTTCTTTCTAGAGCAGGGCATGATGTAACTTTTATTGATACTTGGTATGAGCATATAGAAAAAATCAATTCCAATGGTCTTATTGTTAAAAATCAAGAATCATCATACAGATGTAAACCAAAAGCAATTCATATAAATAATCTTCAAGGTATAAAAGAAAAATTTGATATAGGAATTATTGCAGTTAAATCATACGATACTGAATGGGCAACCCATGCATTGAAAAATTATGTAAAAGATGATGGGTATTTTGTAGGATTTCAAAATGGAATAAACGACTTTACTATTTCTGAAATTGTAGGTAAAGATAAAACCTTAGGTTGTGTGATCACTATAGCAGCGATGGCTTCTAAGCCAGGATTTGCATGGAGAACTGATTCAAGAGATAGATATGATACATGTTATAAGGTTGGAGAAATGTCAGGAGGAGTGACTGAAAGACTCAAAAATTTTGTCTTAATGATGGAGGCAGTAGGGCACGCAGAAATAACTGAAAATTTAATGAGAGATAGATGGACAAAACTTATGGTGAATTGTATGGATAATACTTTATCAGGATTGACTGGGTGGGGAACTTCAAAAGTAAGGACTGAACCAATAACTCAAGATGTAGCAATTAAAATTGCAGCTGAAGTTATTCATGTTTCAAAATCTGAAGGATATGAAATAACTAATATTAACGGAATATCTGCTGATGAATACTTAGAGGCAGCATCAGGAAACAAAATTGAGGAATTGAAAAATAAATTTTTAGAAGCAGCTAAGTTAGCAGGATCTGCTAGCAGGCCATCTTTTGGTCAGGATGTATTAAAGAAGAGAAGAACAGAAGTTGATTATCTTACTGGATATGTAAGTAGAATTGGTGAAAAAAATAATATTGAAACCCCTATTTGTGACAAGATAACTGCCATAGTAAATGACCTTGGTGTAGGATTTGATCCATCCCCAAATCATCTTGACCAAATTGAAAAAATTATTAATTGATAAGAAAGAGCTGAAATGTACGATAAAAAAAGAATTGGTGTTTTTGGAGCAGGCGCTATAGGAGGAGTGGTTGGAGGCTTGCTTTCAAGAGCAGGGCATGATGTAACTTTTATTGATACTTGGTATGAGCATATAGAAAAAATCAATTCCAATGGTCTTATTGTTAAAAACCAAGAATCATCATACAGATGTAAACCAAAAGCAATTCATATAAATAATCTTCAAGGTATAAAAGAAAAATTTGATATAGGAATTATTGCAGTTAAATCATACGATACTGAATGGGCAACCCATGCATTGAAAAATTATGTAAAAGATGATGGGTATTTTGTAGATTTCCAAAATGGCATAAATGATTTAAGAATTGCTGAAATTGTTGGTAAGGAAAAGACTTTAGGTTGCATAATAACAATAAGTGCAACAGCATTTGAACCGGGGTATGCATGGAGAACAGATGATAGAAAAGATGTTTGTTTTAAAATAGGAGAAGTTTCTGGAGGAGTGACTGAAAGAGTAAAAGATTTTGTAGCTATGATGCAAGCAGTTGGATTATCTGATTACACTGAAGATTTACTAGGTGAAAGATGGTCAAAATTAATGGTAAATTGCATGGCTAATCCTTTAGCAGGATTAACTGGTTGGGGAACTTCGAAAGTTAGAACTGAATCAATAACTCAAAATATTGCTATACAAATTGCTTCAGAGGTAGTTAAAGTTGCTAAATCTGATGGTTATAAAATGGGAAGGATAATGGGAATGGAGCCTGAAGATTTTGTTGATGCCGCTAATGGTGAGAAAATTGAAGAAATAAAGAATCAATTTTTAGATGCGGCTAAAATGGCAGGTTCTGCAAGTAGACCATCTTTTGGTCAGGATGTATTAAAGAAGAGAAGAACAGAAATTGATTATCTTACAGGGTTTGTAAGCACTGTTGGGAAAAACAATAATATTCCAACACCTTTTTGTGACAAAATCACCGAAATAGTGAACAAGCTTGGAGTTGGTTTTGAGCCCTCATCGGAACATATTAAAGATTTAGAAAAAATGTTGATTTGATTCTATTTTAAATAATTATTTATGAGGTTTGTAATTTATTCCAGGTAAATTGCCTGATTCATATATCCCATCCCAATGGTCTAAAAATGTTTTATTCCATTCATCTGTCAATTTACTCTTTATCATTTCCTCAAAAATAGGCCAAAAAATAATTATTCCATCTGCACCATCAATTATAGCTTTGTGTGCTGTCTCAACGGATCTTACTAAAGCTGCTGTGATGAACGGTCTGTTTTTCCATCCTTCAAAAGTAGATTTAATTTCTCTTATTAATTCTGTTGAATCTTTATTAACATCAAGAAACGGTTCACAAAAAGGAAGTAAATGAGTTACACCTGCATTAGCAGCTAAAACAGCTTGGTTTAAAGAAAAAATAGTTGTACAAAAAGTTTCAACATTAGATTTTTTTAATTCAACAAATGCTCCTAATGCATGCTCACTCATAGGAATTTTTAAAATTATTTGATCTGATAATTTTGTAAAAGATTCTCCTACATCTAAAAGCTCATTTGTAGAATGTCCATCTATCTCTATAGCTATTTTTTTATCTGTTATATCTAAGTATCTTTTAGTTAAATCTATTATTGAACCATATTTATCTGTCATATCTTTCAGAACAACAGTATTTGTAACAATACCTTTAACTCCTTTATCCATCCATTTTTTTAAGTCTTCTGGATCTCCTGCTAACCATACATCAGGTCCTATAGAATTATTCATATTTTCAGTTGCATTTGTGATTTTCATAAAATTCTCCTATTTTATCTCTACAATTTTTTCTTTTTCAATTTTTTCTTTATTTAATTCCATTCCTAAACCTATTAAGTCTGTCTCTTCAAAGTAACCATCATTCGGTTTCTCAGGTGTTTTTAGAAAAAGCTGATGAACTTTATTCCACTTTATCAGATACTCTTGAAATGGAGTATGAATAGGTATTTGGGATAATGAAAAGTGTAGAGTTGCATTAGATGAATGGCCATGTGGAATTGTAATTAGATCATGAGTACTTGCTAAATGAGATATTTTTATTACTTCTGATAAACCTCCTGCCCAATAAATATCAGGTTGATAAATATCTAGTGCATTTTTTTCAATAAATCTTAACATCCCCCATCTTGTATAGTCATGTTCAGCTCCTGATAAAGGAATGTTTATTTTATCCTTAATCTTTTTATAAATTTCGATTCTGTCAGGCATTACAGTTTCTTCTAACCAATATGGCCTGTATTCTTCAATTCTTTTTGCTAATTCAACAACATATTTATAGTCCATTGATTGCCAGCAGTCGAGCATTATTTCATAGTCGTCACCAACTGATTCTCTAATTGTCTTAACCAATTGAACATTTTTTTTAAGTCCTTCACGTCCAGCCATTGGACCGAATCTAAAAAACCATTTTTGAGCTGTAAATCCTTTTTCTTTATATAATTTTGCTCTATCTGAAACTAATTTCATGTCAGTTACATTGAAACCAAGCATTGAGGCATAAGCAGGAATGTTTTTTCTAGTAGGTCCTCCTAAAATTTTGTATACAGGGGAGTTATAATATTTACCTTTTAAGTCCCATAAAGCACAATCTATAGCACTAATTGCCATCATTGTAATACCTTGCCTACCATGCACACTCAATCTATGCATTTGGTCCCAAATTAATTCAATAGCTAGTGCGTCCATACCAATAATTATTTTAGATAAAGATTGTTCTACAATATCAGCATGAGATGAATCTATTGGTCCTGCAGTTCCGTATAATCCTTCATCTGTGTGAATTTCTATAAATATAGAGGTTGTTTTTACTATGTCTCCTTTTTGAAATGCATCATTTTCATGACCTTCTTCAGCATATTCAGGATATATATCTATTGGCCTAACAAGTCTGTCTTCCCAAAACACACCTTCTGATTTAAAGCTTCCTTGTAGTTTTCTTATTTTAACCTTTGTTATTTTCATGATTTTTTAATATTTCCTTTCCTTTTGATGGCCAATCCAATGTTGTTCCCGTACTTTCGGAATTATAAGCTGTTATTAGATCTTCTTTATTTGATACACCCCAATTCCTTACTAAAATATTTTTTTCTTTTGCTTTATTAACAGAATCTATATTTGAAAACTTAGCTCTAGGACAAATAAGGTTTATTTGTTGGTCTACACAGATTTCTAAATCGTATGTTGTTATTTTTTCTAAAAGCCAGGCTGTTTTTTCTTTTTGATCTAATTTACGGAATCTTATTATTTGCTCAAGAAAAAAACTGCTTATTGTTATTCCACCGGGCTCGTATATACCTTTTTTTGAATCTAACCAGCTGTTTTTTCTTAATGATTCTAGTACTATTTCTGGAAGTTCTTGGTCTCTAGATTTTAGTTCCAAATGTAAATTAGATACCCCTGAATATTTTTTTAATAGATCGTCTAGTTTTGGAATTAAATAATTATCATCTTTTACGTTGAAGCTATTTTTTGCTTGTAGGTTTTGTATTTCATTGTAATTTTTTTCTGAAACAAGTCCTTTTACGCCTGTAGTTCTGTATAAATCAAAGTCATGTATTACTACTGGAACATGATCTTTAGTAAGTTGAACATCAAATTCAAAATTATGGAAGCCTGAACTTATAGCTAAATCGAAAGCAGGGAAAGTATTTTCAGGTGATAATTCTGAAAATCCTCTATGAGCAATGATATTAAATTCTTTTTTCATTAAATTATCTTTCATTTGGAGCAATCATATATTTCATTCCTTCTCCATTTGAAGTAGATTCTATTGCTTCATTTATTTCTTCTAATTTATAAGTCTTGCTAACTAATTTTTCAAGATTAAACTCATTGATTTTTTCAGGAGTTTGATCAAAATAATTTCCTCTTCCAAATGAACCAAAAAGTTTTATTTCTCTATAGTGAAAATCGTACAAGTCACTCATTAAATTTGATTCTTCTGGATGGACTCCAATCATTAATGCTTGACCTCTTGGTCTCAAGTTTGAAATTCCTTCAGCCAGTAACTTTGGATTTCCTACAGCTTCAATTAATACATCGAATCCCACTTTTTCAGTGATTTCATTTAGCTCTTCTTTATAATTATCACTAAAAGGATCCAAAACAAAATTGGCGCCTAATGATTTTGCTATATCTCTTCTAATTTTGTTAGGCTCAGAAACTACTAAACAATCAATATTTTTTTTTATGATAAAAATTTGACAAAAAATACCCATTATTCCAGAACCTAAAATTAAAACTTTTGAATTATCTTTATAATCAATCATTTCAGTCCCTGAAAAACAACATGCTGCAGGTTCTGTCATAGCTGCGACTTCAAATGTCATTTCTTTAGGTATTTCTACTGCACATGAAAAATGCATTATTGAAAATTCAGCAAAAGCGCCAGTGCTTTTTTCAGAATTTAAGCATCTAGATATTTGCCAGTTCAAGCAATTAATACAATTGCCACAACTAGAAGTTGTGTTACAAGCTACTCTTTTACCAATTTTTTCAATAGGAACATTTGAACCAACATCTACTATAACTCCACTAAATTCATGTCCTAATATTTTTGGAGGGGTTGAAGGAAAAAGACCTTGTGTTATGTGGACATCTGTACCGCATAATCCAACCCTTTCTATTTTAACTAGCACTTGCTCATCTTTCAATTTAGGAAGATTTATTTCCTGAATTTCAAATTTATTTTCTCCTAGCCAAACTGATGCTTTCATTTAATTGAGTTTTGTATTTATTAAGAACACTATATATTAAAATTAATAAATAACTATAAAATATTTGTAATAAAATCTTTAAAGCAAGATTTAATTGATAAGATAAATTTAATCAACAATATATTAATAATTTATTATGTTTAGTGAATATAAAATAAATAATTTAGAATCATTTGAAACTCCAGAACATCTGATCTTTGAAGAAAAGGTTTTGCATAATATTGATTCAATAATAGATCTAGTAGGGGATAAGGATAGATTAATCCCTCATGCTAAAACCCATAAATCTAAAGATACTTTAAGTCTACTTATAGATAACGGTATAAAAAAACATAAAACATCAACATTAAATGAGTTGGAAGTATTAGCTGAGTGTGATCCTGAAACTTTAATATTGGCATATCCTGTCACATCAATTATCAAAGCAAAAAGACTGGAAAGCATAGTAGCAAAATTTCCTAATACTAAATTTTATACTATTATTTCAAATAATTTTCATTTTGATTTAATTAAGAATATTAAAAATTTAAGTGGAATTTATATTGATTTAGATACAGGAATGAATAGAACGGGAATATTGAAAGAAAATGTTTCAGATTTATTAGATTATATTTCTTCAAATAATTATAAAAATTTAAAAGGCATTCATGCCTATGATGGACAAACATACGGAGTAGTTAGTGTTGAAGATAGAGTAATAGATACACAAAACTCATTGAAAGATATTAGAGACGTTGAAAAATTAGTTAAAGAAAAGTTTTCTATAAACGATTTTGAAATTATTGTTGGGGGATCTTGGTCTTTTCACTTTTATATTAAAGAAAAAGATATAAAACTATCTCCAGGGACTTGGATTTATTGGGATATTAGTAATATAAAACAAAAAGAATTATCATTTCAAATTGCTGGAGTTATATTAGGTCAGGTTATTGATGAAAACAAATCAAACGACACAGTAACTATTGATATAGGAGCAAAAGCTGTATCTAGTGATCCACCTACTGAAAATAGGCTAAAACTTATAGATAAACCAAATTCTAAATTGATTTTTCAAAATGAAGAACATGGAATTATTAAACTCAATGGAGATTCTTTAGGTTTGGGAGATTATGTATTAGCTCAACCTGGGCATGCATGTACCGTTACTCCTAAATATAATAGAGCAGTAAAGATAGACAAAAATGGAGATGCATCTGGAATAATTACTCCTCATGCAAGGGATCGGATCTAATATCAATGAGTACTAAATGTAAAAACCCGGACGTGATTATTATTGGATCAGGTTTTGCAGGTTTGTATATGCTTTATAAGCTTAGAGAGATTAACCTTGAAGCAATTATTATTGAAAAAGCATCAGGTGTGGGAGGTACGTGGTTTTGGAATAGATACCCAGGAGCTAGGTGCGATATTGAAAGCATTGAATACAGCTATTCATTTTCTGAAGATTTACAGCAGGAATGGAATTGGTCAAATAGATATTCTGATCAATCTGAAATTTTGGAATATCTAAATCATGTAGCTGATAAATTTGATTTGAGAAAACATATTGTATTTAATACTACGGTTAAATCAGCTACTTATAATGAATCAAATAATGTATGGGAAATAAATACTGGATCTGATTCTTATATTTCAAAATTTTGTGTGATGGCAACAGGAACTTTATCATCAATTAAGGAACCTAGTTTTGAAGGCTTAGAAGATTTTCAAGGTGAATCATATGTTACGGGGAAATGGCCTCATCAAGGAGTAGATTTTACTAATAAAAAAGTTGGAATTATAGGAACTGGATCGTCTGCTGTTCAATCGATACCTGTTATAGCAAATGAAGCTAAGAATTTAACTGTATTTCAAAGAAGTCCTAATTATTCTATTCCTGCTAAAAATAGACCTTTATCAAATAGCGAAATTAAAAATGCTAAATCTCATTATTCTGAAATTAGAAATAAAGCTAAATATACAAGAGCAGGAATAGGTTATAACCAGTTTGAAGAAAGAAAAATTTTAGATTTTTCAAAAGACTACATAAATACAGAATTAAATAAACGATGGAATATTGGAGGGCAAGAAATTTTTACAGCAGGTTTTACAGATGTAGGAATTGAACCTGAAGCAAACAAAATAGCCGCTGATTTTGTAAAATCAAAAATCAAAGAAATTGTTAATGATCCGAATACAGCAGACCTGCTTTCTCCTAAAGATTCAATTGGTTGTAAAAGATTATGTGCTGATACCAATTATTTTGAAACTTTTAACAAAAAAAATGTTGAATTGATTGATATAAATAGTACTCCTATAAAATCTATTACTAAAAAAGGTCTATCAACTAATATAAGAGACTTTGATTTTGACATTTTGATTTTTGCAACGGGTTTTGATGCAATGACTGGAGCTCTATTATCTATAGATATAACAGGAAAAAATAATAAAAAACTTAAGGATAAATGGAAAGATGGGCCAAGGTCTTATTTAGGTATTTCAATAACAGATTTCCCAAATCTATTTACAGTAACAGGCCCTGGAAGCCCTTCAGTTTTAACAAATATGATAGTAGCAATTGAACAGCACGTTGAGTGGATTTTTGACTGTATAAATTTTCTTTATAAATCAAATAAAAATAAGATTGAAGCAAATCTTGAATTTGAAAATAGCTGGATGGATCATATTGAAGATGTAGCGAGTAATACCTTAAGATATACATGTAATTCTTGGTATGTAGGTGCAAATGTTCCGGGTAAAAAAAGAGTTTTTATGCCTTATGCAGGAGGATTCGGAAACTATAGAGAAAAATGTGATGAGATAGCTAGTAATAGTTATACAGGATTTGTTATTAACTAAGAATTTAAGAACTTTGAAACTTTATCAAGGCATTTTTTTGAATCTCTTATATTTCCTATACTTACATTAAAACCATGTAGTGCACCTTCATATATTTCCAGCTTTGAATCTACTTTTTCCTTTATATTTTTATAATAATCTTCAGCCTCACTTCTTAAAACATCACATTCTGCAGCAATAATAAATGTTTTAGGTAGATTATCATTAATTTCATCCTTCATAATAGCTGAAAATTTATTAGCTTTAGTTACATCTCCTTCAATATAATTATTCCAAAACCATATCATTGATTCTTTTTCTAGCCCATAACCTTCAGAAAATTCATTATAAGATTTTGTTTCAAAATCGTTATTTAGTACTGGAGTGAAAAGAATCTGATTTTTTATTGTATCTTTTTTTATATCTCTATATAACATTGAAACAGCTACTGCTAAATTTCCTCCTGCTGAAGTTCCGCATACAGAAATTTTATCTGGGTTAATATTAAATTCTTTATAGTTTTTATGCATGTATGAGACAGCTTTATAGCAATCTTGTAAAGGAGTTGGGAATTTATATTCTGGAGCTAATCTATAATCTACTGAAATCACTTTATGTTTAGATTTTTTAGCAAGATATCGGCACATTTTGTCATCAGCATCAAGATCTCCCAGAACCCATCCTCCCCCGTGAAAATTTACAAGTAAAGGAAGATTGTCATCACTAGAGTCTGAAAATATTCTAATATTTATATCTGCCCCATTTATAAATATTTCTTTATTTTCTACGCTCAGTATTTCTATTTCAGGTAATGGGAAAGCGTCTTTATTATTATTAAATTGATCTCTTGCTTCTACTGGTGTTAGAGATTGAATTGGTTTGCCTTTTAATACTTTTCTTTCTTCTAAGTATTTTTTTGATTCTTGATTTAACATATGGTTCTACTTTATTTATATTTATATTATTAATATCATTATTATTATAAGTTTTGACAATCTCTTTGACGGGTTTTTTGGGAAATAATATTATTTAGTTAATCCTCAAGATTTGCCCCTCAGATTCGAACCTTGAGGATTTTCTTTTTATGAACTCTTTATTTCAAAATAAAAATTTACATGCCTTGGTTTTATCTAAAAACCTTGTTCAATATGCTCTTCAAATGAGAGTTTTATTTTTCAGTTGGTTAGCTTATGAAATTACTCAAAAAGATTTATGGGTAGGTATAGTACTTGGAGTAGGCTCTACACCAATATTATTATCTTCGTTATTAGGTGCCTACTTGTCGGAGAGATATAACATAAAAAAAATAATGTTTTACTCTTATATAATAATTTTATTAATGTTTGGTTTGCTTTTTATAATTGATTCTGAAAATATCTATAATCTATTAATTCTTAGCTTTTTATTTGGAATTATAATGGGTGTTCCATCTCCGCCTTTCTGGACTATTGTTATTAATACCTTTGGTAAAAATAATTTAAGTTGGATCAATTCTTATTTCTATTCATTTCAATTTTTTGGTGAAATGATAATCCCTCTTGTTTTTGCATTTTTAATTGCTAATTTTAGTTCAAATTACTTCATATCTTTTGCTTGTTTCATAATTATAATTGCAATTTTTCTAATAAACTATTTTCCAGAAGACAAGCAATTGAAAAATCAAAAAGATAAAACTATTTATGATTCTTTTTCAAAAATATTAAAACAAAACCCCGTTATATTTTGGATGTCTATAATCGTATCAATTCAGTCTATATTTGGAGTTACTATTTTTATAGTATTGCCTCAGTATGCAAATAATTTCGGTGTTGGTTCTACAGGTTTTGGTATATTTTTTGCAGCTAATGGTGCGGGTATATTTTTGGGTACAATTTTTTCTTTTTATACAGGCGTTTTTAGAAGTAAAATACTTGTTTTAATTCTCTCTACAATTGGCTGGGATATTGGTCAAATTATTTTTGCATTTTCTGAAAATTATTACTTATCTATAGTAGTTTTGTTTTTAATGGGCTTTAGTGGTGCATACTGGGTAGTAGCTGCAAACCTTATTTTTCAAAATGAGACAACAGATAAAGATAGGAATAAAATTATGGCTTTGTTTCAGTTTGTTTCTCAGTTATTTTTTATAGGTTGGTTAGTTGGGGGAGTAATTTCAGATATTACAAATTCTCAAGTAGCTCTTGTAATAAGTGGATTATCTAGTTATCCAATTTTTATTATTGCTATAATTTCTTCTAAGAAATTGCGTATTGTTTAAATAAAAAAATCTTGTAAACTCGAATTAGAAAAGAGGATATTATGCTATCTATTGAAGAATTAAAAAATAAATCATCTGAAAATCTAAACGCAAAAAAAGATATTGCCGTACAACTATCTAAAGATATACTTTCTGAACCTGAAACAGGCTACAAGGAATTTAAGACGAATAAAAAAATTTATAAAGTCTTAAAGTCTTTAAATATGGAAGTAGTTAATAATCTTGCAATAACAGGATTAATGACTACAATCAAAGGTGCAAATCCTGGCCCTCATATTGCAGTTATTGGTGAATTAGACGGACTTCCTGTTCCTGGTCATCCTTTTTCAGATAAAGAAACCAATGCGGCTCATGCTTGTGGCCATCACATACAAGTTGGAAATATGTTAGCAACTTTATTTGCATTAAATTCAGAAGAAATATTGAACAATCTTTCTGGTTCCATTTCTTTTATAGCAGTCCCATCTGAAGAATATGTAGAAATCGAATGGAGAAATGAACAAAGATCTAGTGGTGAATTTGAATTTCTAGGTGGGAAACAAGAATTAGTAAAATTAGGTATTTTTGATGATATCGATATATCTATGATGACTCATGCTAGGGGAAATTTCTCAGGTTTTGGTTACGGTGGTACAGGAAATGGTTTAGTTGCCAAGTTTATTGAATTTCATGGTAAATCCTCTCATGCAGGAGGTGACCCTCATCTTGGTATAAATGCTTTAAATGCTGCTAACCTATCTATGGCCAATATTCATGCGAATAGAGAAACTTTTTTTGACGATCACCATATTAGAGTTCATCCAATTATTACTCTTGGTGGATCAGTTGTAAATCAAGTTCCTGAAATAGTCACTTTAGAAACTTTTGTAAGAGGAGCATCTTTGGATGCTATTAAAAATGCGAATCTTAAAGTAGATAATTGTTTGAGAGCTGGTGCTATGGCAGTCGGTGCAGAAGTTGAAATAAATACTTTACCTGGTTACTTCCCTCTATTTCATGATAGTAATTTGCAAGAAATATATAAAAAAAATCTTGAATATACAAAAAATAAATCTACAGAGCTTGATCATGGAGGAGGTTCTACAGATATGGGTGATCTTGCACATCTTATGCCTGTAATTCATCCCTATGTAGGAGGAGCAACAGATGCGTCTGCACATACAGCTGGATTTATAGTAGAAGATTATGAATTAGCAGTAGTAGAAGCAGGAAAAATGATGGCATACACTATTATAGATTTATTATATGATGGAGCTTCTACTGGTAAAGAAGTTATTTCAAGACATAATCCAAGATTAACTAAAAATGAATATTTGAAAACAATGAGAGAATTTAGCAATGTAGAAATTGCAAATTATAATATCAAATAGCATGAAGAAAATTTCAAAAAAAATTTTATATAGAGAGCATTCTCCTCTTAATAAAGTCACAGATAAAGTAGATCAAAACATTTGGTTTGAAGTAGAAACTCAAATGAATAGAGGACCTGATTCAAAAGATGTTGATAAAGCTTTAGTAGAGAAATTTAATAAATATCGTGATGACTCTATGCCAGATAATAGAGGTAATCCATCCTCTGGATGTATTTGGGTAAATGATTCTAAAAAAGGTGAAATATTAAATGTTGAAATTGGAGATATAGAAACTCACGATATTGGATATACAAAATACAGGGGCTCAACTGGAGCCTTCCCTTCTTATCTAGCCCCTTCAGCAATTGGAGAAGTTTTTAAGGTAGTAAACATAATTGATAAAAAAATCATTTGGAATGAAAAATTATCAATTCCAATTAAACCTATGATAGGAGTAGTTGGATTGGCCCCAGAATTTGAAGCTAGAGGAAATGCTTGGGCTGGAGAATGGGGAGGTAATTTTGATGTTCAAGAAATAACTACAGGTGCAAAGGTACAAATTCCAATAAATCATGACGGAGCTTTATTACACATAGGTGACATGCATGCAATCCAGGGAGATGGAGAAATTTCTGGAGGTGGAGGAATTGAAACTGGAGGAACGGTTAAGTTGAAATGTTATTCTGAATCTAAACCCAAAGGTATGACTTGGCCAAGAATAATTAATGATGACTATATAATGACTACTGCTCAAGCAAGACCAGCAGAAGATGCCTTTAGAGTAGCTTTATCTGAAATGATTTTATGGTTAGAAAGTGATTATAAAATAGATAAAAAAGAAGCATTTATGCTTCTGGCTCAAGTTTTAGAGGCGAGAGTAACTCAATTTGTAAATCCTACTTTTACCTATTTATTAAAAGTTAATAAAAAATATTTAATATAATAATAATTTCTATTTATTTTTTTCTGTTGTGAGTCTTTGAATTTCTAAATCTATTCTATTTTTTTCTAGGGTTATATTTTGTTCAATAAATTGTTTTTCTAATTCAAGTTGTTTGATTAATAAATCATAATCATCTGCTGTCATTTCTCTTAAATCCATTGGTCTTTTCATCATATCCATATGAGGATCCATTGGTCTTTTCATCATATCCATATGAGGATCCATTGGTCTTTTCATCATATCCATATGAGGATCCATTGGCCTCTTCATCATATCATGATCTTTATCAAAAAAATCAAAACTGACTAATATGGCTAAATAAATTGAAATACATAATATTAAGAATGCAATTGTACTTATAAAAGTCTTAAATATATTATTAAACATAATAAAAACAATATATCACGAAAAATAAAGAAAGCTAAGAAATGACCTATATAGTAGCGCATAGAGGATTATCAGCAAAGGCCCCTGAGAATACATATGACTCTTTTGATTTGGCTATTTCAAAAGGTATTAATTATATAGAATTTGACGTACAACTCACTAAAGATAAAAAAGTTGTAATTGTTCATGATGAAACAGTTGATAGGACTAGTAATGGGTTAGGTGAGGTAAAAGAAAAAACATTAAATGAATTGTTAAGCTTAGATTTTGGAAGTTGGTTTTCTAAAGAATTTATAAACTCTAAAATACCAGAATTTTCTAAAATTTTAGAAAGATACGCTGATGTTAATTTTGTTGTTGAAATCAAGGGTAAAGATCTTGAATTAGTTCCAAAAGTGATGGAACTTATATCAAAAAATAATTATTGGAAAAATAAAATTTATAAATCTAAAAATAATAATCCAAATATAATATTTTGTTCTTTTTATCCTCACCAAATTGAAATATTAAGAAATTACTCCAAAGATATAGTCGTTGGTTTTCTTGTAAAGGAACTCAACTCACAAGTATTAGAATTTGCTAAAAGTAATCTTATTGATGGTATATTTCCATACTATAAAATTTTAAATGACAAAATTGTAAAAGAATTAAAAAAAGACTTTATAATATCCTCTTGGGGATTCAAAGACGTTTTATCTGCTAAAAAATTATTAGATCTTAAGATTGACGGAATAACAGTTGATTGGCCTGATGAAATGATTATGAAATAGAGTAATGCATTTATTTCTTACTCTTTTAATTGTGTATTGAATACAATAAATCAATGAATTATACTCTTCATTAAATATATTAATGAAAGGAAAAATATGCAAAAGGAAGTATCTAATGAAATTCTTGAGCGTTTCCGTAAAGTCACATCTGCGACAGTTTATAGTGCAGTTTGGAGACTATCTGCAACAATTGGTCAGGAGTGGTTTGCATCTGCAAACTACCAGTTGTGCCTTATGCGAGGTATAAAAGCTTTTACACCAGGTAAAAAATTAGTTGGAAGAGCTCAAACCCTTCGTTTTCTTCCAGCTCGTCCAGATCTCCTTAAAGAGACGCGTAGAGGGGCAGATTCTCCAGAATATAGAGCTATGGCTAAATGTGGGCCTAACGACGTACTAGTTGTGGAGGCACACACTTTTGATGAGTACTCTTGCACTATGGGTAATATGAAAACCCGTCAACTCTGGCATAACAATGCTCAAGGGTTGATTACTGATGGAGCGATTCGTGATTTAGATATGATATCTAGTGATTATGAACTGGCGGTTTTTGCCAAAAATCGATCACCTGCTGGTAACTTGCCATTTTTGGAGTCCTTTGAAGAAGGAAAGTATATTAATGTTGGGGGTGTTCTGGTAATGCCTGGTGATGTAATAATAGGAGATGATGATGGGGTTGTTGTAGTGCCATCTGATCGAGCAGAGGAAGTTATTGATTGGATTGAGGAACAGGAAGAGGCTGAGGAATTTGTTATTAATCTAATTGATTCAGAGCGAGTTCCTCCTGGAACTTATTATCCCATCTCTGAAGAGACTAAAGATCGCTTCCGTAGATGGAAGGAAGAATAAAATTAGGTATTGGAGAAGGGATTCTTGTAGGAAGAGCTTTGGTTAAATTAAGTAAATAAAAGGTAAATGTAATGTCCTCTTTAGTTACTTTAAAAGAAATCTTTATAAGGTTCTGATTCTACAGGAATATAATCAGATACAGGATATTCTTCTAAAGCTTTCTCATTTATATCAGTACCTAAACCAGGTCCAACTGGAGGAGCAGAAAAACCATCTTCAATGATCAAATTATTTGTTAGTATTTTTTTATAACCCTCTAGATAACTTACGAATATTTCTTGTTTATAGCAGTTTGGAATACTCATATCTAAATGAAGACTTGCAATTGTTGAAATAGGTCCATTTGAATTATGCGGTGCTACGCTTACATAATATGTTTCTGCAGCGGATGAAATCTTCTTTAATTCTGATAATCCTCCTGCATGGCAAATATCAGGTTGAATTATTGAAATAGATTTTTGTTCAAAAAGTTTTTGATATTCCCATTTGTTATAAAGTTGCTCTCCAGTAGATATAGGTATTTCTGTTTTTTGGGCTAGTTTCCCTAATACATCTACATTATCAAATTGAACAGGTTCTTCAACCCAAGAGATGTCATAAGGCTTAAGTTTATTTAAAACTTTAAGTGCACTTCCATAATCTAACCTTGCTCTTATGTCTATTCCTATTTGTATATTGTCTCCAACAGAGTCTCTAACTGCTTTAACTAACTCGACACCTTTATTTAGATTTTCATTTTCTATACTATATTTCCCTATAAAAGGATAAAACTTTAGGCATTTATATCCAGAATCTACAATTCCTTTAGATGCTTTAGAGTGTTCTTCTGGAGTACTTAATCCTTCAAACCATCCATTTGCGTAAACAGGAATATTTTCTCTTATTTTTCCTCCTAACAACTCATATACAGGAACATCAAGAGCTTTCCCTTTTATATCCCATAGTGCAATATCAATAGCACTTATAGCACTCATAGTAACAGCTCCACCAGTCCATGTTACTCTTCGGTATAATGAGTTCCAAATATACTCAATCTGAAAAGGATCTTTATCTATCAAGAACTTTCCAAAATCTAATATTTCAGCCTCTAGTGCAGCATCTTTATACTGCAAGCTTCCTTCTCCTACTCCATGAATTCCAGAATCTGTATAGATTTTTACAAAGAGCCAGTTATTTGTATCTGCCTTATGCCAAGTAGGTGCAGACATCTTAAAAATTTTTATATCTGTTATTTTCATTTCAAAAAGTTTTTATTTAATTATTTTTTATCATATAAATTTAAGATACTAAGTAAAAAAGAACAAATCCAATTATAAACGCAAAGGATGCAACTAAAGAAGAAAAAATAACAAATTTTAATCTTTGTCTATTTTCAAACTTATTTCTGGTAACTTTTTCTAATAAATAAGATATTCCAATCATTATTAAAAAAAATAAAACAATTTTATATCTAACCATTTTTAAATAAATAATTTTCTTTGATTTGGTATTATGATATCAATGTTAAACTTATCTCTATAATCAATGGAACATGAAGTTTTAGAAATCTCAGGAATATTTTCAGCAATTTTAGTTGGATTTTTAATTGGACTTAGACATTCACTCGATGGTGATCATATAGTTGCAATATCTACATTATCTAGAGATTATAATAAATATTTTAAGAATTTATGGATAGGACTGTCATGGGGTTTAGGTCATTCAACCCCACTTATTCTAATCGGTATTTCAGTACTATTATTTAAGGATGTTTTTTTTGATGTTTATGAACCTATTTCTACATATTTTGAAATTTTAGTTTCTTTTATGCTTATATTTTTAGGTGTTCAAGTTTTCTGGAAACTTTACAAAGGAAATTTGCATATTCATTTACATGATCATGATGGTATAAGCCATACTCACTTACATAACAATCATGCACATGAAAAGAATATTGATCATAACAAAGATCATGGTCATAATGTTTTTTCAGATTTTATGCCTTTTTTTAGACAAAAATCATATTTAATTGGTTTTATTCATGGATTGGCAGGCAGTGCAGCAGTTCTTTTAGCTATACTTCCTACAAGTCCAACTTTTACATCAGGAATTTTATACTTGTTTTTCTTTTGTGTGGGTACAATAATTTCTATGTCATTTATGACCTTAATTTTTTCTGCTCCTTTTAGAATTAAATCTCAATCTAGAATTTTTGAAAATTCTTTAATCTCTTTAGCTGGAATATTAAGTATAACTCTAGGAGTTATGTTGGGATCTGATCTAATTTTTGGATCAGGATTTACTGATTTTTTGTGGTACTAAATTTTTATTTATAGTTAGTTTGCGATGCGCCTTCCAGAAAAGATGATCTAAATTGAATTCCCCATCTACCATTAATTTTAGTCATTATCCAAAGTGTTTGAAAATTATGATATTCTTTACCATTTTTATCTCTTCTAGATTGATGTATTAAAAGATGTACTTTTTCTTTTTCAGATTGAACAGCTTTTATATCTAAAGTAACAGTATGGTCCCATCCTTCTGCTTTTAATCCTTCAGTTTGAGAGTCGTATCCATTTAGAAATTCATTTTTATTTTCAAATATAGAAAATTTGTTTTCCCATAATCTAATATGAGGAAAGTGTAAGCCTTCTATGGTAATTTTCTTATCTCTTTTGTTAAAACCTTCTTCATTCCAATGAAGAGCTGCATCTATGGCTTCTTTTTCATAATTTTTCATAATAACCTTCAAAATTGTTATTTTAGAATAATATCACAAAAATACTTCATCTTATTCTAATTGTCTTAACTTTGGATCTAGTTTATCTCTAAACCAATCTCCTAGAAAATTTAGAGAAAATACTACTAAAATTACAAGTGTTACAGGTATATAAGTCTGATATCTATATGGATAACTTCCATCCCACCATCCCCAATCCCAATACTCAACTGATAATTTTATAATGTTACCCCATGCTGTCCAATGCCTCGGTATAGCAATTTCAAAAAAACATAAAACTGCCTCAAGTGAAATAATTAATGAGCAATTAAAAGTAGCGATAACTAAAATATCGTTAATATGAGATGGGAGAATATGTTTTGTGAAAATTCTAAATGAACTAGCTCCTGAAACTATAGAAGCATTAATATAATCAAAGGTTCTTAAACTTAATGTTTTGGCTCTAATAATTCTTACAAAGTTTTGCCATGTGAATAAAATTAAAATTAAAGCAAATACCCAAATTTTATTTCCTAAAATTAATGTAGTCATAATTGCAATAAGAAGTATTGGTATTACACTAGTTATATCTACAACTCTTAGAATAATTTCATCAATAACCCATCTGTATTTTGGTTTAAAAGCAAACCAACCAGAAAGAATACCTAGTCCTGAACCTATTAGGCTTCCAGCTATTCCTGTCAAAAGCATAAGTGTAAGATTCCATCTTGCACCATAAATTAGTCTTGAAAAATAATCTCTTCCTATTGTATCTGTACCAAGTATATATAATCCGCTTGGCCACCATGACCATTTTTTTGAATCCTCTCTAATTACTCTTAGATCCAAAGAAATTATATCGTTATAATGGTCAATAATGTCTTCGTTAGCTATAAAATCTATAAAACCACTATTTTCTTTTTTGTAAATTTTTATATATTCAATATTTGGACGAGGACATTCGTTTTGCGATAATCCAAGACAATTAGAAAATTCATCAAACTTAATTTCATCCAAATAATTACCGTTACGGTTTTCATCCACAAAATTTGAATTTGGGCCAAGTTTAAATTCAATTGTAGATATACTTCCTTTAGGTAAAATTTTTTTTTCTATATCGGGATCTTCAGTTTCCAATAATTGTTCCCATCTAGGCTTTTGACTTTGTTGGTCATCTGACTTAATAAGATCATAATTTTGCACGTTATATTTTCCACTAACAACGCCAGGAGGTTGTAGTCTTGCTCTTGTATCTGCAACATATGGATCATAGGGTGCAATCAATGGTGCAAATAATCCTAATAATGAAATAATAATGAGGAATCCCGCAGAAAAAATTGGAAATTTAGAGAATATAGACAAAACTTTTTTATATGACTTCATTATTTGCTATTTTTTAGTATAAATTTAAATACTAATAACAACATACATTAGCTAATAAAGGATTTATATAGATATGAATTGGTACAAAGGAAATATCCATACTCACACAACAAATAGTGATGGAGATTCATCACCAGATCATGTAGCAAGCTGGTATAAAAATAATGAATACGATTTTTTAGTATTATCTGATCATAATCATCTTACAATTTTAGATGAAGCTGAATCTAAAAAAAATAAATGGCCTTTGTTAGTTCCAGGTGAGGAAATAACCATAAGAGAAATCAATGGTCATCCAGCGGCACTTCATATAAACGGGATTGGTATAAAAAAACTTATTACACCAGGTTCTTATGAAAGTAATATTGATGGAATAAATGATGTTGTAGATAAAGTAAATTTGCAAGGTGGATTAGCTAGTATTAATCACCCAAACTATCAGTGGTGGGTTTCTGCAGATGATATAAAGTATTCTAAAGATGCTTGGGCTTTTGAAGTATTTAATGGCCACATGCACTCTAATAATGAAGGATCTCTGCATTCTATGTCCACAGAGGAAATTTGGGACGAAATTTTATCATCAGGGAAATTGATCTATGGAGTAGCAAGTGATGATGCTCACCATTTTACAGAAGAGTTTTCATCAATAAGATCAAATCCTGGTAGAGGTTGGATTTTCGTTAAGTCAAATACATTAGATGTAAATGAAATTGTTCAATCAATGAAAAAAGGAGAATTTTATTCGTCTACAGGAGTAGAACTTCAAGAATTAGAAATCTCTAAAGCTAAAATTTATTTAAAAATTAAAGACAGACCTCCTAAAGAAAAACAAAAATATACTATAAAAGTAATTCATGATTCAGGTGTGGTTTTTTTTGAAAAAGAAGGAGATGAATTAGAATTAGATACAAAAGGTATGAAGAATTATTGTAGAGTAGTTATTCGGTCGTCTGAAGGAACTAATGCTTGGATTCAGCCATTTTTTCTTTGATCAGAAATATCTCTAATTATGTAAGATTTTTCATCAGAGATTTTTAACCATGTTTCTTTATCTACTTTTTCACCAAACTGGTTTTTATAGACTACATTAAAATCTTTTATTTCTAATGATTTTCTTTTTTGCTTCATAATCACTTTTTTTAATAGGGATGTACATTATTTCAAATTATAAAAAAAAAATAAAATTTTGTGTCATTTTATTTCACCAGTCTCATATAAATGCTTCAAAGCAGTGTATTCAATAGATTTTTCATCTTCAAATAACCAGATTATCTTAGGAGATATATAATCATTAAATTTTGAAATGATCTCTTTTTTGTTTATCTCTTTCGATTCATCATTTATTAGCAATGATTTTCTTATTTCTTCAAATTCTTTTTGAGTAAACTTAAAAAGCTTTTCTGCATTAATTAATCTTCTGTCTGTTTGACTTGTAACAACCATTCCTTCAAGATGTATATTTAATCTTTCATCTTGAATATAGTTAGTTAAAATTCCAAAATCTATCTCTAAATCTTTCAAGCAGTTATCAAGGAAATTTAAGTCTAGGTTTCCACTTTTATTATTTAGGTGTTTGAAAAAGTCTTCCACCCTCGAGATAATTTTTTGTTTAAAATTAGGGTGATTCATTAAAAGAAATTTTAGAAATTTAAGATTTAGTCTTCTTTTCCTCTAGATTGATTGACCTTTAATGGTCTCCCATCTAATTCATGTCCTTCAAGAGCTTCGATAGCTTTTGCTGCTGAGTCGTCATCCATTTCCACAAATCCAAATCCTTTTGATCTGTTTGAATCCTTGTACTTTATAACTTTAGCGCTTTCTACATCACCATATTCTGAAAATAGCTCTTCTAAGTCCTTATCGTCTACCGCCCATGGGAGGTTACCTACATAAATATCCAATATTTTTTCCTTCTTTTATTGATTGCACAATTAAATTAGAACATTTTTTTCTTAAAAAATACATATATAAAAGATATTGTTTTTCAAAGAGAGCTGATAATTACTAACAAAAGTGACAAGGCATTATCAACTCTCTATAAAGCATTATAAGAAACAACTATATCTATAGCTAATTTTGTGTCGTAAAGCATTATAAATTTGTTGTTTTAATAAGACAAAATTTTAACTATATAGATTGGAAGGCAAATATTATAGAGAATGAAATAAAGAGAACCGATATTAAGTCCCTCAAGATCGGTTCTCTCCTAAAGCTAAATTCTATTAGATCCATCTTATCTTTTCTATATTTTTAGAACATAAATAGTTATTTGTTTTTGAAAAAGGTTTGCTGCCAAAAAAACCTCGGTAAGCAGATAAAGGAGATGGGTGAGCAGAACTTATAACAAAGTGATTTTCTGGATTTATCAATTTAGTTTTTGATTGAGCAAATTTTCCCCATAAAATAAAAACAAGGTTTTTTTTATTTTTGTTTAGTTTCTTTATTACTTCATCTGTAAATATTTCCCATCCTACTTTTGAATGCGACAATGGTTTATTTTTCTCTACTGTTAAAGTTGTATTTAATAAAAAAACTCCTTGATCAGCCCAATTTTTTAAGTCTCCATTGCTTTTATCAACTTTTTTACCATAGTCTTGTTCTAATTCTTGAAAAATATTTACTAAAGATGGAGGTAAAGGAGTTTCTTTTTTTACAGAGAAACTTAAGCCTTGTGCTTGATTTGGTCCATGATAAGGGTCTTGACCAAGAATTATTACTTTTACTTTTTCAAAATCACAAAGATTAAAAGCATTAAATATTAAAGATTTATTTGGGTAAATTATTTTATTTTTTTTATATTCTTTGCTAAGAAATTTTTTTATTTCAATCATGTAAGGCTTAGAGAACTCAGTTTCTAATTGCCTTAACCACCCTTTAGAAAGTTTGATTTCACTAGCCAAATTTATCCAATATATTTGTTTAGTTTAGATTTAAGTAATCCAATCGTTAGCAAAGAAGCTACTATTGCTTTGATTACGTCTCCAATTAAGAAAGGATAAACAGCTTGAGATAATAATTTCCCTTCTTCTGGCCAACTAAAATTAAACAATGAAAGCCAAATTAATGCTGGTACATAAACTAATGATGTGCCAATAATATATGCCCAAATACTTTTAGTATCTGACAAACCTTTTTTTATTAAATAACCAACTGCAGTTGACGCAAAAATAAAGCCTATTATATAACCGCCAGTAACTCCTGTTGTATAAACATATCCTCCATTCCCTCCTTGAAAAAGTGGGATTCCAACTAAACCTAATAGTACATAAGAAAAGGATGTTCCGAATCCCCATTTTGGTCCTAACAAACCTCCCATCATTAGAATTCCTAATGTCTGAAATGTTATAGGTACAGGATTATCAGGTAAAAAGAATCTGAATTGAGCAAAGACTCCTGTAAAAATAATCAAAGAAATAGATAGTGCCAGTTTCACAATGAAGGTTTTATCAAAATATAATGCTTGAGTAGACTTTAGTCTTTGTGGATTATTATTAATTATTTTCTCCTAAATTTATTAACTATGATTATAATAACTAAAAAGTATATAAAATCTATCTAAAATAGCTAGCAAGTTTGTCATTTAAGAGATCTCTTTTTATACTTTTTCTGCTCTTGATTTGTTTCCCAACTTCTGTTCTAAGTTTACCAAGACTATCTTTTGAGTTTTTCCAAAAATCAATAAATAGTTCAGGAAGAGAAGATGTGATGTCTTTTTCAATTTTAGGAACTAAAGTTATTCTTTTTTTTATAGGCATATTTGATGATCTGTTTATTGTTTCTGGGTCAATAAATTCTCCATAATTATCCATGGTATGGAAAAAATCTAAATATTTTCCTAGATTTAAATTATATTCTTTAATTTCCGAATCT
>Ga0315332_10000215_pt1 | contig 23406 bp, 23 predicted proteins | sample M110034915metaG_FD_203455 | JGI IMG/M metagenome (GOLD analysis project Ga0315332, IMG submission 203455) | Ammonia-oxidizing marine archaeal communities from Monterey Bay, California, United States - M1 100m 34915 | ecosystem: Environmental > Aquatic > Marine > Intertidal zone | place: USA...
ATACTGGCTTCGATTCCTTGAAGCCGATCTTCGATAATCATCTTATTGCCGGCGTCGCCAAATTGTTTCTGCCGGGCGATAATGTCGATCGCTTCAAGTGCTTCATCGCGAGTGCTGCAGACGATGGCGCCTTTCCCCGCGGCCAATCCGTCTGCCTTAATAACGACAGGGCAGTCATCAGGGGTTTCGCTGTATCTTTCATTGATGAACCGCTCGGCGGGTTCGGCACTGTGAAATTCTTGGAAATCAGCGGTCGGCACGTCCGCGGCCCTGAGAACGTTTTTGCAGAATACTTTGCTGCCTTCGAGTTGGGCTGCGGCTCGCGAAGGGCCGAAAACTTTCAAACCCGCCTCTTCGAATGCGTCTACGATTCCATTGCAGAGGGGGATTTCCGGGCCGACGACGGTCAGTCCAATTTGGTTTTGTTTGGCGAAAGCGACCAGTTCGGTGATGTTGTCGGCCGCAATTTCGATGTTTTCCACATCTTTCGCAGTACCGGCATTACCTGGGGCGACGAAAACACGATCTGCCCGAGGGCTTTGCGATATTTTCCATGCGATGGCGTGCTCACGCCCTCCGTTACCAACAACGAGAACTTTCATGATGTTACGATTTTCTTGAAATGGTTGACTTCAAACAGGCGTCATTTAGCTGAAGGACGATTTTAAGGGATTGAAAGATGAATGACAGGGGCAACAATGGAGTTCCGAGCCTAGTTCATGAAATCAGTGGGCAAATTTGTTACAATAGGTTCGGTACTTAAAGCGTCTAAATAATATATGAAGGTCCTAATCCACATTCAGGAATCGATAATGAAGCGAGTTTTTTTCTGCACACTGTTGTTTGTTTTTTGCGTTTCGATGAACTCCCTGGCATGGGCACAGGATGGTTGGGGGAATCTGACCGGTCAGATCGTAATTTCGGGGGATGTTCCCGTAAATCAGCCTGAGGATGTCAAGGATAACCCGGATAAAGCGGTTTGCTTAGTCGACGGCAAGATTCCGCTTGATGACGGAGTTGTGGTTAACGACAAGAATCAACTGCGTGACGTGTACGTGATGATGTACACAGGTCGGGGAGCAGATACTCCAGACACTTTTCACCCGTCTTATGACGCTCAAAAAGAAGTCAAATTGACCTTGGACAACGTCAAGTGTCGGTTTGTTCCTAAGGCTAGTTTCGCTAGACCTGGGCAAACTTTAATCCTCAAGAACAGTGATAACGTTGGGCATAACTGTCGCATTGCTACGATGGAGCATGAGCATAATGTCAACATTGTAAAGAATGCGGCGTCTGAAATTGTTCTAGGAGAAGAGAGTGATAAGATTCCGGGTGAAGTTAAATGTGACATTCATCAGTGGATGGATGCGATCATTCTGATCCGGGACAATCCTTACGTCTCCATTTCTGACAAAGACGGAAAGTTTAAGATTGAGAACATTCCTGCAGGTGACTGGAAATTCCAGTTTTGGCATAAAAAAGGAGGCTATCTGAAGACGATTGAGGTTAAAGGTTACGAACCGGATCGACGCGGTACAATTGAAGCGACGATTAAAGCGGGCGAAACTCTTGATCTCGGCACTCTTTCTTTGCCCGGGGAAGCGTTGACTAAATAGCTCACGCGATCGATTTGTTGAAAACATTTTGATTGGCAGCCGTTTGCCTGTTTCGTTTGTTGGGCGGTTGCCGGTTCGTCGATAGCCGGAAACGAGTTGAATTCACACCCTTTTGTCCTGATTTGGCAAAGGGGTGTTTTTGTTAGTGTGGAATCCAAACGCGTCGCCCAACTCGGGCTGATTTAAAGAAACGGTCAATTTTGAAGGGAATGGATTTTTGATGGTGCTCCGCAATTCGTGTTTTCTGATCGTATTGATCGTTTTAATGGGCAGTTTTGTTGGTTGTTATCAGCGTACGGTCGCACCTGCGTTGACTTTTGATCAAAAAAACGCCGAAACTCTCGATAGTGAAATTAAAAAAATGGAGTGGGACTAGTCGTTCAGTCCCTGATTTGGGCGAATCGGGTTGTTCAGGTTAAGGAAATAGGCTGAGAACGGGTTTTATAATGGTTCTGTGACAATTTGTCCGGTCGACAAATTGCGAAAATCAGACAAAATACAGTGTCGCTCGGCCGTTCATTTTCGCGACCTTACGCTCAAAACTGCTAGGCCAATCTTTAGGATTGGAGATTTTGTGTTTCGACTGTTTTTCAATCTGATCATTATCACTACCGCATTGCTGGGAATGGCCGGTTGTGAAAAATCTGAACCACCTGTCTTCCGGTTCAATTCAGTTGAGTGGGTGAAGCAGGAGAAAACGCACCTTGGTGAGGGCGAGCATTTCCCCGAGGAGTACAAAGCGGAAATCGGTACTATCATGACCGCGTTGTTCGGCACGCCGGATGATCCGAAATTTCCGTTCTTTCTCGGTGACGAAGACCCTGCCCACGACATCATTTCACTTGAAAATCTTAAAATGGCGGCGGGGCCAACTCGAGTCGATAAACGCGAGGCGGCGTCTGGTTTGTATCGCGAGCACTGTGCTCATTGCCATGGGATTACGGGGAACGGCGCCGGCGATACGGCCGCTTCGCTCGAGCCCTACCCTCGCGACTTTCGCTTGGGGAAATTTAAATTCAAATCGACACCATTGCGGTCACCACCAACCGATCACGATCTAACGGAGATTTTGGTTAACGGAATTCCCGGTTCCGCAATGCCTTCGTTTAGAACACTGCCAGACGATCAAATTCAGTCGCTGGTTGAGTACGTCAAATATCTAACGATGCGAGGCCAGTTCGAGCGTTTCCTTTTGGGAGAGTTGGCCGCCTTGGACGGGGAACCGTTGATCGATCTTAGCCTGGTGGACAAGCCCGATGGAGAAGAACCGTCGGAAGACGATATCGAAGAATTCGAAGATCAAATGTACACGGTGATTGGAGAAGGTTTACAGGAGCGAATCATTGATCGCTGGTTAAGGCCTGAGCGGAAAGTTACCAAGATTGAGGCAGCGCCAGTTGAGTTTGATATAAAGCATGAGGGGCACTCAGAGTTTGTCCAACAGGGGCGAGAGCTGTTTTTTGCCAAGGGTAATTGTATGCAGTGTCATGGAGACACTGGGATTGGCGATGGCCAGTTGAACAACTTCGATGACTGGACGAACGATTGGATTAAGTCAGCGGAGGTCGATCCCGATGATCCGGCGAGTTACTCAGATTTTTCCGAAGTAGGCGCACTCCCCCCTCGTCCAGTAAAGCCAAGAAACTTGACACGTCATTATTACCGGGGCGGCGATCATCCTGATGACTTGTACCTGCGATTGCGGAACGGCATCGAGGGAACTCCAATGCCTGCGTCTACGGCAATGACCTCCGATGAGATTTGGGCAGTGGTCGCCTATGTGCGGGCAATGCCTTACCAGAATTCAAAAAAGAATCGATCGGTAAAGCCTGTGAACGAAAAGCAGGTGATGCGATAATGAACCGTTTCTGGAGCGTTTTGTTTCTGCTGGTTCCTGTCCTCGGAATTGCTTCCGTTTTGATGGCGATGTACGGCGTTGCGCCTTTAGAGTCGGCTTGGTTGCCAAAGTCTTTGAGTCAGGCCGGAGATACGATCGATCAATTGTTTAATGGAATCCACCTTCTGGCGGCGTTCATTCTTGCAGGCACGGTGTTCACCATTGGCTGGGCCTTGTGGCGGTTTAGTGATCGGGGAAACTCAGATGCGAAAGCCCTCTACATCACGCATAACACTAAGTTAGAAATTACTTGGACAGTAATTCCTGCTCTGATACTCGTGTTTCTTGCCTTTTTTCAAATGAAGTCCTGGGCTGAAAATAAAATGGATCGACCGACTGTGATGGTCGACGGTGTCTCGTCATTGAAACCACCGATGGTCATGGTAAAAGCCAAGCGGTTTGGGTGGGAGTTTTATTACGCGGGCGATGACGGAGTCGTTGAGACTGAGGATGATATTTTTGTTGAAAACCTCCTTGTTCTTCCGGCGGGCGAAGAGATTGTCCTGCAGATGGAAAGCCGAGACGTTATCCACAGCTTTTATGTTCCTGAACTAAGGCTGAAGCAGGACATCGTTCCGGGAATGACTCAGTTTGTTTGGTTCAATGCCCGTGAAGAAAAAGAGATTGAAATTATGTGTACCGAGCTGTGTGGCTGGGGACATTACATGATGAAAGCGGATTTGAATTTTGTTTCGCGGGCTCAGTTCGACGCCTGGATTGCTGAGCAAAAATCTGCCTACTCACCGGAATTTAAGAAGGCGGCGGAGCCAACGGCGTCACTGCGAACTACAAATAACTTGCCTTCTGCGAACCTCTTGGGCGCTGCCCAGGCCGCAGTTGGAATTGAAAATTAATTAAGATCATGATTGGGTTGGATCTGTAAATGGCGGAAGCTTCTGTTGAAAATTCGATTGCACCGGACCGTAAGGGGAATGCTGTTTCTCGGTTTGTCTGGACCTACGTTTTTGCAACGGATCATAAAGTCATTGGTCTGCAGTTCCTTTTTTCTTCATTGATCTGGTTTTTTGTTGGCGGTTTTTTGGCGCTCGCCGTTCGCTGGCAACTGGCTTGGCCGTGGTCGGATATGCCAATTTTTGGACACATGCTGTTTGCGGAATCGGGAGGACAAATGTCACCCGGGTTCTACAATATGTTGTTCACCATGCATGCGACGATCATGATCTTTTTTGTGATCATTCCCATTCTTGCGGGTGCATTTGGAAACTATTTGATTCCGCTGATGGTCGGTGCGGAGGATATGGCATTTCCGCGATTAAACATGTTGAGTTATTGGTTCATGTGGCCTGCCTTTGCGTGTATCATTCTCAGCTTTTTTATGCCCGAGTATGGGGCGTCTGCCGGGTGGACTTCCTATCCCCCACTGAGCGTATTCCAGGGGGATGCGCAGTCCCTATGGCTGTTGGCCATGGTCTTTGTTGGGATTTCATCCATGATGGGTTCGATCAATTACCTGACGACAATCATTCAGATGCGGGCGCCGGGCATGACCATGTTTCGAATGCCAATGACCGTCTGGGGCATGTTCATCACAGCAATCATGCAAGCCTTCGCTTTGCCGGTCTTAACTGCTGCACTGCTCATGCAATTGTCGGATCGGTTGTTAATGACTGGTTTCTTCCTTCCTGAGAACATCGCTGTGAACAATGGGGTGGCGACCAGCGGCGGTGGGCAAGTTTTGCTTTGGCAGCACTTGTTCTGGTTCTACTCGCATCCCGCGGTTTACATCATGATTTTGCCGGCAATGGGAATGGTCTCAGACATTATTTCTTGCTTTTCGAGAAAGCCGTTATTCGGTTACCGCCCCATGGTTTACTCCATCACGGCAATCGCCGGACTCGGTTTCATCGTCTGGGGGCACCATATGTTTATCTCAGGTATGAACCATACTTTGGCGATGAGTTTTATGGTTTCGACGATGCTGATTGCGTTGCCGAGTGGAATCAAGGTGTTTAACTGGATCGGAACCTTGTGGGGTGGGAAATTGCAACTCACCACGCCAATGTTGTTCTGTGTCGGGTTTGTTTCGATGTTTGTGATCGGCGGCTTGTCGGGGATCGTGATGTCAGCGCCTCCAGTGGATATCGTTATTCATGACACCTACTACATCGTAGCCCACCTTCACTATGTTCTGTTTGCCAGTAGCGTTCTTGGCGTCTTGGGTGCGATCTATTTTTGGTTTCCCAAAATGTTTGGCCGGATGATGAATGAAAAGCTTGGGAAAATTCATTTCTTCCTCACCTTTATTTTCTTGAATGGCACATTTTTTCCGATGCATTTTTTAAGTCGGATGCCGAGGCGTGTAGCTGACCCCTACATTTACGAGGGTCTGAAGGACTTGTTGCCGCTGAACCAGTTTATGACAATCTGTGCGATCGGGATGGGGCTGACACAGCTTATCTTTGTGGCCAACTTTTTTGGCAGTATGTTTTTTGGGGCCAAGGCTGGTCGAAACCCTTGGAATGCAAATACGCTGGAATGGACAACTGTCAGTCCGCCGCCGCATGGGAACTTTGACGTGCAACCGATTGTTCGTCGAGGTCCCTACGAATATAGTCATCCCGACACCGAAAGCGATTTTTTCCCACAAACCGAAACGAGTTGAGTGAACTCAGTTTACTCTCCAGTTTCCCAAATTCTGAAAAGACGAGTTAGCTCGCATGTCAGCAATGTCAACGAATCCAGAAATCACGACGGCCAAAGAAACCACTAGGTTGCAAACCTATGTAGCGCTGACGAAGTTGCGGATTTCGGTAATGGTGTTAATCACATTCGCAGTCGCTGCTGTCCTCGCCGCGCATGCCGCCGGAGAGGCAATGGGCATTGGAACCATGTTCGGTGCACTGGTAGGAATGTTGATGATTGCCTCGAGTGGCAACGCCATGAACATGTACCTCGAGCGCTATACTGATTTCCTGATGCCCAGAACTGCATCGCGTCCACTTCCTGCACAGCGATTGTCGTCGACGGAAGTTGCGATGTTCGGCGCCGTCACTTTTGGTGTCGGAGTCGCGTTTCTCTACGGGATGGTAAATTGGCAGACCGCGGTTTGTGGTGTTGCGAATTGGGTGCTCTACGTAGCTATCTACACTCCCTTGAAATTAAAGACACCGCTGAACACTGAGATTGGCGCAATTGCCGGTGCGATGCCGATTATTATGGGCTCGTTAGCTGCCACTGAGACGGTTGGATTGGTGTGCTGGGCCTTCTTTTGCGTCTTGGTGCTCTGGCAGTTCCCTCATTTCATGGCAATTGCCTGGATGTATCGCGATCAATACCGCAAGGGTGGTTTGAAAATGATTACGGTAACTGAGCCAACCGGTCGAGTCGCAGGTTTGAAGTCGGTGATTACGGCCGTAATGTTGATTGCTGTTAGCCTGCTGCCGATTTTGGTTTTGAGAACGCAAATTCATATTTGGATTTTTGCAATCGCGTCTTTATTCCTCGGGGTTTACTACTTCAAGGCAGCGTGGGCATTCCGTCTTGAGCGTAGTGATCCAGTGGCGAGACAGTTGTTGCGTGCCTCGCTACTTTATCTGCCTGCTTACATGCTGGTCTTAATTCTCGCGTGTTTGACTTAGTCGGTTCGAGCGTTGTGTAGGTGCGTGTTGAGTTAGTGAAATTTAGCTTCCTTATTTTGAAGAAAAATGAATTCAAAAGTGAACCCATCCGAAGTAACAGGCACCACCGCAGGTGGTGGGGATGAGGGTTCGCATGGACACATTAAGCTGAAGTACCAACCTGCGGTGCCGGTTCCCAAGGGAAAACTAGCCGTATGGCTATTTCTATCCACAGAAATCATGTTTTTCACAGCCTTGATCGGCACTTACATCGTGCTTCGTTTTGGGGCTCCCGAAGGTTCTTGGCCGACGCCGGCAGATGTTCGTGTTCTGGAATGGCTAGGGGCTGTTAACACGTTTGTTTTGATTTGTTCCAGTGTCACGATTGTGTTTGGAATGGAGGCGGCCAAGCAGGACATGCCAGTTAAGGCCAAAAAATGGCTATTTGGTACTTTTGTTCTTGGATGTGTTTTTCTGGGCATTAAGGCATATGAATATAACTCTAAATTTGAGCACGGAATTCACCCCGGGGCGCCTCGGAGTTTGCTTTACGATCGTGCCGACTTGAATTACCTTTCTGCCGTCAAATCAAATTTAGACGCTGAGATCCTGAGCATTGAGAAAGAGAAAACGGCCTTGGTTTCCGAATCGGTAGCGGATCACGATCATGGTGGCGGACTGGAGGATCTGATTTTGATTCGCGCTGGTTTAGTTCAGTGGACTCAAAAAACGGTCGGGGAAACTGAGAGTCCAATGATGCGAGAGTTGGCTCTTGAAAGTTTGGCTCATCAGATCAATCCCCGCGGTCCCAACCCGCGAGTGGATGCTTATTTGGCGAATGAGATTGCCGATGTGAGAAATCGAATTGCTGAGTTGATGGGGCAACAGGAGACCATAAACGAGGACGTTCGGGAAATGCAGAGTCGGGTCAGTGCGTTATCGGAAGAACTGGAGGCGGAGCAGGATGATGCCAAAAGATCTGAGATAGAGAGTAGTTTGGCGGCCGCTACTGAAGCATCCAGGAAGGCTGCCACAGAGGCAACCGAGGTGGTTGATTTGCTCAAACCCTTAACCGACCGAGTTAATGCTTTTGAGCAGTTCAGTGGGATTCATGATGGGCTGAATGAGCATTTTCACTTGAAGCTTCCGATGGTGATTCCGAGTGGTAACACTTGGGCGAATACTTATTTTCTAATGACCGGCTTTCATGCATTGCATGTTTTAGGCGGGCTTGTCGCTTTCATTGTTCTGTTGATGTTTCGGTTGGACCGGTCGCGAGCTGGATTGATGGAGAATGTTGGCTTGTACTGGCATTTCGTGGATATCGTTTGGATATTTTTGTTCCCTTTGCTTTACTTATTTTAATTTCATGAATGCAACAGAAGCCAACACGGGGAATCCAGTCGAGAACTCAAACACGAGAGTGTTCTTGTTTGTATTCTTGATGCTGTGCGTGTTAACAGGGCTTTCATTTTGGGTCGCGAACTCCTACTTGATGGAGAACAAGGTTGTTGGTTGGGCGGCAATGATGTTGGTTTCAGTTGCCAAGGCTTTGTTGGTGATTCTGTTTTTTATGCACCTTTGGTGGGAGCGAGCCTGGAAATACGTGCTGACGATACCGGCTTTGTTCATGGGTGTTTTGTTGGTTTTGTTGTTGGTTCCAGATGTTGGCTATCGATACATGACTTACTCAAAAGAACGCCGTGAGAATGCTCCCGAACCTGCGGTCAGTGAACCGGTTGTAGGCAAGTCCGCAGTTCCAACATTAGACCAAGACGTACTATAGTGGCGAAGAGAAATATGTTTGCACGAGTTAGAGTTTTCTTATGGGTGCTGGTAGTTCTGTCTGCCGCGGGGGTGATTTATCTGCGGTCCGTTGACCGTGCTCCTGTTGAACCGCCTGGGGCGGCGTCCATCGACAAAGATGAAAATGACGCCACAAATCTTAAGCTTGACAGTACCGGTAGAGCCTTTGCTGAGGTTCCGTGGGAGCACTTGCCGAATGTCGATCGCTTTGAGTTGATCGATCAGGAAGGAAACAAATTCGACTCCGCCGATTTAGCGGGCCAGGCTTATGTCGTCAGTTTCTTTTTCGCGAGCTGTCCGACGTTTTGCATGGACCTGAATAAGGAGATTGACCGTGTGAACTCGGCACTTAAGGGAACTGATATTCGATTCCTCACACTGACGGTCGATCCCAAGAATGATACGCCCGAAGTTTTGAACAAGTATGCAGATGGTTTTGGTGCGAAACCTGATCGCTGGGCATTTTTAACCGGGCAGAATTATCAATTAGTTGAGATTGGCGAGAACATGTTCAATGTTCCCGTGAATCCAGAGACGCACACTGACAATATTCTTTTGGTTGATAAATGGGGGCGTTACCGCGATCGTTTTAAGTGGGATCAGCCCTATGATATGAAGCGGTTTATCAAGGTTGCGAAGGAAGTTGCTGCCGAAACAAAACCTCCGCTAGGAGAAAAGGTAGAGACAAGAAATGTCTTGGCTGGAGTTGAGCGGAAAGAGTTGAACGATATCCGGTGGGTTCGTGATTTTTTTCTGACAGAGCGGACGGGCGAGAAGTTCTTTTCCCGCGATTTGACGGGCGAGGTTTGGATTGCCAACTTTTTCTTCAGCAATTGTCCCGGGGTGTGTAAGGATCAGAATCAATACCTGCGCAACTTGCAGAAGCGGCTTGGAGACGAGTGCCCCCGGATAGTTAGTATCACAACTGATCCTGCGCGAGACACTGTGGAGCATCTCAGAGAATTTGCCGATACGCTAGAAGCAGACCCGGAAAATTGGTTGTTTTTGACGGGAAACCCGGTGTTAATCAAAAGGATTGGAAGCGAGTTTTTCAAGGCGGATTCGGGGGACGAGCATCACTCATCCCTGTTGTACGTAGTTGACCGGTGGGGACAAGTCCGCGGGAAATTCGACTGGGGAAATGCCGCGGACGAGGTGGAAATGATAAAGTTGATCAAGGTGCTTGAAGGTGAAGATCGGCCCAACCCGCGTGGTGGCGAAATAAAAGAAACAGCGAAAACCGAGGAACGAGAATGAGCGGAGAAGAGTTTTTTAAGCTTGAGCCAAACCCAGCATTGGGTAAGAAGCTAACGATCGTCAGTTTAATTGTAACTGTCGCAGTCTGGGGATTGGTTGGTCTAATGCGAGGCCCGACAAAAATTCCGTTACCCGATGGTGTTACTTTGGACTTTTTACCGTCGGTGCATGCGGGGTTGAATTGCCTCGTCGCGCTATTTTTAATTTTGGCATTAGTCTTTGTTAAACAGCGAAAAATCCAATTGCATCGATTGTCGATTTCAGCCGCGATGGTCTGTTCGGCGTTATTTTTGCTTTGCTATGTGGCTTATCATTTTACTAATGAAGAAACGAAATTTGGCGGCGAAGGGTTTGCGAGGACTGCCTATTTCGTTTTATTGATTAGCCATATCGTTTTGGCGGCTTTGAGCCTTCCATTTATTCTGCAAACGTGGATTTACGGTTTCACCAATCAGTTTGACAAACACCGAAAAATGGCGAAACTTGTATTTCCCGTCTGGTTGTATGTCGCACTGACCGGGCCGATTTGCTATCTCATGCTGCAACCTTATTACGGACAGTAGAGGAATGATGATCGACTTCAATCTAAAACGTATTTTCCGGTTGGCCGTTTGTGGTTTTCAGGCTTTGTTTCTGCCGCTACTGTTCTCTAGCAGCGTACTTGCTTGTCCGACCTGCAAAGACGGACTGCACGCGGATGGCTCTGCGGCGGCTTACGCTATGAGTATTCTGTTTATGATGGGAATGCCCTTTGTCATTTTGTCTTGCTGGGTGACGACGATTGTTCGTTTACGGCAAAACGTCCCCGAAGTAGATGAACTTTCTGGCGATGACTTGGCTGACGACCGACCCTCCTCCTAGTACCGTCACTTCGAGTATTGGCCCTCTAGGCCTAACTCGCACGCCTTACCCTTTATTTTTGATTGGCGAAGGTGGTTGTTTAAGCCAACCAGCGAACGATATTTTCGCCTACTTCATTGAATCTAGAAGTATAAAAGTGATCGGCATCATCGATTTCTTGGATAGTGAGAGAGTTCCACTCAGCGCTCAAGAGTGCGAGGTTGTCGCGAAGCCCTTCGAAGGCAACGTTTTCGTTCAACTCTTTCTCGCCGAATAGCATTAGAGTTGGGATTTCTATTCGATCGATAAAATCGAGCCAGTTGAAAGCCTCAGTAGGCCCATACTTATCGAGGTAACCTTGAGGGCTCATCCAGGTAGGAAACGGAAAAGGTACCTGAATTGGATTGTGTCCCTGATTCTGTTCCACCAACGATTCGCATCTTTTGATTGTCTCTCGAAACAATTCGCCACGAGGAGAATCGCTCAACTTGGCATAGCTTAGCCGAGTTGCCGATAAGGCGACAATGTTTTTGATGTTTGGGTGCGGTGCGAAAGCTTGAGCGTAAATTGATTTAATAGCACCGAGTGAGTGCCCGACAGCGGTAATGTTCGTATGGCCACGTTTTACCAGAAAGTCAGCCCATGCATTAATGTCCATTTTGGAGTCAGCCACATTTTCGAAAGCCGCACCCACAGATCGTGTTTTTCCCGCCCAAGTAGACGAGTTGATCATGTCATGGCCGCGTGTATTGGCAATCACGACATGGATTCCAATCGACTCAAGCACTCCAGCGAGATGAAATAGGAGCCTCGAAGAATAGAAGTTACCTCCGAGGCCATGTGTCAAAATAGCGGCAGTAATTCCGCCAGTTTCTGCATTGGTGACAAGGGTTTCCTTGGACTCGCGGTAAAATCCATGGAGCCTTACGAAATCAGAAGTGATGGTATGAACGAGTTCGCCGTGCATCAAAATCCTCGGCCTAAAAGAATTGAAAAAGCTGGGTTCGATCTATTTCGCCAGTTGGTCGGAACAGGTCGCCGGCAAAGATTATTATCGTTACGCATTCTTAATTTTGGGATCGCCAGTTTGCTGGTATACAAAAAAAGCCTCAGCCGTTTGGGCAGAGGCATGATTTGCATTGGAGTGTGGCTACCCTGAGGTAGTCGTTCTCTAGTGGTTGTCGCCAGGGTGTAGGCTTAACTGAGAAAGCAATTGCAAAACCCCGTTGAGGTGGGCTAAACGCGGTCCATAACGATCTACAAATTCGTTTAGTACGAATTCGCTGTCCATCATTTCTTCATGGTTATCATTGACGTCGATTGTCAGTGTTTGCAGGAATTCGGTCTGGACCTGTGATAATGCCTCGGCAGCGGCTCGGCATCGTCGAGCCAGCAAAGGATTAGCATCTTTCCACTGAGACAACTCGTTCGAGCGTTGCCGTTGGCTGGCGTGCATTTGGTCGATCATTTCTTCCATCAGTTCATTTTGGCGGTCCTGACCGGCCACGAGCTGCTGTAGTATGGCCGCGATGTCATTCTGACCCGCTCCCGAATGTGGAGCAGCAGAATCGCTAGCACTTTGACCAACGTCAATCCGGAAAACTGGGGAAATATCTTGTGAATCGTGAGGCATATGATCAACACTCCGGGAAGTTTTTTATGAATACCTCGATAGTATAAACCGCGCTATGGAAAGTGTCGAGCTTTTGCTTGAGTATTCATTCTTTTTGAAAAACCACTTGAGTGAAAAAGTGGACTGACCCGAAAAGTTTTTCATTTGGCTGTTAAGAGAATCTATGTGTGCCATTAATTCGGTTTGGAGTAAGCCCTCGGTAAGACGTTGGTAATCTAAAGTGAAAAACCCGAATCCGCCGATGTCACTTGAGCGTGTACGCGCCGACCAAAGATTGTAGAGCAGCTATTTGGCGAAAAAAAATATTTTGGTTGTTGACAAAAAAACAAATTCTGTATGCCGCGGATTTCGGCTGAAATTCATAGTTGCAGCATGAATTTTGATAATTCACAAGGACAGAGCTTTTGACCCAAGCGACTACCCATCCACTTCAATCATTCGGTTTTATGACCGTTGTTGAATTGCCTTCATTAGGGCATTGCGGCGGACTATTGGTTGTTTCAAGAATTGGAAGGCCGATTGAATTTCATTGCACCGCGCCGGTGGCAACCAACCGCACTCAGCAAATCATGTATGGTGAAACCTATAGTGGTTTTCTATTTTCAGATCAGATCGGGATGGCATTAATTGACAAGGCGAGGGAACGACCGTCGGTTTTCATTACGGATTGTTCCGAGATGCTACCGCTAACGGAGTTGATTGATAACCCTTTGGTGTTTGCCGAACCTGTGGATTCTCAGGCGGACTTCGATGGCTCGGGTTTAAAGCATTTTGATCTCTCAGGGCAGTCAGTTTATTGCGTCAATCATCGTGGTGCCGAAGCCACTGCGATCTCTCAGGGCGTTCAGGAATTCGCAAGTCGACTGCCATTGGACGAGCCATTCGAAAGAATTCGGCAGGCAATTGAGGAAGCTCACTCAGTGCTTCGCGCGGCGTGAAAAGGTTTCTTTCAAATCTTAAGAAGCGGTCTCGATGGATCAATATTTTAAATTAACCGAATCGCTCAACCATCCGAGTCCTTCTGCGGAGGATCCTCGGGATCATGTGGTGCGATCAGATACCGGCCCGCTTAAAATCAAGCCAGTTGTTTTGGACACGACTTCGTGGAATCAGGCCATAGAGTCTCAGTTGCCTGAGCTATTAAGCAGTTGGCGAGCAGAGTCACCGGATAAACCACCAGTCGTTTCTGCTCGATTCAAAGGGCGGCGGATTAAAACCAGTAGCTATTACTTTTCAGAGACTGGACCGGCGAAACGCGGTAATCGGTCATCCATCGCGGCTGATCTGTTTGATCCCTATGCGCCGGAGTGCGTGGCGGACCCTGTCAATGAGGAGTGCAAGTCTGGAGCAAAGTCGAAAGGGAAAAAGGTAGCCACGCGGACTCGCATGAAAGCACCTGCGGACGTAATCAAGTTAGAAGATCGCCTGTTTTATCTTTTACAGCCTCCGTTAGAAAATCTCCTCGACGGTAAGACGATGGAGTTTCCGTTCGAACCGTTCCCATTTCAATATGCGGGCATTGCGTTCTTGTTCCCTCGCAACAGCGCAATTTTGGCTGACGAAATGGGACTCGGCAAGACAATGCAGACGATCGCGACGGTTCGAATGTTACTTCGAGCCGGATTCATTAAGAGCGTTTTGATCATTTGTCCGAAGCCATTAGTGACCAACTGGCAGCGAGAATTTAAATCCTGGGCGCCGGAAATTACCGTTGCTGCTATTAAGGGGAACCAGCATCAGCGTGCTTGGCATTGGAAAACTGAGTCGGCGATGGTCAAGCTTGCCAATTACGAACTTCTGACGCGCGACGAGGCGTTGGTCACTGCCCCAGAGAATGAATTCGACTTAGTGATTCTCGATGAAGCTCAACGAATCAAGAATAAAGCGAATGCGACGAGTGAGGTTGTGCATCGGATCAATCGAAAAAGAAGTTGGGCATTGACGGGAACCCCCATTGAAAACGGTGTGGAGGATCTTGTTGGAATTTGCGAATTTGCAGCTAAGGGAGCGGTTTCGAGTGGGATGACGGCTCGGGAGATGCGAGTGCGAGTGAAAGACTTGATCCTTCGCCGTACAAAAGATGTGGTCATGAAGGATATGCCTCCTCGATTGATGCGTGATGCGGAATTGGAGCTTTCGCCAGAGCAGCAAATTAGCTACGACGGCGCTGAAAAGGACGGTGTTCTGAGGCTCAATGACATGGGAGATGAATTGACCATTAAGCATGTCTTCGAATTGGTTCTGCGATTAAAACAGATTTGTAATTTTGATCCAGCAACTGGAATGAGCAGCAAAATTGAACGACTCAAGGCGGACATGGAAGAGGTGGCGGCTAGTGGTCAAAAGGCAATTGTATTTAGTCAGTGGGTGGATTCCCTTGAAGTGATTGGGAAGCAACTGACGGTTCACAGACCGCTGGAATACCATGGTCGGATTCCTTCGAAGCAACGCGATCCGATTCTAAAAGAATTTAAGGAAAACCCAGACCGCAAGGTTCTTTTAATGAGTTACGGAGCGGGAGCGGTTGGTTTAAATCTTCAGTTTTGCCGTTATGTATTTTTGTTTGACCGTTGGTGGAATCCGGCAATCGAGGATCAGGCGATCAATCGAGCTCACCGAATTGGAGCGGCGGGAAGCGTGACGATTACCAGAATGATCATGGCGGGCACGATCGAGCAGCGAATTCATCAGATTTTGGAAGAAAAGCGAGAGCTGTTTCGGGAGATATTGTCGGATGGTGATACACCTGCCAAGCGAGGGTTGTCCCGCAATGAAATTTTCGGGCTGTTTGATCTAACGACTCCCAAGGGTAAAATCACGCCGGTTAACGAGGTCGAAGACGAGTTGGGAAAAGCAGCTTGAGGTTGGCAATGATGGCTGACGTGTTCTGATTTCCTAAGAGGTTGAGTTGGCTGCGATGAGAGTCTGATAAAAGGGATAGCACGGCACCGCCATGTCAAATACATCAACAAATTCGAAACCAAAACCTAATTGGTATCCGCCTTGGGCGCCACGGTTTTGGAATGGGATGCGTTTGGGTGACTATTTGCGGTTGATGAAAGAAAACCGTTTCAAGATCCATCCGCTGAGGTACCCAATGTTTGCCCTTGGTGGTGGGTGCGCATTGATGAATTCGATTTTAGCCCAGGTTCAGGATGTCACCCACGGAAGTGTGATTGAGTCTGCTCAACTCAAAAAGCCGCCGGTTTTTATAATTGGGCACTGGCGCTCGGGTACAACGTTGATGCATGAGTTGATGTCAATGGATTCGCGATTGGCGTTCCCGACAAATTTTGACGCGTTTATTCCAAATCATTTTCTTGCTTCTCGATTCTTTTTTTATCCGTTTCTAAAATTGTTGATGCCCCGCCAGCGACCGATGGATAATATGTCGATGGGAGTTGGGTCTCCTCAAGAAGATGACTTCGCATTGTGTGCCTATGGCGCCCCGACTCCCTACCGCAGAATTGCTTTTCCCAATCAACCGAGTCGAGAGCACCTGAATCTCAAGCTGTCTGCTGCGGATCACGAGGTGCAGGAACAATTGCACGGGGCAATGGATTACTTCCTGAAGGCTCTAACGGTTCGGTATGACTCGCAACTGGTGTTAAAGTCACCGCCCCACACGGGGCGTTTGGAACAGCTGGCCGAATGGTTTCCCGGGGCGAAGTTTGTGCACATGGCGCGGCATCCCCATAAACTGGTGCCTTCCACAATGAGGCTTTGGAAACTGTTAGATTCGCTTCAGGGATTTCAGATTCCTAGATACGATGATACCTGGCTGAAAAACTATATTTTTGAATGCAAAGACTTGATGTATTCGGCCTACTTTAATCAGCGCGACTCGATTCCCGAAAATCAATTGGTTGAAGTTAATTTTGAGAATCTCACGTCTCAGCCAATCGCCGAGATGGAACGGGTTTATGACCAGCTTGAGATGGAGGGGTTTGGGGAGTTGCAGCCATCACTCGTAGAGTATTTTGAGCGCAAAAAGAACCATAAAAAAAACCCATTTACACTTGAATCTTCGCTCGAGCTTGAAATTGATAACAATTGGCATCGCTACATGGATGTCTTTGGTTATTCCAGCTCATCTGAACGGAGTTCGGTTTGAGCGGCAGTTGCCAATGCAGACATGGCAACCCATTAACGGGCTGTTATCTTAATCGGCTCAATTCTTGACGCCGCCGGTGAATTTGAGGATCGCCGTTTTGCATTCTCATTTCGTCGCGTAATTGTTGGTCGGTCATCTTGAGGCGATTTTCATGGCTGACAAATTTCATGAAGAAGTCAAAGGTTGATGCAAACAAAAGCGTGATTGCAACGTGCAGGGAAACGCTCAGTACAAGGCCAAGCATTTTGGAGGCCATGATGTCGATTGGTAAACTTGCTAATTGAAAAAAACTATCTTGTTGAACCCAAATGCTTGTTCCGCCTGCGATACCGGCGAGGATTGTTTTGGGAACCCCGGTGACGATCGTAAAGAGTCCACTGACTGAGAAGATGTTTTTCCATGTGCCGGAAGCCAACCGTGATGGGTCAATGGAGGCGCGCCCCGGCAAAAGGAGTGGACCAGATTGAATCCAATGAGAAATGACTCCCACAATAACTAAGAGGCCCAAGAGAGGTGCGAGGTGAGTAATAGCACTGAGGATTGTGAGTTGAATTTGTTCGGTGAAGTCCTGATTGGACATGCTCAGTTTGTCTGGAGCCAGCGTCCAAGTTTCAGTGGTCCAGTTGCGAATCCAGCGGCTTACATTCCCAAGCAGGTAATACGTGATTGCAATTGCTCCAAGCATCTGGACGGCAGCGGCCATTTCATGGCTTTTGACGACATCGCCATCCTGTCTGGCTTGTTGCCGTCGGCTCGGTGTTGCCTGGTGAATGCGGTCTTCCATTGACTCACTCATTTATTGCTACCTCTTTGATCGAAGATTGCATGGAATCTGTGATCATTGAGACGAAGTGATCCAAGTCGTCTACGAATAACCAAACACTTCCCCCTAAAGTCAGAAACACCGCGAGAAACATCACGATAAGATTGGAGCTTAGCCCCATGCCTAGAAGATTCATTTGCGGGTAAGTTCGGCTGACGAATCCGATTGCGATGGTTGCAATTAGCATTGCAGCAACCGCGGGTGCAACTCCGCGGAGCGTCAGTATAAAGCTCTGTTGCAGGAGGGTGATTAAGACCTCGCTTACTCGGTCGGGGGCTAATTCTGTCCCAAGTGGAAGATGGATGAAGGTATCGAGAAGTGCGGAGATGACTAATTCCGGGCCGCCGGCCAAGGCGAAGGCAGCCAGCGAGAGAACGGCAAACATCTGGCTGATGGTTGAAGAGTTTTCACCGGTTTGTGGATCAAGCGTATTAGAAATTTGAATGCCTGCCATTTGCCCGATGACAGTTCCAGCAAATTGAGCGGCTGAAAACATAATCATCACGCCCAATCCTAAGAGTGAGCCAATGACAACTTCGCTGAAGATCGCAGAGAAAAGGGCCTCGAGATTGGTTGGTTCAAAATTGGGGGGGATGATTAACGGGAATGCAGCCAGACTTAAGAGGACCGCAATTCCAAGGCGAATTTTTAACGGAACTGAACGACTACCAAAGATCGGCGCGGTCATCACCAAGGCGGTAACCCGTGAGAACGCAAGAAAAAAGATCAATGCCGAATCCATCGTTACCCGCCTTTTTCAGTCCGGGGTATTTCGGAGATGCGATAATGAGGCAGTGAGAATGGATTGTTAGATGCGGCGGTGGGCGGTTGCGAGTCGCTTTCAGTCGGTTGCTGCATTGATCGTTCAAATTTTTGGAATTGACCGATCAAAGAGAAGATTGATTTGTCTGGCTTGGGATCGTTAGCTTTCTTCGTGGCGATTGTATCAGTGGTGACGTTGTTTGAATCTGATTCCGTTTTTATTACTGGAGCACTGGCGAAAAGCGAGGGCGGTGGCGACTTCGACCATTGAGTCATTGGCTTTTCGAATGATAGCCGAGCGAAGTCAGTCATGCGTTCAGTAAGCCAGGGAAGGCAAAGTCCAATTACGGCAAGCAGGACGAGAATTTTGGGAACAAATGATACAGTTTGGTCCTGAACCTGTGTCATGGTTTGAATGATGCCGATGACTAAGCCAACGAGCAAGCTTGTCACGAGAATTGGACCTCCAACTAACATGCACGTTTTCATGGCTTCGCGACTGAAGTCGATTGCATCTTCGGGGTTCATCTTGTGATCCAGTAAGATCGTCTATTTAATTGGGAAGACTCGAGGGAGAGGCTCGGGCAACGATGTTGTTTCAGAGTGGGTTGGTCAGGTGATTGGAATGAAGCTTTGAAGCAACATCCCAACGACAAGGTTCCAGCCATCAACCAATACGAATAGTATTAATTTTAATGGGAAGCTAACCATGGTCGGTGGCAACATTAGCATCCCCGTGGAGACAGTCACGGACGAGACAACAAGGTCGAGAACTAGGAATGGAAGAAAGATTTGAAATCCAAGTAAGAACGCGACTTTGAGTTCACTCACCATAAAGGCGGGGAGCAGTACATTGATTGGGACGTCTTGTGCGCTGGTTGGTGCTGCCTCAGAGTATTGCGGCACGTACTTATAAAACACCGCAATCGATTCCGCGTTTCCAGCGGCTTCGATTTGTTTAGCCATGAATGTCTTGACAGGGGCAATGCCGCGAGTCCATGCTTCTTCCCAGCTAATACCATTTTCTGTTTGGGTATAAGGATCGATTGCTTCCTGTTTTACTTCGGTCCAAACGGGCGTCATGATCAAAAGCGTCACAAACAATGACAAAGCGGTCAAAACTTGTGTCGGTGGTAGTTGCTGTGCTCCAAAGGCTTGCTTGAGCAGGGTTAAAACCACAATTACTCTAACATAGCAGGTTGTCATTAAGACAATCGCAGGCGCTAGGCTCAACGTTGCCAGAATTAAGGCAACCTTAATCGATGACGTCAGGCCTTCGGGAGATGTTAGCTGGTCGGTCGGTGAAGATAAAAACGACGTGAGCGATGGTTGGTCGGAAACTGGCTCCGAGTCAGGTGAAGAATTATGCGGAGGGGAAGCAGGTGTGTCTGCTAGCCCGAGTTGATTTCTGACTGAACTGGGTAACTGGTCTGAGGAAGCTGAAGATTGAACTTCTTGTTGGTTCAGTGAATCCTGATCGCTCACTGCAATATTGGAATCAGAATAATCTAGATTCGAGTTGGGCGTTGACTCTGTGGTCGTTACTTGAGCTGAGGCCGATTGGTGACTGAGAAACAACCCAGCTGCCAACAAAGCCCAGGCGAAGTGCCGAAGCAATACCGTTGCTGAAATCGTTTTGGAATGAAGAGTGTACAAGATTTAAACTGAAAAATAGGTTGCTGGATTGGAGGCGTGTTGATTAGGCCTTGTGCTGTCTAGGCTTCGAAAACTGAGCTGTTTGAATGGGTCGATAAATCGAGGGTTCGGAGGATATTGGCAAGATTGTTTTGTTGTTGCTGAGCCTGTGACTGGGCTGGTGGTGTTTGAGGCGCGGCTGGGACGGGAGCGGGCATGGGGGCTGGTCTCATTTTTGGTTGGAACGGATGTCTGCGACCGCTGCACAACGAAACCAAGTGCTCAACCTCATTCGGGTCTGTGATTTCCCCAATTGCTTGAGAGCCTTCGGCGCTATTGATTATTAATAAGAGTTTGCTGCCTAAGCGAATCAACTGTAGGCTTCGCTTTGGTCCGAAGGGGATTTGCCCAATTAGCTCAAGGACTTCTCGCGGAAGGTTCTGATTGCCGGATGGACTTAATTTTCGCATGATCCAAACGAATCCGAAGTAAAGACCTAAAACCAGAGCAAGGCTGCCAATCATTCTCCCGATGTCAGAAGAAGCTGTGAAATTTTTTAGTTTTTCGATCCAGGGTGCTGCGTCTGTGAATGCTGCACCGAAGCTCGACAATCTCGTTGTTGGCGAATCTTCAACGGTCTTGATGGATCGTTGTGAGGGATTGGGATCGGGGGTTTCGGGGATAGGGGAAGGCGGGATGTAGTCTGTTTGGATTTCATCCCACTCGGGATCGAAATCTGGAAATCCGATGTCTGCTTTCAAAGGGGGAACCTCAACAGGAATCTTTGACACTCCATCTTGAAAGTTGGTTTGGGCAAAAACTTGGGTGTTGGGCAGCAGGCATGTAGATAACGAGAGCAGTAGGCAGGCAAACAGACTGCATGGTTTAGCGAATCTGCCGAGGGACAAAATTGTCTGATTGAAATTGAAAATTTGTCTCATCTCAGAAGCCTTGTCTGACGATAACGATTACGGGGCGTTGTGAAATAATCTTTTTACTTTGCACGCAAAAAACAAATGTGTTCGATTGGGATTGGTTTAATTTCCCAGGGAACCCAGGGCAAGACTTTTCGCGGAATCTGTCGCAGCTCGCAAGGTCAATTGACGCTAGCATTGAACAAACTTGAGAAAGCTCGCTTCGCAAGTGGTTGAATGAGTTAGAAAGTGTTTTCTCAGACCGACTTATTAGGCAGCATCACGAATCCACGATTCAATAACTCTCGCGGCCGCATCTGGGTCTTTTTCGATCAGTTGAGTCAATCGTGTTTCAGAATCAGATGGCGACTCAGTATCGTTCACAGAGGGCATGCCCGGATGTAGGGAACTTCCCGAGATCTGGAGGTTAGAGTTGTTCGGCAGCGGATCAGATCCCCGCGAAATCGAGACCAAAAGAATTAAACCCACGAGTAAAACAATGCCGGAAGGCCAGTTTTCAGCAGCAATTTTCTTAAGCCGCATTTCGATGGGTTCTGCGGTCGTCGTGGTCGCTGGAATTAAATTGAATGCAATCGTGTCGTCGCATTTGAGGTCAGGCGTTGACAAAAGAGTTAATTCAACTTTTTTGGATATTTCGGATTTGAGTTTTTGAAACTGCTCGTTGAATGCATCTTGATTCAAATCGCGAGATTTAAGATCGCTTTGAGCTAAAAAGGATTGCGAAGTTGGGGTGCGTTCGCTTACTAGTTTTTCCGGAACATCAACGCAGATAGAAACGACCTTGTTTATTGTCGTCTGTGATGAAAGCTCCTGTACTTTGGCTGCTGGTTTGGGGTAGGCAGTGGTCTCCAGTTTGACGGCATGGTTAGCTCCGGCTTGAAGAATCGAGGGTGTGCGCGATTTTAATCCTTGCGGCTTAGCGGCTAAAGCTTGTTGTTGCTGGCCAGGAATGGAAGGGGCCTGTTTCACGGCAATGGCCACGGTTGCTTTGATCTCGGGATACATTGCGAGCGCTTCATTAATTCGAGCCTCGCAATCACGTCGCGTTTCGGAAATATCAGTGGCAATGTTGTTGAGATTACTATTGTATGGCGAGTGAGGTTCGTCGTGGATCAGTCCTGTTTTCAGGTCGATCATAACAATTTCTTTTAATTCGACGCCTGCTGCGACTTGAATAATTGCCTTGATGGTTTTTACGCGTTCCTCTGTGAGAGGAAGATTGTCTTTAGTCGCAAGTGAAATAGAAGCTCGGGTTTGTTGTTTTTGAAATGTGGTAAATCCAGAGGGTTGGTCCATTTCAAAGCTTGCTTCGATGATATACGGCAATCTCAGAATGTTCTTTTCGATTTTCTTCTTCTTGGCTTCCAGCGTTATTGCATCTCGTGCGGACTTAGGAAGAAAGATGCTGGGTGTAGTGTCGCCACTGTCCTGAGCCTTGCGATAGTCAACAGGCTCCTCATTTTGTCTTGCAATCGCTTTTATGTATTCAAGCCGTTTGCTGGTCGGAACGAGTAGTTTGCCTTCGGTATTCGTTTTGAATTCTTCGAGGCCTTCCTGGATTAATGCTACTTCGAGTCGATATAGTTCCCCCTCACTCAATTTTGCGTTGGGGTAAAGTTCGCACATCCGCGACTCGCTTGTGTGCTGTTGGACTTGAACCGCGGCGAGCACAGCAAGCATGATAACGCCAACGAAAAGTGCGCGGATGCGGCGCTGTTGGGAAAATCTGATTACGGTTTCGAATGTGATTGGCTTGCTGTCCATCAAATTGTCAGTGTGTTGGAGGAGACTCAAGTGCGACAGGGACGCGTTGGTTTAAAATTTTGAAAATTGCATTTCGGGATGTTGATTTTTGTGTCGACGCGGAACGGTAAGGACGTGTGCGGTTCCACCTTGCGGGCAATTCCACGTTTCGATTTGAGCACCTTGCGAAATGGCGGTGCGGTGAGCGTCTCTCAGTTGTTGTGATTCGGGGAATGGAATGATGAGGGGGAGCTTTTCATCGGCATTGTGTGTGGTTGAATCGACGTTGCCCAAGGCCATGCCAAACGAATCGGCGACTTCAAGTTCCCATTGGTACTTGCCATCGATTAGCGTTACCGAAATTTCGCCACCCCCAGTCATCGGTTCGAGTGCATTTTCGATTAGAGAGGTCACGATAGATTGAATTTTGGAAGTGGCTACGAATGCCTCCACCGTGTCGAAGTCTGTCTCGAGTAGGATATTTTTATCTGCCATTTGAGGGCGATAACGCTCGAGGATATCGTTGATCAACTGCCCGATATTTTGAGCTTGGCTGTTGTCAATCTCTGGTAATACTCGTCTGCGGTTCAAATGCATGGACGTTCGATCAGTTGATGATTAAGTGTGCAGAACTGCGTCGAAGGAAACGCAATTCATCGGCGGCATCGGGTTCGACTTTTAGCTGAAACGCGGCGAGAGAGTCAAGGCATGTTTTACTAGACGCAACTAGCTTCAAGAGACCAGACTGTTAGCGAAGCCGTGGCTTT
>Ga0315332_10000217_pt1 | contig 23327 bp, 22 predicted proteins | sample M110034915metaG_FD_203455 | JGI IMG/M metagenome (GOLD analysis project Ga0315332, IMG submission 203455) | Ammonia-oxidizing marine archaeal communities from Monterey Bay, California, United States - M1 100m 34915 | ecosystem: Environmental > Aquatic > Marine > Intertidal zone | place: USA...
TTGCCTAAAAGTAATGAGCAATTAGAAATTGATTGGAAAAATCCTGGAGATTTTGAGTTTCAATATGAATTAGGGATTGCGCCAGAATTTGAATTAAAAATACCTGGAAGAGATAAGCATCCTTTTCATAAAGTGAAAATCGATGATAAGCTAATAAACAAGCAAATTGATGATTTAGCCAAGAGATATGGTAAACTTGGTTTGGTAGATGTTGCGACAGAAAAAGACATGATAATGGCTAACTTCAAGGAGCTTGATTCAAGTGACGTTGTGGTTGAAGAAGGGTTTAACCAAAGCTCTACAGTTTCTGTTGAATTTGTTGACAATAAAAAAGCAAAAAAGAAATTAATTGGCATAAAAGCGGGCGATAAATTAATTATTGATCCTATCACAATTTCTAAAGGTGAAGCAGATATGGCTGCTATGTTAGGTATCGATAAAGAAAGAGCTGCACTTTACAAAAGAAATGTTGAAATGACAGTTACTGAAGTGAAAAGTTTGTCTCCTGCAAACTTAGACATAGCTTTGTTTGATAAGATTTATGGGGAAGGTGAAGTTGCTGATGAAAAAGCTTTCAGAAATAGAATTTCAGAGGATTTAGAAAAAATGTTTGTTGGTGACAGTGAAAGAATTTTCAAAAGAAACCTTTCAGAAACATTTATTAAGAAGTTAAAGTTAAGCTTGCCAAATGAGTTTCTAAAAAAATGGATTTTGGCAACAAATAAAGAAGCTACAGAAGATCAATTAAATCAAGAGTATGATCAATATGCCAAAAGCTTGAAATGGCAATTAATTGAGAACAGAATCATCAAAGAAAACAACATTAAAGTTGAAAGTGATGAAGTTGTTGCCAAAACAAAGGAGCTTTTATCTTCTCAATATAGTCAATATGGAATGATGATTCCTGGAGATGAAGAATTAACTAAAGCGGCTCAAAATGTACTTTCAAATCAAGAAGAATCTAGAAAGATTTTTGACATGATGTACGACCAAAAAGTGATTAATTATTTAAAAGAAAATTTAAAAATTTCTGAAAAATATGTATCATATGATGATTTTGTTAAGCTGGCCTCTGCACAGTAGGAATTTCTTTTCTTTTTAGTTACAAATCCAATTGATTAATGTTAACTTTAATTCAAAATTTTAAAGACTAATAAATAATGCATAATATCGATCAAAACGAATTTAAAAAATACGCTGTTAAGCACATGGGAATATCTAGCTTAACTCTAGATAATTACATGTCGGCTATTTCAAGAGTCCCCACCAATATGACGCCAAACATTATTGAAGAACGTCAAATGAACATTGCTGTAATGGATGTTTTTTCACGATTAATGATGGATAGAATTATTTTTTTAGGTACAGGGATTGATGATTATGTTGCTAACATAGTTACTGCACAATTGTTGTTTTTAGAGTCAATTGACGCGAAAAAAGACATTCAAATTTATATCAATTCTCCTGGAGGTTCTGTATATGCTGGTTTAGGAATTTATGATACGATGCAATATATTAATCCAGATGTTTCTACCATCTGTATTGGGATGGCTGCTTCAATGGGAGCTGTTTTGTTGTGTGCTGGAGCAGAGGGGAAAAGAACTGGACTCAAACATTCTAGGGTAATGATTCACCAACCTTTAGGTGGTGCACAGGGTCAAGCTTCGGATATTGAAATTACTGCCAGAGAGATTCAAAAATTGAAAAAAGAATTATATGCAATAATTTCTCATCATACTAAAAAAGATCCTGAGCAAGTATGGAAAGATAGTGATAGAGATTACTGGATGAGATCTGAAGAAGCTAAAGAATATGGAATGATTGATGAGGTTTTAATGAGAAATCCTAAATAGTTTATTGCTCTCAAGTTGGCTTTTTAACAAATGAATAGATAACTCAGTTAGCTATTTACAATTTTGTAGTTATATGTCAAAATCTAAAAATGAAAATATTCGTTGTTCTTTCTGTGGAAGAGAGAAGAAAGATGTTAATGTATTAATTGCTGGTATTACTGGTCACATCTGTGAGGCATGTATAAGTCAAGCAAGTACAATAGTCCAGGAAGATGTAGGGCTGAAAAACAATAAAGAAATTGAATCTTCTTTGAAGTTGTTAAAGCCTCAGGAGATTATAGAACATCTCAATCAATATGTTATTGGTCAAGATGATGCTAAAAAAGTATTAGCTGTAGCCGTTTATAATCACTATAAACGACTATTACATAAAGAATCAAAAAATGAAGTTGAGATAGAGAAGTCTAATGTTATTTTAGTTGGCGAGACTGGAACTGGAAAAACTTTACTCGCTAAAAGTATTGCTAAGTTGTTAAATGTTCCTTTTTGTATTGCTGATGCAACTGTTTTAACTGAGGCTGGCTATGTTGGTGAAGATGTTGAGAGTATACTTTCAAGACTGTTACAGTCTGCAGATTTTGATGTAGCATCTGCTGAAAGAGGGATTGTATTTATTGATGAAATAGATAAAGTTGCACGAAAAAGTGATAATCCTTCTATTACACGAGATGTTTCTGGGGAAGGGGTTCAGCAAGCAATGTTGAAATTGCTAGAAGGAGCTGTAGTTAGTGTGCCTCCTCAAGGAGGGAGGAAACATCCGGAGCAAAAAATGATTCAAATTCAAACTAAAAATATTCTTTTTGTTTGCGGTGGTGCTTTTGATGGTATTCAAAAAATTATTGAAAGAAGAGTTAAAACTCAAGCAATTGGTTTCAATTCTTCTGAAGGAGACCTAATAAATAATGAAAATTTGTTGTCTTTTGTTAATCAATTAGATATAAAAAAGTATGGCCTCATTCCTGAACTAATTGGTAGATTTCCAGTTTTAACTTTTTTAAATCCTTTGAATAAAGAAACACTTCGTCAGATTTTAACTCAACCAAAAAATGCTTTGATAAAGCAATATGAAAAGTTATTTGAGTTAGATGAGGTTCAATTAAACATTGACTCTAAGGTGTTAGATTACATAGTTGAAAAGGCAATAGAGTTAAAGTTAGGAGCTAGAGGGTTAAGATCTATTTGTGAAGCAATATTAACAGATGCTATGTTTGATGCTCCATCATCTGAGCAAAAAGAAATGAATATTTCCTTGACATATGCCAAGGAAAAATTTTCTAAATCAAAAATTAGTAAACTAAAGGTTGCTTAAGCTAATTTTTTTGAATATTCAACTACCTTAAAATCGTGCGGATTTTTTTCATCGGCAGTGTTAGTGAACATGACTTTCGAATCCCATTGAATATGATTTAAATCAGGGAAATAGGTGTCTCCATCAAAATTACTATTAATATGAGTAAGGTACATTTTATCAACTAACCCTAAATCTAATGCGTGTTTATAAATTTGTCCTCCCCCTATAATGAAGCATTCCGCTTCGCCATTTTTTTTTGCATATTCAAGGCCTTCTTGCACACTACTAACAACTTTACAGCTGTTAGCTTCATAGTTTTTATTTCTAGTTACAATTATATTTACTCTGTTTTTTAATGGTCTATACTTATTTGGAATACTTTCAAAGTTCTTTCTACCCATTATTATGTGTCTATTCATTGTACTGTCCATAAAGAATTTCATGTCTCTAGGAAGATTCCATATCAGTTGATTATTCTTTCCAATCACATTGTTTTTTGCAATTGCTGCTATCATAGAAACTATCATATAGAAACGGCAGCTTTAATATGAGGGTGTGGATTGTAATCTATTAATTGAAAATCTTGAAATTTAAAACTAAAGATATCTTTTACCTCAGGATTAATAATCATTTTAGGTAAACTTCTAGGAGATCTTTCCAATTGAATTTTAGCCTGCTCTAAGTGATTGTTATATAGGTGAACATCTCCAAATGTGTGCACAAAATCTCCAGGTTCTAGATTGCAGACTTGTGCTATCATCATAGTTAATAATGCATAAGATGCAATATTGAAAGGAACGCCTAAAAAAGTATCTGCACTTCTTTGATATAGCTGACAAGATAATTTTCCATCAGCAACGTAAAATTGAAAGAAAGCGTGACATGGTGGTAATGCTGCCTTGCCATTAGCTACATTTTCAGTAAATGAAACATTTGGATCAGGTAACACGCTAGGATTCCAAGCCGAAACTAACATCCTTCTGCTATTAGGGTTGGTTTTAAGTTCTTTAATAAGGTCTTTAATTTGATCAATTTCTTCACTGTTCCAGTTTCTCCACTGATGACCATAAACAGGCCCTAAATCTCCATTTTCATCAGACCATGCATCCCATATTTTAACTTGATTCTCTTTTAAATATTCAATATTTGTTTCTCCTTTTAAGAACCAAAGTAATTCATGTATAATAGATTTTAAATGCAGTTTTTTAGTTGTTAGCATTGGGAAACCCTCTTGAAGATCAAACCTAATTTGATGTCCAAAACAACTAATTGTACCAGTTCCTGTTCTGTCACCTTTTTGGGTGCCATTTTCAACAATGTGAGTTAAAAGGTCAAGATATTGTTTCATTTTAAGTATTAATATTTCGATAAATATACTAGTTCCCTTTCTAAGAAAAAGGGATAAGTTAATAATTGACTTGATTAGTGAATAAAAGATTTAATTAGAGCGTCATTCCAATTACTGTTGCCGTAAGAATACAAGCAATTGTACCCCCAATAAGAGATCTGATTCCTAATTTAGAAAGTAATCCTTTGCGAGATGGAACGAGAGCTCCGATACCACCTATTTGTATTCCTATTGATGCAAAATTAGCAAAACCGCATAGTAAGTAGGTAGACATGATTACTGATCTTTCAGAAATCAGTCCATCAGCTTTCATTTCACCAAGCCTTGGATAGGCAACAAATTCGTTTAGCACTGTTTTTATGCCTAACAGTTCTCCAACATAAATTGAATCTTCCCAGCTTATTCCCATTATCCAAACTAAAGGTCTTCCTAGGTAACCTAAAATAAATTCAAATGATAATTGATCATAAGGTGTGTTTTCAGCAATAATTCCATTTATACTTGTCCAAGAACCTATTTGATTTAAGACACCATTACATAAAGCCATCAGTGCTATAAAAACAAGTAACATTGCCCCTACATTAACAGCTAATTTTAAACCATCAGTTGTTCCGTTGGCAATAGCTTCAAGTGCGTTTGTCCCAATTTTTTCTTTAGAAATGGTAAGGTCTTCATTTATTTTTTCTGTTTCAGGAACTAACATTTTAGCAGCTACAATTGCTGCAGGTGCTGAAATAATCGATGCCGTTAATAAATGCTTAGCAAAAAAAGCTTGTTGTTCTGGATCATCACCTCCAAGGAAACCAACATAAGCAGCAAGCACACCTCCAGCAATTGTTGCCATTCCTCCGGTCATTAAACACATCATTTCTGATTTTGTCATTTGAAGTAAATAGGGTTTTACAAGCAATGGAGCTTCAGTTTGACCTAAAAAGACATTTCCTGCAGCAGCTAAGCTTTCTGCACCTGATAAACGCATGAATTTTTTCATTATCCACGCAAAAGCATATACTACTTTCTGTATAATTCCCCAATAATAAAATAAACTAACTAAAGCAGAGAAAAAGATAATTGTTGGTAAAATTTTAAATGCAAAACTTACTATTGGATTTCCAACTTCACCTGAAACTAGACTTTTAAATAAGAAAGTAAAGCCGTAATCTGTAAAGCCTATTAATTTCACAAAAGCAACACTTATTCCGTCAAATAATGCTTCAATTAATGGGAATTTAAGAACAAGTACTGCTATTATTATTTGAAGTGCAACTCCTTTGGCAACCAAAACCCAATTGATTGATTTTCTGTCAATACTAAAAACCCATCCTAGAAATAAAAAAAATGCAATTCCAATAAGCCCTCTAAGTATTGAGGTGAATGAAAAACTCGTTTCAGGAACAATGTCTTTTCTGTACAAGTATAAATCTCCGTTATTGTATAATTTTAGTTCATTCTTATTTACCAAAATAATTTCCATCATCGAGCTTATCTTTTCTGGAAAAATACCGTCTTTATTTATAGTTAGTACTTTTTCATCTCCACTTTTAAATATTGCTTGATAGCTTTCATCATTAAGAACAATCAAGGAATCAATTTTAGAATGAATTTGGCTAGGAATGTATTCCATGAAAATGATGGAATCTTTTAATTTCCAAGATCCTTTGTTGTCGTCTATTGAAAAAGTATTACCACTAGAGCTAGAATTTATAATAAAATAATAAGAGTTTTCTTCTGGAACTTGATCAACAGCTCCTGAAAGCCACTCCACACTTGATAATTTCCACTTTCCATTTAATAAATCAACTGTTGTGTTACTTTTTTCTTTTGTACATGAAATGGTTATAAGTAATAGAAGAAAGCCAAGTATGGTTTTTAAAAATAGTTTCAAAAGTTGTGTTTAGTTTTTTCCTCTTCTTTTAATTTCATCCCTTATTTTAGAAGCAGATTCATAATCTTCATTTTCTATAGAATCTTTAAGTTTTAGATTTAATTCATCTAATGTCAATCTTTCAACTGGATCAGCATTAAAATCATCCATACTGTATTCCTCTTCAATTAGTTCAGAATCTTCTTCTGTCTGTTCTTCATCTTCTAGAATTATTCCAGCTTGACTTAGTACAAACTCATATGTATAAATAGGACACTCGAACCTTACTGCTAATGCAATAGCATCAGAAGTTCTTGAATCTATTTGAATTTCCATGCCATTTTGCTCGCAATATAATTTAGCAAAGAAGATCCCTTCAACTAAATTATATATAATAATTTCATTAATGTTGATTTGATACTTATCTGCAAAATTTTTAAATAAATCATGAGTAAGAGGTCTACTTGGCGTCATGTTTTCTAACTCAATGGCAATTGCTTGAGCTTCAAACCCACCTATAATGATAGGAAGTCTTCTCTTTCCATTGGCTTCTGCAAGAACAAGCGCATATGCTCCTGATTGTGTTTGGCTATAAGATAACCCAGCAATTTCTAGTTTTATTTTATCCATATTAAGCTGAAAAATTGAGAGGCTTACTACAATTTAAGTATTTAACGAAAATAATAATTTTCTACTTAATTAGTTCTGCGAACTTTGGAATTTCTTGAAAGCTTCATTTAACCTAGGTAAAACTTCAAAGGCATCTCCTATGATTCCGTAATCAGCAGCTTTGAAAAATGGAGCTTCACTATCTGTATTAATAACTACAATTACCTTACTTCCATTAACCCCAGCTAAATGCTGAATTGCACCAGAAATTCCAGCGGCAATGTATAAATTAGGTCTAATTGCTATTCCTGTTTGACCAACATGTTCATGATGAGGTCTCCAACCAATGTCAGCAACAGGTCTAGAACAAGCAGTTGTAGCACCAATTGTGCTGGCAAGATCTTCCACAATCCCCCAGTTTTCAGGCCCTTTAAGACCTCTGCCCGCAGAAACAACTAATTCAGCTTCAGGAAGAGGAATTCCTTCTCCTTGAGTTTTTAATTCTTTAACAATGATTTTTCCTTCACCAAGGTCGGCATTAAATTCTTCTATTGTAGCAGACCCATTTGTTTTCACAGGTGCGTGAGAGTTGGGTAATAAAGAAATTACTTTTATTTCTGAATGAACAGCAATTTTAGCCATTGCTTTTCCAGAAAAAACATTGGTATTAACAACAAATCCGTTAGCTGTTTCAGGAAGAGATATTGCTCCAGAAACATGACCAGCATTTAGTTTCGCTGCAACTCTTGGCCCAATACTTTTTCCTGTTTGATCTTGTGAAATAACAACAACATTTGCTCCTGTATGTTCTACAGCAGCACTAATCAAATTGGTTAGTTGTTGATCATTAGATTCATTTAAAGATCTGTTGACTAATATTTTCTCTCCACCATATTCACCTATTATAGTTAGCTCTTGTTCATTTATATTACCATAGGTGATAACAGTTGTTGAACCTATTTTACTACCATAAGAAACTGCTTCTAATGCAGCTTTTGATACTTTACTTTTTGCTTCTATAAAAACTAATACTGACATATTTATATGACTTTTGCTTCGTTATGTAATAAATCTACTAATTCGTCCATGTTTTCGGGATCAATGTATTTGCATCCACTTTTTGCATCTGGCAAAGAATAACTCAAAACTGAAGTAAGATTTTCAATTTCTACTGCTGGAATCACATTTAATGGTTTTGTTCTTGCAGCCATAATACCTCTCATGTTGGGAATCCTTTGTTCTGCCATTCCTTTAGATGCACTTAAGACAAATGGTGTTTGTGTTTCAACAACCTCAGTACCACCTTGAACATCCCTTTCTAGTGTAGCTGTATTCCCTTCAAGTTCAAGTTTAGTTGCTAATGAGATAAAAGGTTGATTTAAATGTTCAGCAATCATACCACCAACTTGGGCACCATTGTAATTAATTGTTTCTTTTCCAGTTAATATTATGTCGAATTCTTTATCTCTTGCATATTCTGCTATTTGTTTAGCAACATAGCTTGCGTCTAGTGCTTCGCTATCAACTCTAACTGCATCATTAGCACCAATTGCCAAAGCCTTTCTAATTGTTGGATCATCGGCTGATGAACCAACAGTGATAGTTGTTACTGTTCCACCATTTTTCTCAACTATTTCAAGTGCCCGAACTAAAGCGTACCACTCATCATATGGATTAACTATATACTGAACACCAGATTCGTTAAATTTTGTGTCATTATCTGAAAAGGAAATCTTTGCAGTTGTGTCGGGAGCTTTACTAATGCATACTAGTAATTTCATTAATTTTTTTTTTGGTTAATTAATTTTTTACAAAAATAAAATAATGTCTTTCTAAGACTCATCAAATCTAGTTTTTTTTATTATGCAAGCATACTATTTTTTTATATATTTTTTAGTTTTTATATTTTATTATAGTTTAATTTTGCCATCATTAAATTTATTCAACTATGAGGACTGTACAATATAGAGAAGCCTTAAGAGAGGCAATGTGTGAAGAAATGAGAAAAGATGAAAATGTTTTTCTTATGGGGGAAGAAGTAGCAGAGTATAATGGTGCTTACAAAGTTTCTCAAGGAATGTTGGATGAATTTGGTGCTAAAAGAGTAATCGACACTCCTATTGCTGAACTAGGTTTTGCTGGAATTGCAGTTGGGGCAGCAATGAATGGTTTACGTCCAATTGTTGAGTTCATGACTTGGAACTTTGCTTTACTTGCTTCAGACCAGATAATCAATAGTGCTGCTAAAATGCTTCAAATGAGTGGAGGTCAATATGGTTGTCCTATTGTGTTTAGGGGAGGAAATGGTACTGCAGGTCAGCTTGCAGCTACACATTCTCAAAGTTTTGAATCTTTTTATGCTCATGTTCCTGGGCTAAAAGTAGTTACTCCTTTTACTCCTTACGATGCCAAAGGCCTTTTAAAATCTGCTATCAGAGACAACGATCCAGTTTTAATTATGGAATCTGAAAAAATGTATGGAGATAAAGGGGAAATACCTGAAAAAGAGTATTTAGTTCCTATTGGTAAAGCAAATGTTAGAACAAAAGGTTCAGACGTTACTATAGTTTCTTTTGGGAAAATTCTTAAAGTTGTTCATGCTGCTGCCCAAGAGCTTCAAAAAGAAGGAATAAGTTGTGAGGTTATAGATTTAAGATCTATACGCCCAATTGATTATGATACAATTGTTGAATCGGTAAAGAAAACTAACAGATGCGTGGTTGTTGAAGAGAGTTGGCCTTTAGCATCTATTTCTAGCGAATTAGCATACCATATTCAGCGATACGCTTTTGATCATTTAGATTCACCAGTCTTAAGAGTTATGCAATCTGATACTCCTTTTGCATTTTCTAAAAATTTAATTGAAGAAGCATTGCCTAGTGTTAAAAAGGTAATGGATGCTGTAAAAGCATCAATGTATGTAAGTTAATTTTAAAGTGCTGAAATAAGTAAATCAAGATCTTTGTAAGGAAGATTAAATGTTTCTCCTAGAAATGATGAAGTTAATGTTCCTTTATAAACATATACTCCGTGTCTGAATCCTTTTTCTGTTTGAATTAATTTTTCACAACCACCTCTTTCTGCTATTTCAATTAATAAAGGTGAAAAAATATTGCTTAATGCGTAGCTAGCAGTTCTAGATACTCTAGATGCAATATTTGGAACACAATAATGTATCACACCATGTTTTTTGAAAGTTGGACTTTCGTGAGTTGTGATTTTTGAGGTCTCAAAACAACCACCCTTATCAATGCTAACATCAACAATTACCGATCCTTCTTTCATACTTCTTACCATGTCATCAGAAACAACACATGGAGTTCTTCCATGAGGAACTCTTAATGCCCCAATGGCTACATCACATCTTTTTAATGCTTTAGACAAGACTTTAGGCTGAATTACTGAGGTAAAAACTCGTTGACCTAAATCTCTTTGAATTCTTCTTAATTTGGCAACAGAGTTGTCAAAAACTTTAACAGATGCTCCCAAAGCTAATGCTGCTTTAGCAGCATATTGCCCTACGGTTCCAGCACCAATAATTACGACTTCTGGTGGAGTAATACCAGCAACGCCTCCTAACATTAATCCTTTTCCATTATTTGCGTTACTCATAAGCTCACCAGAAATGAGAATTGAAGTAGTTCCTGCAATTTCTCCCATGGATCGAATGATTGGAAAGACACCTTCTTCATCCTGTACATAGTCCCAAGCAATAGCAGTAATTTTTTTACTGATTAATTTTTTAAGTGCATCTCCGGGTTGAACAGTCAACTGAAGGGCTGAAAATAAAATTTGTTTGTGTTTCATTAAAGAAATTTCCTTTATTGAAGGAGGAGTAACTTTAAGAATTATATCAGATTCATAAACCTCTTCAGGACTGTATGCAATTTTAGCACCAGCTTCACTGAAATCATTATCAGAAAAATTTGCATTAGCCCCAGCGTTGGTCTCAATAACAACTCTGTGACCGTTAGAAACTAACAAGTTGACAGCTTCAGGAACAAGTGCAACTCTTTGTTCTTGAAATTCAGTTTCTTTGGGTATTCCTATGTAAAGACTTTGTTTTTTTCGCCCAACTTCCAACATTTCTTCTTGAGGAAGCATTGCCGCCTCACGTGCTAAAGATTTAAGGGCATCACCAGATGATATCATATTGATATAATTAAGTTACGAATATTATTATGCTGCTCAATTTTAATCCTTACGAACTTATTAGGTAAAAGGTTTTGAATTTTGTCAGCCCATTCTATGAAGCAAGGAAATCCAGAGTCTAACATTTCTTCTAAACCACTCTCCGTTGCTTCATCTTCATCTTTTAATCTATAACAGTCAAAATGATAAATTTCACCAATTAAAGGACTATAATAATTATTGACAATTGAATAAGTAGGTGAAGAAATTGAATTAACTTTTAGTAAGTTGCATATCGCTCCAATAAATGTTGTTTTACCAACACCCATTTCTCCATCTAAAATAAATATTGAATGTTTGTTAAGTAAAGATTTAATTTTTTTAGCAGGAATTAATAGCTCTTCTAATGTTGATATTTCATATTTAAAATCCAATTATGGTTTTTTTAATATGTAAAGAATTTCATTTTCATGAAACCTGTATTTTTTTATTTCTTCTTTATCCATGTGTTGATGATAGTCAAAAGCTTCAACATTAAACCCAACTGCTTTTAATTTATCTGGATAATCTAGTCCATATAATCGTAGATGATCTTTCTGCCAAAAATGTTTTTCTCTGTCTTCTAAAGAGGTTATGGAAGAATCTTCATAAGTGAGAGAATTGTTCCAATCAATTGGAACTTGAAAAATCCCCCATCCACCAGGTTTCATTATTCTAAATAATTCACTCATACATTTATTGTCATCTTTAACATGTTCAAGAACATGATTACAAAAGATTGCATCAAATGAGTTTTCTTCAAGAGGAATTTCATGTAAATCAAAATGCAAGTCAGCAATTGGAGATTCTAAATCACCTGTTAAGTAAGATAAGTTTTTTTGTGATTTAAATTTTTTATGAAAACATTGTTCTGGAGCAATATGTAGTAGTTTTAAATTTTTTTGGATGAAAAAAGTAGAATTATTCTCTAAATAATACCACATTAACCGGTGTCTTTCCAAAGTTAAGTCATAGGGGCATAAAACATTTTCTCTATGAGCAACTTTTGAACCATAGGAAAGGAATTTTCTAAATGATTTTTTACATACATTACATTTAACAGAATTCCCCTTGTATAAAATAGGTGCGAATAATTTAAAAACATAGCTCAGCCTAATTAGTAAAGGTCTTGGGAGTGTGTTTAGTAAGTAGTTATATAATTTTTTCATTATTCTTTTAATAGGTCATCAATCTTTTTTGAATAATCAAAAGAATCATCAAGATAGAAATGAAAATCTGGTGTTTTTCTTAACTGATGCCTAACGATTTTACCAATTTCGTACCTAATTGTTGCTGAAGAATTCATTATTTTTTCAAAAACTTCTTCTATGTTTTTAGCCCCAAAAATGCTTAAGTAAACCTTAGCAATTGACAAGTCTGGACTTAATCTTATTACTGTTACACTAACCATTGCTCCCATACACAAGGTTCTAGCTTCTTTCTGAAAATACTGTCCTAGCTCTTTTTGAATTAAACTGGCTATTTTTTCTTGTCTAATATTCATGGTGACAAATTTAGATAAAACAAGTAAAATTAGCTCTCTTTAGCTTGTGAACATGTAAATAAAACATGAGATAAGATGTTTTTTATACCATAATCTTATCTTTGACCCCATACCTTAAATCAAAGATGATTGAATTTTTAAGAATACTGACACTTGTTAAAGGTTACTACAAACATGCTTCATTAAATGTGATTTTTAATGTTTTGGGAATGCTATTCTCTGCATTTTCTATTATTCTTCTGATTCCTATAATGGAGATTCTATTTAATCAAGAAGGAAAAGTTCAAAGAATTTTAGAATCAAATCCAGAAACTGATTTTTTTGCAGATGGATATTCTTTAAAAGAACATGGCTTTTATTTTTTAGCTGAACAAATTCAATTGAACGGTTCTGCAGTGGTATTGATGTATGTTTGTGTATTAGTGGTGGTATTTACCCTTTTGAAAAATGCTTGTATTTATTTTGCTTTATATTTCATTGCGGTGATAAGAAATGGAGTTATTAGGGACTTCAGAAACACCATGTATCGTCAGTTATTAAATTTACAATTGTCATTTTTTAGCGAAGAAAGAAAGGGAGATATTCTTTCAAAAATGACAAATGATTTAAAGGAAATTGAGTGGTCAATTTTAAAATCAATTGAGGCAACTTTTAGAGACCCGTTAAATATTGTTATTTATTTTATCATCTTAATATGGATGAGTCCTGAACTTACATTGTTCTTAGCAATTTTCTTTCCTCTTGCTGGAGTTATGATTGGTTTTGTTGCAAAAAGTTTAAGAGGCAATGCTAAAAAGGGGCAGTCTCGTTTAGGAGATTTAATTTCTTATTTAGAAGAATCTATTTCTGGACTAAGAATTATTAAAGGTTTTAGTGTTGAAGAAAAAGCAATTAGAAAATTCGATAAATTAAATACAGAATACAATCGGTTAATGATAAAAATGTATAGAAAGGCTGATTTAGCTTCTCCTTTAAGTGAATTTTTAGGAATTACGCTTATTGCATCTGTTTTATGGTACGGTGGTCTTTTGGCTATTGATGGCGAAATTGACGGGTCTTTTTTCATTGCATATATAGCTTTCCTTTCTCAATTAATATCCCCTTTTAAAGCAATAACTAAGGCATATTCAAATGCTCAAAAGGGATTATCTGCAATGGATAGAATAAAAGAAATAACTGAGGCAGAGGTGTCTATTTATGACATTGAAAATGCTGAAAAGATCGTTAATTTTTCAGAATCAATTTCATTTGAAAAAGTGTCTTTTAGATACGAGCAAGATTGGGTGCTCAAAAATATTTCTTTAGAAATTAAAAAAGGACAAACGATTGCCTTAGTTGGGCAGTCTGGTTCTGGAAAAACAACATTGGCAGATTTAGTTCCTCGATTTTATGAAATAGAAAAAGGAGAAATTAAAATTGATCAACATTCAATAAATACAATTTCATTAAAAAGTTTAAGGTCTTTATTAGGAATAGTAACTCAAGAAAGTATTTTGTTCAATGATTCAATTTTCAACAACATTGCTTATGCTGTTGAAAATCCTAATAAGAATGAAGTAATGGCTGCTGCAAAAATTGCAAATGCTCATGATTTTATAATGAGTTTTGAAAAAGGGTACGATTCTATTGTTGGTGATGGTGGAGGTAAATTATCTGGTGGACAAAAACAACGTATCGCTATTGCTAGAGCTGTACTTAAGAATCCAGAAATCTTAATCTTGGATGAAGCAACATCTGCGCTAGATACAGAATCAGAAAAATTAGTTCAAGAAGCTCTGCAACGCTTAATGAAAAATCGGACATCTTTAGTAATAGCTCATAGGCTTTCTACAATCCAACATGCAGATTGTATTCTTGTTATGCAAGAAGGTGAGATTGTTGAGAAAGGAACTCACAAGGAGCTTATTCAGAAAAATGGAGTGTATAATCGTTTAATACAATTACAATCTTTTGCCTAATGGTTAAGCCAAAAAAACATTTAGGGCAACATTTTCTAAAGGATGAAAGTATTAGTTTGGAAATAGCTTCATCGTTAATTAAATCGCCTAATTGTGATACAGTAATAGAAATTGGGCCAGGCACAGGCGCATTAACTAAATTTCTATTAGAAAGACAAGAACCCTTAATAGCTTTAGAAGTCGATAATGAATCGATTGCTTATTTAAAGGTTAATTACCCATCTCTGGATGTTAGAAATGAAGATTTTTTAAAATTTGATTTTACTGAATTTTCTAGTCAAAAGGTTTCTATAGCAGGGAATTTCCCCTACAACATTTCTTCTCAGATATTATTTAAAGTTTTGGAAGAAAAAGATAAAGTTTTTCAGCTTGTTGGTATGTTTCAAAAAGAAGTGGCTCAGCGTGTAGCTGAAAAGCCTGGGAATAAAAGATATGGAGTAATAAGTGTTCTTGTTCAAGCATTTTTTGAAGTTGAATACCTTTTTACAGTTGATGAACATGTTTTTGATCCTCCTCCAAAAGTCAAATCGGGCGTAATTCGTTTAACAAGAAATAATGCTTTAAAACTTCCTTGCAATGAGCAATTATTTAAAAGTGTTGTCAAGGCAACGTTTAATCAGAGAAGAAAAATGATTAGAAATACAATTAAATCGTTTGTGGGTAAAAACATTGAAGATCATCCGCTTTTTACAAAGAGACCAGAGCAATTATATGTCGAAGATTTTATTGTTCTAACAAATTTTTTAGAAACCTTAATGAAATAACGATTATTAGTTCAAGGTAATTTCTTATTTTCGTTTCTGGTAACATGAAATGACTAGCTAACTCTAAATCAGGGAATAATGCAGTTCGAATTGACAAAAGATTTTCTAAGTAATGTTTCTCAAGCAATAGTTGAGAAGGATAATCTTTTTATTATCAATAATATTATTGATTTACATCCTGCTGACATTGCAGATGTTATGGATTATGTTAATCTTGAAGAAGCTCAATATATCTATCAACTTTTAGAAGATGAAAAAGCAGCTGATGTTCTTGTTGAAATCGATGAGGATGTTAGAGAAAAATTTTTGGAATCTCTTTCTGCAAAACAAATTGCAGAATCCATTGAGAAAATGGATTCTGACGATGCAACAGATTTATTACAAGACCTTCCAGAAAAAAAGCAAGAAGCAGTTTTAAGTGAAATTAAAGATGAAACCCAAACAAGTGACATTACCGATCTTCTTAATTATGATGAAGATAGTGCAGGTGGTATTATGGATAAAGAATTCATAGCTGCTAATGTTAATTGGACTGTTAAGAACGCTCTAGAACTACTCAGAAAACAAGTCGAAGATGTTGATCAGATTTATACAATTTATGTTACTGATAATAATTCAAATCTTTTGGGAACTCTATCTTTGAAGAAATTTCTATACGCTTCAGATAGCACTTTAATTAAAGATATTTATAGAAAAGATCCCATACATGTTCAAGCATTAGTTCCTTCTGAAGAAGTTGCCTCAATAATGGAAAAATATGAACTGGTAGTAGTTCCTGTTATTAATGAAGTAGGAGCTCTAATTGGTAGAATTACTATTGATGATGCTATGGAGGTCATCAAAGAAGAAGCTGAAAAGGATTATCAGATGGCTAGTGGTATTTCTGAAAAAGTAGAATCCTCAGATACTGTTTGGGTGCTTAGTAGAGCTAGATTGCCTTGGCTATTAATTGGATTGACAGGAGGAATTTGTGGAGCTTACGTTATTGGTGGTTTTGAAGATAAGATTAGTGAGTTTCCAGTAATGGCATCATTTATTCCTTTAATTCTTGCAATGGGTGGGAATGTTGGTGTTCAGTCCTCGGCAATAATTGTCCAATCATTGGCAAATAATTCACTAGAGATAGATACAATTGCAAAAAAATTAATCAAAGAACTGTTAGTGGCAATAGTAAATGGATTGATTTGTTCATTAATAGCATTATTATTTTGTCTAATTACAGAAAAAGATATGCTTCTTGCACTAACGATAGGAATTTCATTAATATCCGTTTTTCTATACGCAGGATTGTTTGGAACGTTTATTCCTCTTATTTTAAATAAATATAAAATTGATCCAGCTTTAGCAACAGGACCTTTCATTACAACAACAAACGATGTTATAGGATTACTTCTTTATTTTTTAATTGGTTGGGCGATATACTTTTAAATGAAAGTCCTTTTAATAGATAAAGTTCATTCTTCTTTCAAAGATAAATTTGATCAGTGGGGATGGAATTCTGTTGAAGGATATGATTGGGCACACGAAAAAATAGAAAATAAAATAGCTGAATTCGATGGAGTTATTATTAGAAGTAGAATCGTTCTTGATGATAAAATTCTTTCTTTAGCAACAAATCTTAAATTTATTGGAAGACCTGGTGCTGGTTTAGAAAATATTGATTTAAATTTCTGTAAGAAAAAAAACATTTTAGTTTTCAGATCTCCAGAAGGCAATCGTGATGCAGTAGGTGAACATATAATAGGCATGTTATTGTCTTTATTAAATAATCTTAACAAAGCTGATTTTCAGGTTAGAAGAGGAGAGTGGATTAGAGAAGGCAATAGAGGTCAAGAATTAAAAGGGAAAACTATTGGGATTATTGGTTATGGTCACATGGGAAGAAGTTTTGCTCAAAAGCTAGCAGGTTTCGAAGTAAATGTCATTGCCTATGATAAATATCTAAAAGGATTCGAATCTGAATTGGTAAGTGAAGTTGCTTTAAATGAAATTTTCACCAAAACAGATATATTAAGTTTACACACCCCTCTTTCATCAGAAACTGTTAATATGGTTAACACTTCGTTTTTAAATAAATTTCAAAAGCCAATTATTTTAATAAATTCTGCAAGAGGAAAATCGGTCATACTAAAAGATCTTTTAAAAGGAATTAATAACGGAAAGGTTGTTGGTGCTTGTTTAGATGTTTTGGAGATAGAAAGTAATTCTTTTGAAACTGTAGATATTAGTAAAAATAGGCACCTTAAAGAGTTGCTTAAAAAGGATAATGTTCTCTTTTCGCCTCATATTGCAGGTTGGACACACGAAGCGAAAAATAAAATGGCTCAAGTTATTATTGATAAGTTACACAATGAATTTGTTGTTAAAAGATGATTTAAACAAGTGTGTTTTTAAATAAAAAGCCAATTAACTTAGACATTATATTAAATATGTTAAACAATAAAATATTTTTGTAAAAAATTAATTTAAGTATGAATAATTCATCTTTCTATAAATCCATTGGTTATAAAGTTCTAATGGCCCTGTCAGGTTTTTTTCTTATGTTTTTTCTTGTTCAACATTTATCAATAAATATGCTTTCTGTATTTAGCGAAGAAATGTTTAATGAAACATCTCATTTTATGGGAACCAACCCTATAGTTCAAGGGTTGCTTCAACCCGTTTTGTTATTTGCTGTTTTATTTCACTTTATTATGGGGATTTTTCTCGAGTACAAGAATAATAAGGCCAGAACAATTAATTATGCCTACAATAAGCCAAGTGCAAATTCAAGTTGGGTTTCTAGGAATATGATAATTTCGGGTTTAACAGTCCTAGCATTTTTAATTTTACATTTTATTGATTTTTGGATTCCAGAAATTGCTTATAAATATGTCAACTTTTTACCCGAAGATCCAACTAGATATTTCCATGAAATTCAAGCGAAATTCATTCATCCTGAAAGAGTAATTGCTTATGTTATAGCATTTGTGTTTTTATCGTTGCATTTGATGCATGGGTTTCAATCCTCTTTTCAGTCTGTTGGATTTAAAAACAACAGTAATTCTCTATTAATAATTAAATTAAGCTACCTGTTTTCGATAATTGTTCCTGCAGGTTTTATTTTTATTGCAATATTTCATTATTTAAATCATTAATCTAATTAAGTCGCTTTTATGAAACTAGATTCAAAAGTACCAGAAGGAAATTTAAAAGATAAGTGGACCAATTATAAGGATTCAATTAATTTAGTTAATCCTGCAAATAAAAGAAACATAGATGTTATTGTTGTTGGCACAGGTCTTGCTGGAGGATCAGCATCTGCCACTTTAGCTGAATTAGGTTATAATGTAAAAGCTTTTTGTTATCAAGATAGCCCAAGAAGAGCTCATTCTATTGCTGCCCAAGGAGGTATAAATGCAGCGAAAAATTATCAAGGTGATGGAGATTCAACTTACAGACTTTTTTACGATACAGTAAAAGGCGGTGATTATCGTTCTAGAGAAGCCAATGTCTTTCGACTGGCAGAAGTGTCTACAAATATTATTGACCAGTGTGTTGCTCAAGGAGTTCCATTTGCTCGTGATTATGGTGGTTTGTTAGATAATCGTTCTTTTGGTGGGGTATTAGTTTCTAGAACATTTTATGCTAAAGGTCAAACGGGTCAACAACTTCTTCTTGGAGCGTATTCAGCAATGAATAGACAAATTGCTAGAGGTAAAATAAAGATGAATAATCGTCATGAAATGCTTGATATAGTAGTTGTTGACGGAAAAGCTAGAGGCATTATTGCTAGAAATTTGGTTACTGGTGAAATTGAGAGACATTCTGCTCATGCTGTTGTTATTGCATCGGGTGGTTATGGAAACGTATATTTTCTATCCACTAATGCAATGGGGAGTAATGCAACTGCTGCTTGGAAGGCTCATAAAAAAGGAGCTCACTTCGCTAATCCATGTTATACACAAATACATCCAACATGTATACCAAGATCTGGAGATTATCAATCAAAATTAACTCTTATGTCTGAATCACTTAGAAATGATGGCAGAATATGGGTTCCGAAAAATAAGAAAGATGTTGATGCTCTGAGAAAAGGAACCATTAAGGCAGTTGATATTTCAGAAGATGATAGAGACTATTATTTAGAAAGAAGATACCCCGCATTTGGAAATCTCGTTCCAAGAGATGTTGCTTCAAGAGCTGCAAAAGAAAGGTGTGATGCTGGGTATGGAGTTAATAAAACTGGTGAAGCTGTTTTCTTAGATTTTAGCTCTGCTATTGAAAGGTATGGTAAAGAGCAAGCTCTTCTAAAAGGATTAGACTCAAATAATAAAGATAAAGTCAAAGAATTAGGTACAGAAATAGTCCGTTCAAAGTATGGGAACTTATTTCAAATGTATGAGAAAATCGTAGATGAAAACCCATATCAAACACCAATGATGATTTATCCAGCTGTTCATTATACGATGGGAGGTGTTTGGGTTGATTATAATTTAATGACATCTGTTGATGGTTTATATGCAATCGGAGAAGCTAATTTCTCAGATCATGGTGCAAATAGATTAGGTGCATCAGCTTTAATGCAAGGGTTGGCAGATGGATATTTTGTTCTTCCTTACACGATTGGAGATTATCTTTCTGGTGATATTAGAACGGGGCCAATATCAACATCTTCTAAAGAGTTTGATGCTGCTGAAAAAGAAGTTATTGAAAGAATTGAAAAACTTATTAATAATAAAGGATCAAATACTGTAGATCACTACCACAAAAAATTAGGTAAAATAATGTGGGATAAATGTGGAATGGCAAGAACAGAAAAAGGACTGAAAGAAGCAATGTCTGAAATTAAAAAACTACGTGAAGATTTTTGGGAAAACGTAAGTATTCCTGGTGATAGTTCTGAAATGAATAAGGAATTAGAAAAAGCAGGAAGGGTTGCCGACTTTTTAGAACTGGGTGAGTTATTTGCTAAAGATGCTTTGGAAAGGAATGAATCTTGTGGAGGACATTTTAGAGAAGAATATGCTACACCAGAAGGTGAAGCTGAAAGAGATGATAAAGATTTCTCCTATGTCTCTGCGTGGGAATATAAGGGTGAGCCATCAGATGCTATACTACATAAAGAAGAGCTTTCTTTTGAAAATATTGAAGTAAAAGTAAGGTCATATAAATAACATTAATACATAATTAACAATGAATCTTAATTTAAAAATCTGGCGTCAAAAAGATGCTAATGACAAGGGCAAAATTGTTGAATATCCTATTGCTAATGTTTCAGAACACATGTCGTTTTTAGAAATGCTTGATGTGTTAAATGAAGAGTTAATTGAAAAGGGAGAAGAGCCCGTAGCTTTTGATCACGATTGCAGAGAAGGTATATGTGGAATGTGCTCATTATATATTAACGGAGAAGCTCATGGACCAGACAGAGGTGTAACAACATGTCAATTACACATGCGTAAGTTTAAAGATGGTGATACTATTTTTATTGAGCCTTTTAGAGCAACGGCTTTGCCAGTGGTTAAAGATTTGGTTGTTGATAGAAGTGCTATGGATCGTATTCAACAAGCAGGTGGGTTTGTTTCTGTAAATACTTCGGGCAATACACAAGATGCTAATGCAATTCCTATTGCTAAAGAAAATGCAGATAAAGCATTTGATGCAGCAACCTGTATTGGATGTGGGGCATGTATAGCAACTTGTAAAAACTCTTCTGCTATGCTATATGTATCAGCCAAAGTTTCACAGTTTTCATTATTGCCTCAGGGTCAAGTGGAAGCTAAGGAAAGAGTGAAGAATATGGTAAATAAGATGGATGAAGAAGGTTTTGGTAATTGTACTAATACTGGAGCATGTGAAGTTGAGTGCCCTAAAGGTATTTCTCTAGAAAACATTTCTAGAATGAATCGTGAGTTTTTAGCAGCAAACTTTAGTTCTAAAAAGTAATTTTAATTTTTTATTGTTGCAACAATTATTTTTTCTACGACACTCCTGTTGTAATCAAAATTCCATTCTAATTTTCTTTTTAGAAAGTTGTAGTTAGCAATTGACACGGGTTGGGTTTTTAAAAATCCAATCTTCCAATTAGATTTAGCTTGAAATAAGCTGATGTCGGCTTTTATCCTAATTGATTTACTTTTAGGAACTTCAATACTATTAATGATAACATGTTTATTGGTATATTTTTTTTTAGTGAATTCTATTTTGTATATATATCCTGTTGATAAACGTATTTTTATTTTATTTCTTTTTGATTGAATTGAGTCACTAAATAAACCATTTTTAAATATTAGTATTGTTGAGTTTTCTAGTTTTTGCCCAAAATTTTCGACAGATTTTAGCTTTACAATAAATTTAATATTGTTTGGTTTTTGAGCACCAATATAAGATAAAGATGTTGTTAAAATTGTTAAAATGATATACTTAAACCAAGTCGTCAATAATTTATAGTTATAAAAAACATGAGATTAAAAATAGTTATAAAGAATTCAACGAGTTGAAAGTACAAAGAAAAGTTCTTTTACGGGAAATGTTAAAAAGTATTATGAACTAAAAAATATGCTTAACTATATTTTTAACTGAAAGACCTTTTCCCATTGTATAAAAATGTAAAACAGGAACATTGTGCGCTTTTAATTCTTTGGCTTGCTCAATACCCCATTCTAAACCAACTTGTTTGACTTGATCATTAGTTTTACACTTAGAAAGTTCAATTGAAAGAGCATCAGGAAAATCAATGTTGAAAAATTTAGGGAGAAATGAAATGTGTTTAAGACTTGTGATTGGCTTTAAACCTGGAATAATAGGGACATTAATTCCTATTTCTCTACATTTTTTCACAAAAGAAAAATATTTTGAATTATCAAAAAACATTTGAGTTACGATAAAATCTGCACCAGCATCTACTTTCATTTTTAAATGTTTAAGATCAGTGTTCATGTTCATAGCTTCAAAATGTTTTTCAGGATATCCAGCTGTGCCAATGCAAAAATTTGAAGGACTATTTTTTGTTTCTTCATGAAGGTATTGCCCTTCATTCATTTCATTCATTTGTTTGATAAGGTCTAAAGCATATGCATTTCCACCATTAACAGGATTGAAAATTTGCTCACTTTTTATTGGATCTCCTCTAAGAGCAAGGACATTGTCAACACCTAAGAATTTTAAATCAATTAATGCACTTTCAGTTTCTTCTTTAGAAAATCCGCCACAAATTAAATGAGGAATTGCATCAATTTTATATTTATTCATAATGGCAGCACAAATACCAACAGTTCCTGGTCTTTTTCTAACTGATACTTTCTTAAGAAGCCCAGCTCCCATATCTTTGTATTGATATTCCTCTCTGTGGTAGGTGACATTTATAAATGGGGGATTAAACTCCATTAAAGGGTCAATACCTGCATAAAGAGCTTCGATTCCCGCTCCCTTTAAAGGTGGTAGAATTTCAAAAGAGAAGATAGTTTCTTTACTATTGTCTATGTGCTCAGTTACTTTCATGAAAAATAATTATGCAAATAAAGTTGTAAATATTTTTAATACCAAACAAGGGTTGTTTTAATAACAAAAAAAAGCAGGAAAAATTTATTTTCCTGCTTTTAAAAAAGTTATAATTAGTATTAATTTTCTGTTCTATTTCTTATGGCAAGAGGGATAGCAAATTTAGGTAAGAACTTTATTATGTTAACTATAAGCTTTATAGCATATTTATATATTTCAACTAATATATAGTAAAACATAAGTATGATAAATGACATGATAATTAACATTATAGCTTCACTTAGATAATTAAAGAAATATTCATAATCTCCAATAGCATTATCATAGTAACTCATTCCTCTTGTTATCCCTCTCATTGCTGGCAATCCATTTAGAGGCTCAATTAACATTGGAATTAGATTTGCCAAAGGTCTATAAATTACAGTCCCTAATAAAGTTGCAAGCAGCTGAAAAACCCCAGCGGACATTACTAATAAAAAAGCCA
>Ga0315332_10000218_pt1 | contig 23278 bp, 21 predicted proteins | sample M110034915metaG_FD_203455 | JGI IMG/M metagenome (GOLD analysis project Ga0315332, IMG submission 203455) | Ammonia-oxidizing marine archaeal communities from Monterey Bay, California, United States - M1 100m 34915 | ecosystem: Environmental > Aquatic > Marine > Intertidal zone | place: USA...
CACCCTTTCTTCTTCTGCATGAAAAAGAATTTCACACATAATTCCATCGACCAAGAATTCTGGGCTGTCTATTAAGCTTTTCTCAATAAAAATTTGCTCGTAAGTTGAATTATTCATAAAATGAACTCCCATATCATCCTTGTATAGATATTGGTATGGTCTTCTTTCTATCCTTACGGTGTCAATTTTAACACCAGCAGTAAATGTGTTTTCTAACAATCTTCCTGTTGTAAAACTTTTGATTTTTGTACGAACAAAAGCTGGTCCTTTCCCAGGTTTTACGTGCTGAAATTCAACGATTGTCCATAAGTCGTTGTTGAAATTAATACAAAGTCCGTTTTTAAAATCTGCTGTTGATGCCATTTATTTTTTTTAGTAAGTCCCAAATGTAGTTATTTTTTAAAGTCTTCGATATTTAAGCTCTCTTTGCATAACTTGTATTCATGTTCTTGGTCGTTAGAGCAAACAACTATTAGCCTATCCTTAGAGTTGGCAGTAATTAACGTTTGATACCAATCAAATCCATTTTTGTCTAGATTATTGGTTGGCTCATCAAGCAAGAGAATTGATGTATCCGCAAGAATGGCTAGCCCTAGTTTTACTCGCTGTTTCATGCCAGAGGAATAATATTTCAACTGCTTATCTTTAGATGACCCTAGCTGTAAAAGTTCTGGTATGTCAGCTAGTATAATTCCTTCTAGAAAAGGCTTGAATTTACTTTGCAGCTCTATTGATTCAATCAGTGTATATTCTTCGAAAAATTCTAAATATGGTGCACAGATGCTAAGGTGCTTGTAGATTTCATCAGCGACAATTTCTTGCTCATCAATGGTGTATTTTACAGTTCCATCAGATGTTTCATATCGTCCGGCTAATGTTTGTAAAAATGTTGATTTTCCCGAACCGTTTCTGCCGAGAACAACATAATTATTGGCAGATGATAATTCTAGATTTATTTTTCGGAATACCCACTCTTTGTTAAATCGTTTTCCGACATTATCGAGTTGGATTTTTACCATAACGGCTTATGCACCTCGCATAACGCCTTTATCTGAGGCCTCTATGAAATCGATTATTTGCTTTTTTGTATCAGAATCGGAATAGTCTAATTTAGCTTGTGACACACCTTTCGAAGTATTTTGATTTTTCACAAAAATAGTTCTATATATATCTTCAATTTCTTTTACTGTAGCCTCGTCATATCCACGCCTTCTTAATCCTATTGAGTTTATACCAACGTAAGAAACAGGTTCGCGAGCAGCTTTAACAAAAGGAGGGATATTTTTACGTACTAATGATGCACCACAAACAAAAGCATGAGCTCCAATTTTTACGAATTGCTGCACAGCAACTAATCCTTCCATAATTACGTGGTCCTCAACTTCAATGTGTCCAGCAAGGGTAACGTTGTTAGCCAAAATACAATGATTACCAACAATGCAATCGTGAGCAACGTGAACGTATGCCATTACCAGACAGTTGTTACCAACAGCCGTCATCATTTTGTCTGTTGTGCCTTTGTTTATAGTGACACACTCACGTATTACGGTGTTGTCACCAATTTCGGTTGTGGTTTTTTCGCCATTATATTTTAAATCTTGAGGAATTGCAGAGATAACTGCTCCTGGAAAAATTTTGCAATTTTTGCCAATTCGTGCACCATCCATAATGGTAACATTGGGTCCGATCCAGGTTCCTTCACCAATTTCTACATCACCATATATACTAGAAAATGGTTCTACAGTAACATTATCGCCTATCTTGGCATCAGGATGTATGTATGGTTGCGGCTGGCTCATTTTTTTTTTCTTCCTTAACTATTTGTGCCATTAATTCTCCTTCGGCAACTAATTTGTTGCGAACATACGCACTTCCTTTCATTTGACAAATTCCTCTTCTCACCGGAGCCATCATTTCTAACTTAAAAATCAGTGTATCTCCAGGGAGAACCATTTTTTTAAATTTTACATTGTCTATCTTTAAGAAGTAGGTTGAGTATAATTCTGGATTTTCTACAGTGCTCAATGTTAGGATACCACCAGTCTGCGCCATTGCTTCTACAATTAAAACTCCTGGCATTACAGGGTTTCCTGGAAAATGACCTCTAAAGAAGTCTTCATTCATTGTTACGTTTTTAACCCCAACAATATGCTCTTTTCCTAATTCAATTATTTTGTCAACCAGGAGAAATGGAGGTCTGTGCGGTAATAATTTTGTGATTTCGTTTATGTTATAAATAGATTCGACATCTAAATCGAATATTGGGACTGCACGTTTATCTTTCTTAAAATAATTTTTAATCACTTTAGCAAAGGCAACATTGGCAGCATGGCCGGGTCTTCCTGCAAGAACGTGACCTTTAATGGGTTGACCAACTAATGCTAAGTCACCAATAATATCTAACAGTTTATGACGAGCCGGCTCGTTTCTGAAACGTAGTTCTAAATTATTTAGATAACCCAGTCCTTCAACCTTAATTTCAGGTTTGTTGAATAATGTTTGCAGCTCTTGCAATCTTCCTGGACTAACTTCTTCATCGACCATTACGATGGCATTATCAACATCACCACCTTTAATTAGACCCGCTTTGAACAATGCCTCAACCTCTCTTAAAAAGACGAAAGTTCTACAAGAAGCTATTTCATCTTTAAACTCGCCCATGTGATACATTGAGGCATGTTGTGTTCCAAGTAAAGGAGATTTATAGTCAACCATTACGGTTAGTCTGAATTCATCTTGCGGGACAATTAGCATCTCTACATGATTATCAGTATCCTCAAACGTTAGGTTTTCTTTAATTATCAAGTAGTTTTTGTCCGCTTCTTGCTCTTCAATTCCAACTGCCTCGATGGCATTGACATATTGTTTGGAGCTGCCATCTAATATTGGTATTTCTGGACCGTCAATCTCAATTAAGGCATTATCGATTCCCATACCAACTAAGGCGGCAAGGACATGTTCCGTTGTATTGATTTCACCGCCATTTTGAACCAACGTTGTTCCTCGCTGCGTGGTTGTAACATAATCCACATTGGCATCTATTGTCGGTTGTTCAGGTAAGTCAACCCTTTTAAATACGAACCAATGGTTTATTTGCGCAGGTTTAATTGTCATGTTGACTTTACAACCTGTATGCAATCCGATTCCAGAGATTGAGATGTCCTGCTTTAATGTCTTTTGTTTGTCACTCATTAGAATTTCTCTTTAAGTGTTTTTAATTCGTTTTCTAAACGGTCTATTGTTTGTTTTAGTTTAGGAAGCCTCCTAAATAAAACGTAAGACCTTTTGTATTCTCCAATTCCAAATGCGGGAGAGCCCTGCATGGTTTCTCCTTCATTTTCAATATTTTGCCCAATACCCGATTGAGCTGCTATTTTAACCCCATCGGCTATGGTTAGATGGCCAATAATTCCTACTTGGCCTCCTATCATACAATTTTTACCAATTTTAGTAGAACCAGCAATCCCAGTTTGTGAAGCGATAACCGTATTTTCCCCTATTTCTACATTGTGTGCTACTTGAATCAGGTTGTCTAATTTTACGCCCTTTCTAATAATCGTTGAGCCAAGGGTAGCACGATCTATAGTTGTATTTGCCCCAATTTCAACGTTGTCTTCAAGAACTACATTACCTAGATGAACAATTTTTTGATAGTCATTTTCAGAATTTGGTGCAAAACCAAACCCATCACTGCCAATAACGGCATTAGGTTGTAGGACGCAGTTATTACCTATTGAAGATCCGTGAAGTACTTGGCAGCCGCCATGAAGTACGCAATTATCTCCAATTTTTGCGTTGGCACCGATAACTACACCAGCAGAGATACTACAATTGATTCCGATTTTTGCCGATTCGTCAATAAAGGCGTTGTCAGATATTTCAGGTTCTTTTTTTGTGTATTGGTGATAGGTTTCCACCAATTTAGTAAAAGCCAAACGTGCGTCAGGGACACGAACTAGAGTACAAGATGATTTTATTGCTTTCTCGAGGTAAAAATCTTTATTTACAATGATAATAGAAGCATTGTTATCGTAAATATACTTTGCATAGGCTTTATTAGAAAGGAAACAGATAGAACCAGTTTTTCCTTCTTCAATTTTTGCTAGTTGACTAACCGAAACTTGAGAGTCACCTTCAACCTCTCCACCTAATAATTCTGCTATTTGCTCTGCTGAGAACTCCATTTGGCGTCAATATGGCAAATTTAGTAATATAAGACGTAAGCGTATTTGGGGTTATCCAAACTTATTAACAACGAATAATCTGCTTGTGCATTTACATGAAATTCAAATAACATAAATAATGCTTCTCAACGTGGCCATTTAGTCCAGTAGAATTTAATAGATCAGCTGTCTCAGAAATTTCGCGAACAGAGCCATCTTTATGTAAGATATTTATTCCATCTTGCTTAAAATCATAGGTTGCTTTTTTTATTGAATCTGTAAACACAAAGTAGTTCAGTTGTTCATTAGTGAGCGTGTTTTTTTCTAGAATAGCGCGCTTTTTAGCGTCTAGTTCATCGCTTGAAAAAGAGCTATTTCTGATGTCAACTTTCAACAACTGACGATTGAGCATCATATTACATAATCTACTAAGAATTAAATCGGAATGATTTCTCCAAATCTTAATAGCTGACATAATATCGACATCATCAAGTTTGGAAAAGCAGTCTAGAATTTCTAAGTTTTCAAAATCATTTTGATAATAAGAATTTGAGATAAATTTATCGAAATTGATGTTAACGGAAACATTGGTTCCATTTGCAGCGAGCTCTTTCGCTCGCTTAAGAATGTTCATCAAACTAAATTCAGCAGAAAGTACTGTTTTGTGCAAATACACCTGCCAGTACATTGACATTCTGGCCACTAAATAATTCTCAACAGAATAGATTCCTTTTGCTTCAACAACGAGCTGGTCATTTTTAATATTGAGTGTTTTTATTATTCTTTCAGAGCCAATCTCTCCGTCTTCAACTCCGCTAAAATAGCTATCGCGCTTAATGTAATCTAGGCGATCCATGTCTAGCTGACTGGAAACTAGTTGGTGGAGGAATTTCTTGCTGTATTTGTTTTTAAAAATCGCAATTGCTAGATCTAACTTACCATCGTATTGTTCATTAAGACGTTGCATGAAAAGTAAAGATATTTGCTCATGATGCACGCCAGCAACAATGCTATGCTCAAGGGCATGAGAAAATGGCCCATGACCGATGTCATGAAGTAAAATCGCAATAAGTACACCTTCTTCTTCTTGTGCCGAAATGTCGTTGCCTTTATCACGAATAGTTTTAATTGCTTGTTGCATTAGGTGCATCGCGCCAAGAGCATGTTGAAATCTATCATGGTTTGCTCCAGAATAAACAAGATTTGTTAATCCCAGTTGTTTTATTCTTCTTAATCGCTGAAAATAAGGATGTTCGATAAGATCGAAAATTATTCCGTTGGGTATCGAAATAAAACCATAGATAGGGTCGTTAAAGAGCCTTGAGGAATTAGAAGCTTGATTATTCACTTTTATTTAATCTATTTATCATTCCATAAGAAGCGATAGTGGAGCTAGGGAATCTATTTTGTTAATTCAAAAATCCCTGAATTCCGCTTTGTTTCAAAAGAATGACCGTATATTCGAACAACTTAATACAACTCGACCAAATTATGGAAAATATCAAGATTTTATGGGCAGATGACGAAATTGATTTGTTAAAGCCTCATGTAATGTTTCTTGAGCAAAAAGGATTTACCGTTGAAACCGTTAATAATGGGGATGATGCAATCGATATCGTAAACGACAAAAATTTTGATATAGTTTTTCTTGATGAAAATATGCCCGGCATTTCAGGTTTGGAAGCATTGACGCAGATTAAGGCAAAACATCCTTCGTTACCAATTATCATGATTACTAAAAGTGAAGAGGAATCGATAATGGAAGAGGCAATTGGCTCGAAAATCTCTGACTATTTGATAAAACCCGTAAATCCCAATCAGATATTGCTCTCCGTTAAGCGGAATTTGGACTCTAAGCGTTTGCGATCTGAGAAATCTACATCTAATTATCAACAGGAGTTTCGAGAAATTGCAATGACGTTATCAGGAAATCTGTCTATTGAAGAATGGGGAGAAATTTATAAAAAGCTGGTTTATTGGGAATTAGAACTCGAAAACGGTGCAGACGAAAGCATGACGGAGATTCTAACCATGCAAAAGCAAGAAGCGAACGCCCAGTTTTTTAAATTTATTCAGCGTAATTATATAGATTGGCTGAACTCTTCGGATGAAGCTCCGATTATGTCGCATACGCTCTTTAAAGAAAGAATAGCCCCACAAATTGAAGGAAATCAACCTGTATTTTTGTTGTTGATAGACAACCTTCGTTATGATCAATGGAAGATGATACGGCCCTTAATGAGTGAGTTTTTCAATGTAGACAACGAGGAACTTTTTTATAGCATCCTACCTACTGCAACGCAATATTCAAGAAATGCTTTGTTTGCTGGTTTAATGCCTTCAGAAATTGAAAGTAGATTTCCGAAACTTTGGAAAAACGAAAATGAAGAAGGCGGCAAAAATATGCATGAAGACGAGTTTCTAAAAGAGCAGTTAAAACGTTTGGGTAAGAATGTTAAATCATCATATAACAAAATAACGAATCATGCTGCAGGAAAGAGATTAGTAGATAATTTTAATAATCTTCAGCATAATGATTTCAACGTTATTGTTTACAATTTTGTTGATATGCTATCTCACGCAAGAACCGATATGGAGGTAATTAGAGAGTTAGCAGATGATGAAGCGGCTTATCGTTCGCTTACGGTTTCATGGTTTGAGCATTCTCCTTTATTCGACATAATTAAAAAAATTCATGCTTGTAATGGAAAAATTTTAATTGCTACTGACCACGGAACGGTTCGGGTTAAAGAACCTGCAAAAGTTATTGGTGATAAAAACACGAACACCAACCTTCGTTACAAAGTTGGGAAGAACTTGCAATACAGCCCTAAAGATGTGTTTGAAGTGAGAAACCCGGATGATATTTTTCTTCCAAAGACCAACGTTAGTTCTACTTATTTATTTGCGCGAGAAGACAAGTTTTTTGCATATCCAAACAACTTCAATCACTATGTAAAATTCTACCGTGACACCTTTCAACATGGCGGCATATCAATGGAGGAGATGTTGATTCCATTTGTAGAGTTGAGTCCGAAGTAGAACGCTTTTTTTCTTGATTAATAAACTTCCTTTTCTTTGCGTTTAAATAGGAGATTGAACAATGTTACAATTAGAGTCAAATTCTTTAGAAGATTTAGGTGAATTAGCCAAGCAAATAGTTAATTTGACTGACCAGAAAATTTTTGTGTTTTATGGGGAAATGGGCGCGGGAAAAACTACGCTAATAAAAAAAATAGTTGAGGTTTTAGGCTCTAATGATGAGGTTAGTAGCCCTACCTATTCATTGGTAAATGAATATTTTTCGGAAACGACAGGAACTATTTATCATTTCGATTTTTATCGAATAGAAAGCGAGGATGAAGTATTCGATATTGGCTATGAAGACTATTTGTATAGTAGTCATTACTGCTTTATTGAATGGCCAGAAAAAATTGCTAACCTTTTGCCGTCATCATACGTAAAGGTTACCATTAAAGACCAGGAAAGTAAAAGACTAATCACATTATCTATTGACGAATGATCACTTCACAAGATTTGTTGAAGTCCCTCTCTCAATCAGCATCTCTTCAAACACAAGAAGAAATGCTCGAAGTAGGCAGAAAAAAGGGCAAATTATATATCGGAATTCCCAACGAAAATTCATTTCAAGAAAATCGCGTAGCCCTAGTGCCAACATCTGTAGCCTTTTTATGTAGCAATGGTCACAGAGTGGTGATTGAGAAGGGTGCCGGCTTAGCATGTAAATTTTCTGATACGGCATATAGTGAGGCTGGCGCTGAAATTGCAGATGGCGTTCAAGAGGTTTATAAAGCCGACATTGTTTTAAAAATTGAGCCACCAACTTTGAAGGAAGTTGAGCTGATGCAGCATAAACAAACCCTTATATCAGCTTTACAATTGACGGTACAGCCTAAGGATTTGATTAAAAAATTGATGGCAAAGCGAATAACAGCTATTGCTTGGGATTATGTTAAAGACCAAGAAGGAATTTTGCCAATAGTTAGGTGCATGGGCGAAATTGCCGGTAACACATCTATATTGATAGCTGCTGAATATTTGAGTAATGCCAATAACGGTATGGGTCAGATGCTTGGTGGGATGTCTGGTGTTGCTCCAAGTGAAGTCGTAATTATAGGTGCCGGAACTGTTGGGGAGTTTGCTGCCCGGTCTGCGATAGGGTTAGGCGCTCAAGTAAAAATATTTGACAATTCAACTTACCGTTTACGCAGAATGCAGAATAGTATTGGCAGACGAATGTATACCTCTACAATTCAGCCAGAGGTTTTAAAACAGGCACTAGAAACAGCTGATGTTGCCATTGGTGCCATGCGTTCGGTTGATGGAAGAACACCCTGTGTTGTAACTGAAGAAATGGTTGAGGCTATGAAAGACGGCTCTGTGATTGTTGATGTTAGTATCGACCAAGGGGGATGTTTTGACACTTCGGAAGTTACTAGTCATAAAAAGCCAATTTACACCAAATATGGGGTAATTCACTATTGTGTTCCAAATATTGCATCCCGGGTTTCGAGAACAGCATCAACTGCCTTAAGTAATATTTTTGCACCCATATTGATTGATACAGGCGAAGAAGGGGGAATTGCAAAAATGATTAAAAAATATCCAGGTGTTAGGGCAGGAGTATACATCTATAATGGAACTTTAACCAACCAACACATGGGTGAAAGTTTTGGTATTCCATACAAGGATTTAGGTTTGCTTATGGCAGCTTTTTAGTCTTAATTTGTTGGCTAATTATAAGTAATGGCAAGGAACATTAGAGTATACGCATTCGGAATAATTTTAGGATGTTTGATGTCTTATTTCTTTTTACGCAGGGGAGAACATGATTTCACATTTTGGCTTCCAGAGCAAAGAGTCTTAATAGAAATTTCCGATTCCACAATTTATTCGGCAAAAGCTGAATGTGAATTAGAGTGCTCTTCAATAGATAAAAAAAGCATAGAAAAAGTATTGAAAGATGGTGATGTAGATTTTAGTAAAAGCTCTACAAAAGATAAACCTAAGATTTATTACGTAGAAGGTGAATCCATTTCAGGAAAGGCATTTTATTTCAAAGCTAAGATGTTACCAAGACATTCCGAGATTATTGAAATCAGGTTATCTGCTGCAGATGGGCAGAGTAAATGTGACTGCTAATGTTTGAGATTAAGTCAGCTGATTATTCGGTTTTTGTTGGTGATGTATTAACCAAGGCAGATGAACTTATCTCCAAGAGTTATGCGCGGTGCCATAAGGTTATTTTAGTAGATGAGAATAGTGCTAAATATTGTCTTCCGCAGATTCAAGGACTGGCATCTTTAAAAAATGCTGAGGTACTCCAAATTCAAAGTGGTGAAGAACACAAAACACTTGAAACTACATCTCGCATTTGGAAACACCTTTCGTCAAATAAGGTAAACAGAACAGCTCTTTTCGTTAATGTTGGCGGTGGCGTTATTATAGATATGGGAGGCTTTGCTTCTTCTACTTATAAAAGAGGGATTGATTTTATTAATTTCCCAACGACTTTACTATCTCAGGTAGATGCTTCTATTGGAGGAAAACTAGGTATTGATTTCGAAGGGTTGAAAAATGAGATAGGCATATTTAAAAATCCGAAAGCAGTTTTTGTACATACAGAATTCCTTCAAACTCTGAACGAGCGTCAAGTACTTTCAGGATTTGCTGAAATCATAAAACATGCGTTGATTGCCAGTAAAAATTACTTTAACGAACTCCAAGAGTTAAATTTTGAGAATATCGAAGAATTTGACAATATAATAAGGCAGTCTATCGAGATTAAGAACAACATTGTTCTTCAAGACTTTGAAGAAAGAAGCATCCGTAAAGCGTTGAATTTTGGCCATACAATAGGTCACGCGATTGAAAGTGAATATTTGAATCGTAAAAATTCTTTATTACATGGGGAGGCAATTGCTATTGGAATGATATGTGAGACTTATTTGTCATACTTATCAGGATTTATTTCTATGGAGGATGTAATGGAAACGGCAAATTATATTAATTCTGTTTTTACAAAAGTCGACTTAGATTCTAATAATTATCATAGGTTGATTGAGTTGATGCAACACGATAAGAAAAACATAAGCAACGGAATTAATTTCACGTTACTTGAGCGAATTGGAATAGCTAAGGTCAACCAAACATGCTCGGTCGATCAAATAATAGATGCGCTTGATTTCTATAAGAATCACTAGCAGTTGAAACTAGCAATAACAAATACCAATATTCAAGGTGTTGTTAATCTGCCAGCATCGAAAAGTGAATGCAATAGGGCACTGATTATTGAAGCATTATTGCGAAAATCGGACTTAGTAAATAATGTTTCAGAGGCAGCCGATTCTCAAACTTTGGTAAATATTCTAAAGCGGTTTTCGAATGGAGAAGATAATTTCGATGTTGGCCCAGCAGGAACCACCTTGCGATTTCTTACAGCTTTTTTTGCCATACAAAAAGGAGCTCAGGTACTTACAGGTTCAGCTCGTATGAATAATCGACCAGTTGGTGTTTTGGTCGATGCTCTAAGAAGATTGGGGGCATCGATTGACTATCTAGGCAAGGAAAATTATCCTCCCATTCGGATTAATGAGGGCAATATTAAAGGAGGAGAAATCGAGATAGATGGGGGTGTAAGTAGTCAATATATTTCAGCCTTAATGCTGATCGCCCCAACATTTAGAAACGGATTAAATATAAAGTTGTTGAATGACTTGGTTTCGAAACCCTATATAGAGATGACCGCCAAGTTGATGCAAGGATTTGGTGCGAAAGTAAAATTTGAGGATAGTAGAATTTTGGTTGAAAAAGGGGGTTACTGCTCGAGTCAGTTTGCTGTTGAATCGGACTGGAGTGCAGCTTCATACTGGTATGAGATTTTGTCGTTTGCTAAATTCGGTCAACTAAGTTTAGAAGGACTAAAGCGAAATAGTTTTCAAGGTGATTCCGTAGTAGCAGACTTATACAAATCATTTGGCGTAGAAACAGAATTCGTAAGTTCAGGTGTATTTCTCCGCAAAGTTGATATTGAATTACCACAATACTTTGAGTACGATTTTACGCTATGTCCTGATTTAGCACAGACAATGGCTGTAACTTGTGCAGGCTTAGGTGTAGAAGCTAAATTAACTGGGCTTAAAACCTTAAAAATTAAGGAAACAGATAGAATATTGGCGCTTCAAAATGAGCTTGAAAAATTGGGCGTAGAAATTGAACGTGGTAACGATTGGATTAAGCTATATGCAGCTGAACTGTCGACTTTCGACTTTACGCCTTCAACACAGATTGAAACCTATAAAGATCATCGTATGGCTATGGCATTTGCGCCAATAGCTATAAAATATGGCTCATTGGAGATTGAGGATCCCGGCGTAGTAGTTAAGTCTTATCCAAGTTTTTGGAAAGATTTGCATGAGGTTGGATTTTTGATGGAAGACTAATTATTTTATTTTTTGAAGGGCAAACTAACGCAATGAAAAAATATTGGCAATCCTAATTGTTCTATCTACAGTTTTTTTGGACAGCGCTGCTCAAGATGAAAACATTTTTGTGATAGTAGACACATGCCTATTTTCAAGACGATGAAGAAATGATGAACAAGTTCTTCCTTGAAGAAATGACGTACCCTCAGATAGCGGCATATGGAGGCATAAAAGGTAAGGTGCATGTTAGTTTTGTTGTTAATGAAGATGGCAGCATTTCTGATGTTAATATATTAAAAGGCAAGCCAATCGGATTAAATAAAGTGGCTGCACGATTAATTAAAAAAAGGCCAAACTGGACACCTAGTAAGCAACGAGATAAGGCTGTTAAAGTACAAATGATAGTTAAGATAGATTTCCCTATAAAGCTAATGGCTTATAGTCATGAGAACAAAAAGATAAGGTTTAATCCAATGCCGAATATGAATTAACGTGGTAGCTAGGTGTATTATGATAGTCAATATTTTGTATGGATGTATAATGAGGCTATCCAAGCCCTTAAACAGAAGAAGTATAAAAAAGCGGAGGAATTATTTATTAAAGCATTGGAACTATTTGGTCTGACTGGTGTTGGTAGTTCACACGTATATTTCAATAGCGCTTTAGCTCGAATGAAGCAAGGTAACGAATCATTAGCCTGCGGAGATTTTAGAAGAGCTCGAAAAATAGGATATGCTGAGATTGACAAAACAATTAAGGAAATCTGTCCCAAATAAATCAACGATATAAAAAATGGGTGTGATTTATTGTTAGAATCCACGGACTATAAATATATCCCAATTCCAATTTGCGGTAACGCGAAACTTTCGTGAGTTTTATTTGCAGGTCGGTAAGTGTTTAAACTATTAATTCTAAAGATGTATTCTAAATCGTAAACAATAAAGTCAGTTACTTTATGCTCAAAACCGATACCTACTGTTGGTCCGTAAGTTAAGGTGTTAATTTCGTTTTCTTTATAAATATTCGATAATCCATAATGAGAGCTAATTCTTGGACGAAAATTATGTTCATTGGTGAAAAAATATCCACGAAAACCCACATGAAACCCAATAGTTCCAATGGTATTTCTAAATGCTGCATAACCTATTCCTGCTGTTGTTGCGAAACGCTCTACACCAAACTCCCCATTAATTCCTATTACGCCTTGAGGCAATCCATAGCCAACTTTAAGTCTAGTATGAATTTTAATTTTAGCAATTCCGATTGGGTTATGAAATAGGTGATTTTTAATGGCTTTAAATCGAACTTTTTTTGTTTTGAACTGAGCATTAGAATCTAAGTTGGAGAAAAGCAAAAGAAAAATGGTTAATATGAGAGGGGTAAGCTTTTTCAAGAATGATTAAAGTTTAAATCGTATTTGTGTACGTATCTCGGTTTTCTTGTTTCCATTAATTTGGTTCAGACCAGAGCCAATTGTGGACACATTTGAATAGTATGTTTGAGCTACACGCAACCAAACATCGATACCGCGCATTACTCTGTATCTAAATGTAATATACATCCGCGCACCTCTATTGTAATAGGCTGGCACCCCAAAATAGTATAGTACATCGTTTTCGTAAGCATAAATTCTTGCATCATAACTATCCATATCGAACAAAGCAAAGCGAGCGGTAAATGAGTATGGCTTACTCATAGGTTTGTATTTGACATCTTGATAAATTAGATATCCACTAGACGGAATATTGTCCCCTAGTTGATAATGGCTATACTGTATCCTGTTCTGAAAAGTAACGGCATCGCTTACTTTGTATCTAATATTATATCTTAAATATTGTAAATCTGCATCAACAACTTCTTTTATCCCATCGTATTGTCCAAAAGTTGTTTCTACAAATCCAGATGAAGTGGTGTCGGTAGTTTCTGGTTTGCCGTTTCTGCCTTTTACCTCTTGCTTATAGCGCACGTACATTTCTAGTTTTTTAGATGGCTTCCAATTTAGTTGCGCCAAATAGTCAACACCCGATGTTGGAGTGTTCGAAGACGAATTAAGCCAAGGAAAACTAAATCTATCGATATATCCAGAGAACTTAATCGCACGGGTAAGCTTTGCTTCTACTCCCGCATATAAGCCTTTTTCATTTTGCGATTTAGTGCCAACCTCACGGAATGGATTTACCATCATGTGATAATAATTTCTATCAAAACTTCTGTAAAGTATAGAAATAGAAAGTCTTGGGTCTAAACTAGCCATCATACCAAACAAAACGGCAGATCCACCTCCAATGCTTGTCGAAGCTTCTCCAAAAAAATTGAAATTTCGGATAATATAATTATAATCTACTCCAAAATTGAATTGTTGGGCCTTATCTGATTTACTAAACTGCGCGTAAGGAGCTTGATTTGATGAATTAAGAAGCACATCAGAATTACTATAAACAGCTGTTCCACCAATTTCTAGTTTTCTACCTTTATAAGTAAGATGAGAGCCTAAATGGGTTAGTGTTATAGCATCTTTATCTTCAATTTCGCTTGGTTTAGCATGGATTCCAGAATTTAGTTCAGAAGTAAAACGAACAACTTCATCAGAAGCATCATCAACTAAAATGATATTTGCATCTCTTTTATTTCGAGAATAGAAGCCAGTAGCTTCAAATTTCCCGACATCTACTGCACCAGCGGCTCCGCGCATAAATAGATTTTCATCCACCGAAGTGTAGGCTTTAATGCCCAAAGGGTTCTTTTTTATATTGATAACATCCGCTGATTTCCCGAAAGCTCTGCCTGACCAAAAGGTTAGCCCCTGTCCAAACATTATCTGATAATCACCCAAAGCAAGTTGTTTAATTTTGCCAATATTTCTTAAGTATAAATGAGCGGAGTAGAAATCAAATCCTTTTCGCTGGGTATTCTTGAAAAATTCTTCACCTGCATCTTTTTCTGCGGTTACGCCAAAACTTATATTAGTGCCAAACTTAAATCGATATCGTGTGTACAATTTATCTGGACTCCCCAGGTATCTCTTGTTCTGGTTCTCTAAAAGAAGAGAATCAGCGATAGGAGAGTAGCCCTCCATTTCTTCTAGCACACGTGTATATCGTATAAACAATTCTTGGTTGCCGTTTTTGATTAGGTCTTTTAATGATATATGAGGAGAATCTAAATTGGCATTCACTTTAACAAATGGTAAGACGGACTGTATGTCATCAATGCTCAACCCTTCAATAGCTTGAAGTTCATAGATAGTCATTAGTTTTCCGTTTTTTTCGATGTGAGCGAGTAGGTTGTTAATTTGGAATTCATTGAGTAGAATGAGTTGTTGCAATTCTTCCTTGTTAGTAAAGTTCAAATTTATCGGATGCTCAATAAAGTAATATAGCTGCTCGAATACTGTAGTTAAGTCAAAGTTTTCGGCTTCCGAAGTTTCAGCCAAAAGCTCAATCCTTTTGTCGATAACATTAGTCTTTTGTCTTTCAGCTATATTTTTTTTATTTCCGGAATAGTATTCAGTTTCCTCCTGCTTATCTTGCGATAGAATGGGAAAGGAAAAACTAAAGAGAAACAGTATGAAAAGGAGTTTTTTCAAAACGTATAGCCAAGAGATAATTGAGGAGTATATCCAAGAACAGAATGAAAGGAGGTAGCTAAATCGAATTCGAAACTGTTTAAGCGAACCCCAAAACCAAAGGATGAAACAAACGGATTAGACGCTATACCAGCTCTAATAAAAATAGGTTTTGAAATATTGTATTCTAAACCAGATTTAAAGACTGGTTTTTGGTCTATATCTTTTTCCATTTCAGCGGTCATTAATACCTTTTCTGAGAACGTATAGCTAGCCCCAAAACGAAGTATGGTTGGTAAATGCTCATCATTGTATTCTGCGACTCTGGCACGAGAAGGATTAAAAATGTGAGCTCCAACCGTTAGCTGCTCCGTTAAAACGGCCATTATTCCAACTTCTCCACCGAAAATATTAACACGACCATAGTTATCCCCGATGCCAATACTGAAGTAATCGAGCTGAATACCTACAGAAAACATAGGACTTAACTTTCTTGCATACGCTAATCCCAATTTGGTTTCATTATATAGGGAATAACCAAATGCACATACAGATAGTCCGAAAGTTCCGGCTTCTGTAGGTAAAACGAAAGCTCCCCCTTGCAGCCCAAGTGCTGATGTCGTATACCTGCTCTCGTAGTAAGCACCGACAGTCTTTTGATCTAACCATGCAAGCCCTGCCTGGTTATGATGTATCGCCCAACTGTCCTGGAGCATAACAGATGAACTTCCCATAGCAGCTGAACGACCTCCAATGTGATAATTCTCCCCAGAAGAGAACCCTGTAAACCAAAGTGCAGTGAGCAACCCGAAAAGGATCAATTTTAAAAAATCCATTTCCGAAATGTATGAAATTAAGTTTAAAAATATTGTAATTAGTAACGAAATTTCTTTCATATCGTTTGAGTGCGGTAACCTGTGATTAAGCAGTACTAAAATTAATTACATAAGTGCACGGTTGTTCGCTAAAATATTAACTTCGTTTAAATTCGATGAGTCAGATAAAGGTATATCTATTATTTTTTATTGTTCAATGGTTTTCGATTTTAGGTCGTTGTCAAACCTATAATTTTGATCATTATTCTGTTGAAGACGGACTGACGCAGAATCAGATCCTTTCATTATACCAAGATAGCAAAGGTTACATATGGTTTGGAACAAATCTAGGTGGAGTTAGTGTTTATGATGGAAATAAATTTAAAACCATTAATGATTTAGATGGACTACCAAGTAATGTAGTCTTTTCTGTAACTGAGGATGATCAAAATAGAATGCTTTTTGCTACTAATAGAGGCATCGGAGTTTTAGAGCATAATAAATTTACTAACTATGATAAGCGAAGTGGTTTGTCAAATAATAGAGTATTTAAAGTTTTTCAAGACTCAAAGAATAATATTTGGATTGGCACAGAAGAAGGTGTTTATCGTTTGGTAAATGATAGTATTGTTCCGTTTGAACAGGATACTACTCTATTTAAGTTGCCTGTTTTTCAAATTTATGAGGATTCTAAATCAAATATTTGGTTTTGCACTTTAATGGGTGGTGTTTTTAAATATGATGGTGCTGAAATTACTTGTTATACAAAGCGCGAAGGCTTACTTCACGATTATGTTAAATCTGTTCTTGAAGACAATGAGGGTAATATTTGGATAGGTACACTTGAAGGCTTTAATATCCTTAAGACAAACGGTGAAATGACAGAGAAAAGGATTGCTAATAATGGTTCAAGACTTTCAGTTAACAGTGCTACCAAAGATATTGATGGTACCCTATGGTTCGGAACAGAATCGGGATTAATGCGATATAAAAATGATTCGTTTACAAAATACGTATCAGAAAACGGAGTGCAAAGCGTTAAGATATTATCGGTAATAAATGATGATGAAAATAATTTGTGGCTTGGTACTAATGGAAAAGGTGCGGCAAAACTTAATTATCATGGCGATATTTTTTCCAATTATAGTGTTCAACATGGTTTAGCCAATGACAATGTTACAAGTATTGTAGAAGATTCTCTTGGATCTATGTGGATAGGCTCAGAAAGAGGCTTAACTCAGTTTAATGAAAGTGGATTCAAAATTCATTCAACAATTGCTGGAGAAAATTCTCAAGGAATTGCCTCAGAGGCAATAAACATTATTGAAGTAGGGAATGGTAATTTATGGATTGCAACTAAGAGTACGGGTGCAGTTTCAAAAATTGGGAGTCAATTTACTGCCTACGGAGATATTGACGGTCTAATATCGAATACCTGCTATTCAGTTCTAATGGATAATAATGATTTATTATGGCTAGGTACAAATAGGGGATTAATGACAAAATCTGTAGACGAACCATTTAAAGCATTTCCAGAATTGCAAGGAGAAACTATTTGGTCTATTTATCAAGAGAAAAAAGGCAATATGTGGTTTACGACAGACAAAGGTGCAACTATGTATGATGGAAGCAGCTTTCAGTATTTTGGAGAAAAAGATGGATTTGTTGATGGGCGTGTGAGAAAAATGGCGGAAGACAAACAAGGTAATTTTTGGTTTGCTACAAATAAAGGCATCTATAGATATAATGGTAAATCATTTAAAAATATTGACGATAAAACGGGATTGATCTCCAATACAATTTATTCTATTTTAATAACGAGAGAAGGCCTAATGTGGTTAGGAACCCAGGATGGAATTCAAAGAATTGATGTAAATGTGTTTAACAGTACCGGGAAATGGGTAACAAGATCATACTCTAAAGGAGAAGGTTTTATAGGTGTGGAATGTAATTCTAATGCGATATGTGAAGCTAGCGATGGTAGAATTTGGTTTGGAACGGTGAATGGGGTAACGATTTTTGATCCTAAACTTGAGACAGTTAATACAAAAGAACCAAATACGCATATAACTAATTTAAGGTTAGAATTTGAAGATTATGATTGGTCTAAATTTTCTGATGGAGAAAAAGACGGTTTGCCAATAAATCTTGAACTAACCTATAAAAAGAACCACCTTTCGTTTGATTTTGTGGGCATTTCATACCGGGCCCCGGAAAAAGTAAAGTATCAATTTAAATTAGCTCCTTTAGACGAAGAATGGCTCCATTGGACGGATAAAAATGAAGCCGTATATCCCCATATTCCTCCTGGTCAATATACATTTATGGTTAGAGCAAAAAATAGTGATGGCGTGGCAAACATTTCTTACACAGAGTTCTCCTTTGTGATACTGCCTCCTTGGTATAAAACTTGGTGGCTTTATACTATATGTTTTGTATCCTTTTTTTCTATGATATATATATTTTTCTCCTATAGAACTAAGCAGCTTAAATTGCAAAAAGAAAATTTAGAAAATTTAATTGCTGAACGCACTAGCGAATTAGTAAAAGAAAAGGATAAAGTTGAAAAAATTATTCAAGCTATTCTTCTGAAAAATGAAATGATTGAGGAAAAGAATACTGAGATTATGGATAGCATAGAGTATGCTAAAGGTATTCAGGAAGCTATACTTCCGAGTGTGGAAAAAATGAAGAAATTCCTACCTGAATCGTTCGTTCTTTTCCGCCCCAAAGACGTTGTAAGTGGCGATTTTTATTGGATGGACCACAAAGAAGATATTTCATTTTTTACTGCAGCAGACTGCACTGGTCATGGCGTGCCAGGAGCTTTTGTTAGTATGGTGGGGACTAATGGGTTAAATAGAGCAGTTAATGGCTACGGTTTAAAGTCTCCTGCAAAAATTCTCGATTTGTTACGCGACCTTGTGGAAGAAACGTTTAAAGCTAGAAAAGATGGGATGGATCTCGGGTTATGTGCTCTTCACCATAAGACCAATGAAATTCATTATTCCGGTGCAAATAACCCACTTTGGGTGATACGACCAAATAGAAAAAAGCTCATTGTAAATAATACGGAAGTTGAAGCTAGTTTAAGTCTGGAACATAATTTATTTGAAGTAAAAGCAGACAAACAACCGGTTGGGTCATTTGATCACGCAGAGCCATTTAAAAATCATGTTGTTAAAGTAGAGAAAGGTGATTCTGTTTACGTATTTACCGATGGATATCCCGATCAATTTGGCGGACCTAATGATAAAAAATTCATGACCAAATCGCTCAAGAAACTTCTGATTAGTATTTATGACTTGCCAATGGAAAAACAGCGAGATGTTCTAGAGCAAAGTATTGTCGAATGGATGAATGTAAGCGATAATAAGCAAATCGATGACATTTGTATCTTTGGGGTTCAGATATAAATGAAGCAATTTTATCAGTTAATATTTTTGTTTTTTGTGACTTCCTTATCAGGTGTTACGCAAGATGTTCTGTATTTCATGAATTACGACACATTGCTGTCGAAAGTAATTTCTATTAAACCGAACGAAATCGAGTATAAGAAGTTCAATAATTTAAATGGGCCATCTTATTTTGTGAATATCGAAAAAATCAACAAAATTGTTTTCAAGAATGGTTCTACAGATGAATTTAATTACTTACAGCCAAGAGTTGATTATGATGGCGAAAATGCTGTACTTGTTTTAGTAAGTGGAGACAGAATTGACGTAATATTGTTTAATGTTGATGCGAATAATATTCGGTATAAAAAGAAAGATAATTTAATAGGGCCAGATTATTATTCTTCAATGGATAAGATTCATAAAATAGAATATTCAAATGGAGAGGAGGATATTTTTAATAAACTTAAAGCGCAAAAAAGCCCCAAAAAGAAGAAAGCTTTAAGCAACGCAATTAGAACCGATAGGAATAACTACTATTTAGGCGATTATAGGATTTCGGCCAAAAAGGTTGAAAACAAGTTGGAAGCACTGCATGATGCAGATGTTACGAAACTGTTAAATGAAGCGCGACAAGTGAATACTTTTGCAAATACGTTAGGTTATTCGTCAATTGGTTTTGCAATAATTGGCACAGGAATTGCTTTTGCAGGTCTATTTGCGAGAGCGGTAAATGGAGATAATGAGGTTCTTGTTGTCTCGGGATGGACAGGTGTCATGACATTGGCAACATTAATAGGGAGTGGTTCGTTAAGGCCGGTTTATAAGGATAGAATGAAGCGAGCGATTGCTTTGTACAATCAAAAATTAGAACAATGAAATATATTTTTATATTAATAATTCTAGCTGTTTTTAGTTTTAACAGTTTTGCTCAAGATGTTATTGTAAAGAATGACGGACAAGAAATTGAGGCGCTAATTATTGAGATACATGAAACCGAAATTCACTATAAAAAGTTCAATAATCAATCAGGACCAACCTATATCGTTAGCATTTCATCCGTAACAGATGTTCGTTACGAAAATGGTGATGTAGAATCTTACGAGTCAACTATTGAAAAGGAGCAAAAGGCAGTTACATCTAAACCGAAAGAAGAAAAATCGGAAGAGATAGTCGTTAGATCGGGGCAATATTATTATCAAGGCCGACAGATCAGCACAAAAAAAGTAAAGCAATTTTTTGCCCAGCATAATTCTGAAGAAGCAATAACAATGTGGAATCGATCGAATATGAATCAAGGGTTTTCTTATGCGGCAAGCATAATCAGTTACCCTGTTGTTCTTGTTTCTTATTTTAATCCATTTAGCTTGATAGTAGATCCAGGAGTTGCGACATTAATTTCGATTGGCGGCTATGTTGTTTCTGCAGGCTTACAAGTAGCTCACTATGGTTTAAAAACATTATACGCAAACCAACGTATAGAGGCTGTCGAGTTGTATAATGAAGATGTAAAATCTGAACAACAACATAATGGAGATGATTATTATTGAATATTAGAAATTATTGTTAGAATGAGAATTAAGTACTTTTCTATTGTTACGGCATTGGTTTTATGGTCGCAGAATCTTATTGCTCAAGATTCCATTGTAAAAAAAGACGATGCACGAGTACCAGCAAAGATTATTGAAGTACATGACGATGAAATTCACTATAAGAAATTCAATAATTTAGAAGGTCCAACATACGTTATAGAAACTGCTAAAATTACTAGTATTATATATGAAAATGGAGAGGTAGAAACCTATGATGTTAAGCCTTCGATTGCAAGCTCTCCATCTGGTTGGCAGAAACAATCAGAGCAAACTTACACTGAGGCAATTGAAATATATAACGGTAAATATTATTATCACAATAGGCGAGTAGGTATTGGTAAATTAAAGGCCCTGATATATATACAGGGTGACCCAGCAGTCATTAAAATGTGGAATTCTTATAAAACCGTTCAGGGAGTAGGTTATGGGGTTGGATTTGCGGCTATTCCAATTGGCTTCGTTGCCTTTGTTGGATTGGTTTCTAATAGTATTGAGTGGCAATTAGTAGGAGTAGGGGGGCTGGTGCTGTCTAATGCGGCTCTTACAGCTAATCACGTGATGAGAGCAATGTATAAAAACAAACGCACTAAGGCTGTTGAAATGTATAATGATGCGTTAGATCAAGGGGTCCATGATGATGGAGACTATTATTGACTTATAGTCGATGGTCAATGAATCTACTTTGACAAGTTAGTCATGACATTCTGATGAAATTACCATTCTTAATAAATGAAAGTAAGTAATAGTCTCTCTTAAACACTCATGGTTCGTTCCTCCTTTCAATCCAGCATGATGACACAAAAATTTTGCTTTGTCAACATTGCTATTTGAGTTTTCAACAGAAGAAATGTATGTACAAGTTATTCGTTTTTTTGACTCATAGTGTAAGTAAGAATTGGTAACGGCACAAATGCCAATAATTAACATAGTCAAATATCTAGTTTTAATTATTCTTGTTAAGTCAGCGACAGCAATCAATATGAGACCCATAAAAATGAACCAGCACATCACAATCAAAACTTCATAGTAATTTGGTCTAAATAACTCAAAATTTAATGAGTGGAGATCAATCATCATTAATGAGGCTGAAAGAACCCAAATAATACACAACCCTATTTTTGCTTTTTTCATCAACTTTACTAGCTAAGATTAAACACCAAATATAATGAAGTCTCACTATTATTTTATAGTGAGACTTTATTATAATATGTCGGCTTATCGATTATTTAGTTAGAACTTAACTCGTTGATCTCAGCATTCACTATCTCAATTTGTATTTGAGTTAGTTTGTTGAAGATTACAAAAAGTGGTTGATGAGAGAACTTAGTTGCTAACCAGGATTTGGTATTGCCAACGTTTATTTTATTGTTGGATAAAAACTCGTTATGAGCTATGAGCATTTTCTGTAGCTCTTCTCCGCTAAACTCATGTGCGTTAAAATTTTCTACAAGAACATCATTATTAATCGCTTCTATGTATCTCGGGCCATCTTCAGGGTGAAGTTGTTTTGACTTTTCTTCCGGATTTACCTTAGATAGGATGTACTGTTTGAGTCCATCAACATAGGACACGACATCTTCACTAGATTTTGATAATGCTTCGTTTGTATGCTGAGCGCGGAGTTTCTCCGCTGAGCGGTTCTGAAATTCTAAATTTTGCTCCAAGTCATCGTTAATATCAGTTAGTGACAAAACATAATTGTAAGAATGCGTTTGATTGGAGAAAGCAAATAATATGCTCACAATAGCCATCAGGAGCACTGCAGAAGTAACCGGTTGAATTTTCATTATCGCTTCTTTGCCAACAGATTTGATAAACAACGGGATAAAGAAAACTAAGAAAATTACTATGCCGCCAAGCAGTAATAATCTAGCTTCAGGCCAATGTTGTAATTTGAATATTACTCCTACAACAATTGCGGTTGAAGATAAATAACCAACTATGTTTCTTATTTTGCCAATGGTTTTGTCGGTTTGTTTTAACGACATCGATAGCATAAAGGGTAAATATCCTAGTACGAGTATCGCGCCACCAAATACTAGCGAAACTCCAGCTCCTGGCCAATGTTGTAATTTAGATATCGATCCTACAAGGAGCAAGGCTGAGCCTATTATCCCTAATATATTCATTGTTTTTCTCATTTTGTTAAATTTTAAAGTTAATAGTTGAGTTGTTTCCTCTTGAATTTCGCGGTACCCATTAGGGCAAACAAGAGATTTAATTTTGCTATACGCTGACTCGAACGAAGAATTGACGTCCAACTCTTCTTCGAGAGCACAGCATATATGGTCGAGTAAATCATC
>Ga0315332_10000220_pt1 | contig 23181 bp, 19 predicted proteins | sample M110034915metaG_FD_203455 | JGI IMG/M metagenome (GOLD analysis project Ga0315332, IMG submission 203455) | Ammonia-oxidizing marine archaeal communities from Monterey Bay, California, United States - M1 100m 34915 | ecosystem: Environmental > Aquatic > Marine > Intertidal zone | place: USA...
TAATGAAATGGAAAACTTTCTTGGCAATCCAATGGGAACAGTTAATAGAACATCTAATGGTTTTGCAGGTTCTGTTTGGTTTTTTGACAGTGATTGGTCAAGTGCTGTCACCAACGAATTAACAGGTTCATTAATTGCAAATATTCAACTTGAATACAACTATTATCCTCAAACAAATGGTCTTTTCATACATACTGAATCTGAATTTAATAGCTCTTTATCTGGAGATTACAATTTAATAATTTACCTCATTAGGGATGCTGTGGAAGCTCCACAAAAACTAAATAATGGAACTACTGAAGAGGAATATGAGCACCATGCTGTATTAACTGATAACATTAATGGAACATGGGGAGATGCTATAGTGAATGGAAACGTAAATGCTGGAGACAAATTTTACAATGACTATTCTTATCAACTGACAGATCCTGCTAATGACTCTACTTTTGACATTAACAATTTATCACTTATTACCTATTTATGTGATAGAAATACTTATGAAGTAATCCAAGTAATTAAAACTGAGCTAACACCCTAACTTAATCCTCTCATTATCCCTTTTGTAGAGCTTCTAATAAAGTCAAGTATAACTTGTTTCTCATCCGATTGTGGCAGTTCTAACTCAGCCACCTTGATTGCTGTAGATATATTACTATTTTGAACATATATAACTCTATAAGCGTCTTCAATATTCATTATTTGCTGATCACTATATCCTCTTCTTCTTAAGCCAACAGTATTTACACCAACATATGAGAGGGGTTCTCTTGCTGCTTTAACAAAAGGTGGTACATTTTTTCTAACTAACGAACCTCCTGCTACAAAAGAATGAGCACCAATATGAACAAATTGTTGAGTTCCAACCATTCCTTCAATAATAACCCAATCATCGATTGTAATGTGCCCAGCAAGTTGTGTTGAATTTGCTATTATTACATTGTTACCGATTATACAATCGTGAGCAACATGAACATAAGCCATTAGTAAGCAATTACTACCTACAATGGTTTTATGTCTATCAGTAGTTCCTTTATGAACAGTAACAAATTCCCTAATGGTAGTATTATTTCCAATTTCAGTAGTAGTGTATTCTCCTTTATATTTTAAATCTTGGGAAACAGCAGAGATAACAGCCCCGGGGTATATTTTACAGTTTTCACCAATTCTTGCCCCATCCATTATTACAACATTTGAACCTATCCAAGTACCATCTCCGATAACTACATCTGCAGAAATTGAAGCAAAAGGATCTATAACAACATCTTTCCCAATTTTAGCATCTTTATGAATATATGATAAATCTCTTCTCATTATCCTCTATCTTTAACAACCTGAGCCAACATATCAGCCTCAATACATACTTCTCCATTAACATACCCTTTACCTCCCATATGAACAAGACCTCTTCTAATTGGGGATATTAATTTTAACTCGAAAACAATGGTGTCACCTGGAACCACTTTCCTCTTGAACTTAACATTATCAATTTTCATGAAATAAGTGGAATATAAATGGGGTTCTTCAACCTTAGACAAAGAAAATATTCCTCCCGTTTGAGCCATTGCTTCAATTTGCAGAACGCCAGGCATTACTGGATTACCAGGAAAATGTCCAGTAAATTGAGGCTCATTCATTGTAACGTTTTTAACACCAATAATAGTTTCATCAGTAATCTCCATTACTTTATCCACTAATAAAAAAGGATATCTATGCGGGAGCAACTTTTCTATGTCATTAATATCGTAAACTGGCTTTTTTGATAAATCAAACTTCTTACCTTCCTTGTTTTGCTTCTTCATGATTTCTTTAATAATTTTTGCAAATGATATGTTACCTGAGTGACCTGGTCTTGCAGCTAAAATATGCCCCTTAATAGGCTTTCCTACCAATGCTAAGTCGCCAATAATGTCTAATAATTTATGCCTAGCTGGTTCATTAATAAATTTTAATTCACAATTATTTAATGTGTTGCCCTTTATTTGAATATCTAAATGTTCTTTCCCTAATAGTTTTGCCAAATTGTCCAATTCTTCCTGAGCTACTTCTTCTCTTTCAACTAAAACAATTGCGTTATCTATGTCTCCTCCTTTAATAAGACCGGCCTTAGCAAGGCCCTCCAATTCTCTTAAAAATACAAATGTTCTACAAGGTGAAATTTGTTCTTTAAATTCTCCTAAATGATACATAGTAGCATGCTGAGTGCCCAATGCTATTGAATCATAATCTACCATTACAGTCACCCTGAAGTCATCATATGGGATTGCTAAAATTTCGATTCCTTTTTCTAAGTCTTCAAAGGGTTGGTTTTCTGTAAATTCAAAATATTCTCTGTCTGCATTTTGTTCGACAATGCCAACTTTCTCTATTTCATTTACAAATAATAATGCACTTCCATCTAAAATTGGAACCTCTAATGCGTCTAATTTAATGAGCGCATTGTCAACTTGCAGTCCAAAAAGAGCCGCCAATAAATGCTCTGTAGTACAAACTTTTACTCCATTTTTTTCAAGAGTAGTACCTCTCTTTGTATCAGTAACTAAATCCGCATCAGCAGGAATTATTGGTTGTCCTTCAACATCAATACGTTGGAATTTATATCCATGATTTTCTGGTGCCGGTTCAATAGTTACAGTAACTTTCTCTCCAGTATGAAGGCCTTGACCGGAAAGAGAAAATGCTTTCTTAAGTGTCCTTTGTTTATCACTCATTATTTAAAATTTTTAATTTCATCTTGAACTGAATCTAGTTGTTTTTTTAATTTAGGCAAGCTTCTAAACAAAACATAACAACGCTTAAAATCTCCAATACTAAATGCAGGTGAACCTTGCACAATTTCATTTTCGTTTTTAATTGAATTTCCTATTCCGCTTTGGGCAGCTATTTTAACACCATTTGCAATCTTGATGTGTCCAACAATTCCAACTTGTCCTCCAATCATAACATTTTTACCGATTTTGGTAGACCCTGCGACTCCTGTTTGAGCTGCAATAACTGTATTCTCTCCAATATCTACATTGTGAGCAATCTGAATTAGGTTGTCAATTTTTGCTCCTTTTCTAATAATGGTGCTCCCCATAGTTGCACGATCAATAGTGGTATTTGAACCAATCTCAACAAAATTTTCCAAAATTACATTTCCAATTTGAGGTACTTTCTGGTAATTATTTTCCGAGTTAGGCACAAATCCAAATCCATCAGAACCAACAATTACTCCTGAATGTAATGTGCAATTTTCTCCAATAAGACATTTTGAATATACTTTAACACCAGGAAATAAACAGGAATCCTTTCCAATTTTCACACCATCTCCAACATAAGAGTTTGGATAAATTTTAACGCCATCTTCAATTTCAACGTTATTCCCTATGTATACAAAAGCTCCTATGTAAACATCTTTACCAACTTTAGCACTTTCAGAAACAAAAGAGGGTTGCTCAATTCCTTTAGGTGATTGAGAAACTTGATCATAATAGGCAAGAAGTTGTGCTAAACTTTCGTATGCATTTGGAACTCGAATTAAGGTTAAATCATTTGGCAAATCTTTACTAGGAACAAAAGATTCATTAACTAAAGCAATAGTTGCAGCAGTTGTATATATAAATTCTTCGTATTTATTGTTGGCTAAAAAAGTGATTGTACCTGGCTTTCCCTCTTCTATTTTTGCCATGTCACTAACCAAAGCATCGGAATTTCCTTCAATTTTTCCTTTTAATAAATCGGCTATTTGCTGTGCAGTGAATTCCATTTGTCAAATTTAATAATATTCAATAATTATAAAGTTTATTCTGGGTGAAACAAGTAGTATTTCTTAACAGGATTAGAAAGAGACTGAATGTTGAAATTATCAGATGCTTCTGTAATGTCTTTTAATGTTCCATTTTTGTATAAGATTTTTATTTCATCCTTATTGGAGTCATACGCATTGTTTGTCATTGAATCCTGAAAAATAAAATACTCTAGCTCGCGATCATTAAATTTTAAAGGATTGTGATATTTATTTTTAAACTCATCTATTTCTTTCTGTGTAAAAGGAGTTTCTTTCTGTTCAACTTTTAACAAATTCCTTGTAACCAACATTCTTGAAAGTTCTGCTAGTACAGGATCTGAACTGTTAATCCACTCTTTTATACAAACAAAAATATCCATGTCATCTAGCTGAGCAAATTTTCTAAGTATTTGTGGGTCTCTCAGTTTTTCAGCATCAATGTTTTCGAATAAAAATGTTTTCATTGGAGTAGTAGAAAAAATACTTTCACCACCTAAAGCTATATATTTTGCTCTCTTTAGAATTTTCATCAATAAAAATTCAGCACTCAAAACTGTTTTATGAAGATATACTTGCCAATACATTAACCTTCTTGCGACAATAAATTTCTCAATAGAATAAATACCTTTTTGTTTCACAACAAGAGAGTCATTTACAACATCAAACATTTTTATTATTCGTTGATTACTGACAACGCCTTCTGAAACTCCAGAGTAAAAGCTATCTCTTTTTAGATAATCTAACCTATCCATATCTAATTGACTGGAAACTAATTGATGCAGAAATCTCTTATGATATTTATCTGAAAAAATCTTAATAGCCAAATCAAGTTCACCTCTAAACTCTCTATTTAATTCTTTCATAAAAAGAATCGAAACTTCTTCATGCTTAATGCCTGAAACAATACTGTGTTCTAATGTATGGGAAAATGGTCCATGACCAATATCATGTAATAAAATAGCTAACGTAACACCTTTTGCTTCTTCAGGAGTTATTTCATGACCTAAAAATTGCAAAGTATTTATGGCTTGAGTCATTAGGTGTGCACAGCCTACAGCATGATTAAACCTTGTATGTAAAGCTCCTGGATAAACTAAATGAGATAGCCCTAATTGTTTAATTCTTCTAAGCCTTTGGAAATATGGGTGATCAATAATATCTAAAAATATTTTGTGTGGCAATGAAATAAAACCATACACAGGGTCGTTTAGAATTTTTAAATTATTTTGACTATTGTTCACTGCTTATTCATTAAGTTAGTAACAAAACTAATTAATTCAACGAGGAAATGGCAAGAATACTTTGGGCAGATGATGAAATTGACCTTTTAAAACCACATGTGATGTTTTTAGAGAAAAAAGGTCATGTGGTAACCACGGTGCAATCAGGAAATGAGGCCATTGATTTAGTGAAAGAGGATGAGTTTGAAATCATTTTTTTAGATGAAAATATGCCGGGTCTAACAGGTTTAGAAACATTAGATTTTATTAAAGCTGAAAAACCCAGTGTTCCAATAATAATGATTACTAAAAGTGAAGAAGAATCTATTATGGATAGTGCTATTGGTGGCAGAATAAATGATTACCTAATTAAGCCAGTAAATCCGAATCAAATCCTGCTTTCCATTAAAAAAAATCTTGAAGGGAAAAGACTTGTAAACGAAAAAACTACCTCTAATTATCAACAAAAATTTAGAGAAATCTCCATGGATTTACAAGACCGACTTGATTTTGATGGTTGGGTAGATATTTATAAAAGATTAGTTTATTGGGAAGTACAGTTTGATAAATCTGACCAAAGCATGATGGAGGTGCTTCAAATGCAAAAAAATGAAGCAAATCAATTGTTTTCAAAATATGTGGCTAACAACTATACCGAATGGTTTAACAATGAAGGGCCATTAATGTCTCATGAATTGTTAAAAGAAAAAGTTTTTCCAAATATCAAAAATGATAAAACCTTTTTAATTGTAATTGACAATTTAAGGTACGATCAATGGCAAGTAATTAGACCAATACTAATGGAAAGGTTTACCGCTAAAGAAGAATCGTTGTATTACAGTATTCTTCCAACAGCAACTCAATACGCAAGAAATGCGTTATTTGCTGGGATGATGCCATCTGAAATTCAAAAACACTTTCCTTCAAAATGGAAAAATGAAGACGATGAAGGATCTAAGAATAAATTTGAAGCAGATTTTTTAAATGCAAACCTTTCAAACAATGGCATTAACTGTAAAACATCTTATAACAAAATAACCAACCTTGATGCGGGGAAAAAGCTGGTTAATAATTTCAGCAACTTATTAAATAATGATTTTAATGTTGTTGTATATAATTTTGTAGATATGCTTTCTCATGCACGAACTGATATGGAGGTTATTAGAGAGCTTGCAGATGATGAATCTGCTTACCGATCTCTTACTCTAAGTTGGTTTGAACATTCTGCATTAAATGATATTTTCAAACTGATTGCAGAGAATAATTGTGATGTAATAATAACTACTGACCACGGTACTATTAAAGTGGATGATCCTAGCAAAGTAGTAGGTGATCGAAATACAAACTCTAATTTGAGGTACAAACAGGGAAAAAATCTAAATTACAATGAGAAAGATGTCCTTGCCATTAGAAATCCTGAAGACGCTTATTTACCTAGAATGAATGTTAGCTCTACCTATTTATTTGCTAAGGAATCAAAGTTTTTTGTCTATCCAAATAATTACAATTATTATGTAAATTATTTCAAAAACACTTTTCAGCATGGTGGAATTTCAATGGAAGAAATGATAATTCCTTATGTTCATCTTAAGTCCAAATAATTAATTATTCTATGACTAATTTTTGAGCTAGTTCCACGTATTTAATTAAAAAATCAATGTTTGAATCGTTGCAATTCTCACAATATTTAATTGCTAAATTAATTATACTATTTATTGTTATTTGCTGATCTTGAAGGTGTTTATTGATTTCGATTGACATTAACTCTAAAAAGAGATCAGAATTTTCAAAATCCATTTCTTTTACTTGGTCCTGAAATAATTTGGGTTGATGTATGAAAAAATTAAAAAGTGAAGCCCCAATAGCTCTTCTTTGACTCTCATTAAAGTTGCCAATTGTTTTTGAAAGTGCCTCTAAATATGTTCTTTTCCAAAAGGCATCATTTGTACTTAAACTATCTGCAATTAAAACTTGAAATTCAATTGGAACCTTGTCTATTTTATTTTCAATAATTAGTCTTGCTGCCTTTCTGGTATTCATTTCACCAGACATGTCTGCTAAATATTCATCACCATCCAATTCAGAATAAATTTCTTCAATCTCCTGTTCTTTACAATTCGTAAAAAGACATAAAAGCAAAACAATGCTAACAAAAATTTTAATTGTTTTCATGAAATAAAATTAATTCAATTTCAGTTATAATAGATATATAAATTAAAAAGTGAAACATTGAAATTAACATTGATTTGTTTTTTAATATTTCAATTCTCTCTAAAAACAAAGGATTATAAATCTAATTTAGAGATAATGCAGTTTTTATTTAGTTAATATAAACCCTAATTATATGCTTGAATTCAGCAAACAAATTTTATCGAAAGTTAGTTTTGACAAAACTCTTTTCAACAAAGAACTCAAGAAAAGTATTTCATGGTTAAAGAATGATGAAGTTGAAAAATTAAAAGTTTGGTGCCTTTCTTCTTTTATTTTTTATAATGATTTAATACTTGAAGCATTTGAAAGCTCGTATTAATTGTTCTTTAAAAATTTAATATTTCTTTTTAAACCTTCGAATTTTGTTCTTTTAATTGCAGATTTTTTGAACAGTTCATTAAATGTTTCTTTTGACAATTCATCCCATTGTTTTTTATCAACCTGAAGCATTTTAAGGTTTGGGTTAAACTGTGGTTCTTTGTGTTGTATTGAAAACTTATTCCAAGGGCAAACTTCTTGACATACATCACAACCAAACATCCAATTCTCCATTTTCCCCTTGAATTCTCTAGGAAATAATTCATCTTTCAGCTCAATAGTTAAGTATGAAATACATTTTGAAGCATCTAGTTTATAAGGCTGAATAATTGCATTTGTTGGGCAGGCATCTATACATTTTGTGCAAGTTCCACAGAAGTCCTTAACAGGCCCATCATATTCTAATTCCAAATCAACAATTAGTTCACCTATGAAAAAATAAGAGCCTTGCTTTTTATTTATTAGATTGGTGTGCTTGCCTATCCATCCTAAGCCACCTTTTTTAGCCCAAACCTTATCCATTACTGGAGCAGAATCAACAAAGCCTCTTGCATTTACATCACCAATTTCATCTTTAATAAAATCATGAAGTCTATTTAATTTATCTCTAATTACAAAATGGTAATCTTTACCAAGAGCATACATGGATATTTTAGGTGCATTCTTATCATGTTGTTTTGAAGTCGAATAATAATTTTGTAACACCGTTATTACTGATTTTGCGTTATCAACCAATAGTCTAGGGTCTGTTCTTTTATCGAAATAATTTTCCATATAAGCCATCTTACCATGACGATTTTCACTTAACCATTTTTCTAAATCTCTAGCTTCATTTTCAAGAAATTCAGCTCTTGAAATTCCTGCAAACGAAAATCCTAATTCAAAAGCTTTTTGCTTAATTCTCTGAGTAATTAAAGGCTTATTCATTAAAACATTTCTCCTTGTCTTAATCCTGGTTTTAAGTTGAAGTGTTTATAGGCTAATTCAGTAACTTTCCTTCCCCTTGGAGTTCTAACTATGTAACCCTCTTGTACAAGAAAAGGCTCATATACTTCTTCTAAGGTGCCTGGCTGCTCTCCAACCACAGTGGCTATTGTTGTTAGACCTACAGGGCCCCCTTTATATTTTTCAATAATTGACAGTAAAATTTTATTGTCCATTTCATCTAATCCACTCTTGTCAACATTGAGAGCAGTTAAAGCTGTTTCCGTTATTTTAGGGTTAATTGTACCATCACCCTTGACCTGAGCGTAATCTCTAACTCTTCTTAATAGGGCATTTGCAATTCTAGGTGTTCCCCTACTTCTTCTAGCAATTTCTCTTGCCGCAGAAGTTTCAATAGGAATTGTTAAAATACTAGCTGATCTTTCTACAATATTTTGAAGTATTGAAGAGTCGTAGTATTGTAACCTTGCACTTATTCCAAATCTAGCCCTTAATGGTGCTGTAAGCATTCCACTTCTAGTAGTTGCCCCTATTAAAGTAAAAGGATTTAATTCTATTTGAACAGTTCTTGCGTTTGGTCCTGTATCAATAACAATGTCAATTTTATAATCTTCCATTGCTGAATATAAATACTCCTCGATTACAGGACTTAATCGATGTATCTCATCTATAAACAATACATCCCCTGATTGTAAATTAGTTAACAATCCAGCTAAATCGCCAGGTTTATCCAGAACTGGTCCTGATGTAACTTTAAATTCAACATCCAATTCATTAGCTATAATGTGTGCCAATGTTGTTTTACCTAATCCCGGAGGACCATGTAAAAGAACATGATCGAGTGATTCTTCTCTAAGTTTTGCTGCTTTAACAAATATTTGAAGATTCTCAATAATTTTATGTTGACCTGAAAAATCTTGGAACAATTGTGGTCTTAATACTTGCTCCAACTCTTTTTCTGACTCTTCATTATTTTCTCCCCTTAAATCATATTCTTCAATCATTTTATAAATATATAAAGCGTTACAATTACTTTTCTTTCAAATCTTTATAGATATCACCAAAATACAATTTTAATCTAGCAATATAAACAGGGGCAGATAACTTTTCATTAATAGCTGTTTTATTATAAACAACAAAACGATAGCCTAAGCCAAAACCAAGACCTAAATATTTTAACACTCTATATTCAGCAGTTATTGATTGCTCATAAAAAAAAGCAATAGAATTTGCAAGCCTAATTTGATTCTGCTTATACTGAACATTTCCAATTGCAATTTGAACATTAGCATTAAATTCAAAAGGCTTTTTTTTAATAAAAATATAGTCTACAAATGTTGAGACGTTATGACTTTTTAAATTTACATTTTCGCCATTATATATAGGCAGATAGTTTGTTTTAAGCCAATTATATCCTACCCCAATTTTTAATTGTTCATTAAAACACACTCCCCCTTTAATTCCATTTATTCTTACATGTCTATTTGAAACAAAAGATCCTCGTGTATCTATTTTAATAAAAAAAACAGGGTTACTGTAAATATTTTCTGAAATTGAATCTATAAACTGTGCACTAAAGTTTATACTAAATAAATTAAAAAATATTGCTAAAAAAAAAGTCCGTACAAGTGTTGGGTACGGACTGAATATTTTATAAATAAAAAAGTTATTAATGTTCTTCTTCATCAGCATCTAACGGCACATTTTGTGGGACAAAATCATTTTCTTTTCCAGGTTTACTGTAATCATATGGCCAACGATAAACAACAGGTAATTCACCATACCAGTTACCGTGAATATGCTCGACAGGAGTTGTCCATTCTAAAGAATTTGCATTCCATGGATTTTGAGAAGCTTTTGGCCCTCTAAAAGAACTATAGATGAAGTTAAAAAAGAATATAACTTGAGCTATAACTCCAATAGTAGCGAAAATAGATATTAAAACATTGAGATCTAAAAAGTGATCAAACATAGGAAAGTTTGTATTCTCATAATACCTTCTTGGCATGCCCCCCTCACCAAGAAAGTGCATAGGTATAAACACTCCATAGCCACAAACAATAGTGAACCAAAAATGAACCATACCCATTCTAAGGTTCATCATCTTTCCATAAAGCTTTGGAAACCAATGATAAACACCAGCAAACATTGCAAGAATAGCCGTCATTCCCATTACTATATGAAAGTGCCCAACAACAAAATATGTGTCATGTTGAGAAATATCTAAGGCAGAATCTGCTAAAATTATGCCCGTAATACCACCAGAAATAAATGTAGAAACTGAACCTATAGAAAACAACATTGCAGGAGTCATAATGACATTCCCCTTCCAAATAGTTGTTATATAGTTAAAAACTTTAACTGCAGATGGAATTGCTATTAAAAGTGTTGTAAACGTAAATACACCCCCTAAGAAAGGATTCATTCCAGTCATAAACATATGATGTCCCCAAACAATAAATGAAAGAAAACCAATAGCAAGCATAGAACCAATCATAGCTCTGTATCCAAAAATTGGTTTTCTACTTAGAGTAGAAATAACTTCAGATGTAATACCAAGTGCTGGTAAAAGAATAATATATACTTCAGGATGTCCTAAAAACCAAAACAGATGCTCATATAAAATTGGACTTCCTCCAGTAGCATCAAGAGCCCCAGAAGAAGTAACAATATCACTCATGTAAAAACTAGTTCCAAAACCTCTATCCATTAACAACAAAACAGCACAAGAAAGAAGAACAGGAAAAGAAAGAACACCTAGAATAGCAGTTATAAAAAATGCCCAAATGGTTAAAGGTAAACGAGTCATTGTCATTCCTTTTGTTCTAAGGTTAAGAATTGTTACTATGTAGTTAATACCACCAATTAAAGAAGAAGCAATAAATACAGCCATAGATAACAACCAAAGAGTCATGCCAAGTCCCGAACCTGGTTGAAACTCTTCTAAAACACTTAAAGGTGGATATACCGTCCATCCTGCCATAGCTGGACCAGTTTCAATAAAAAGTGAAGCTGCCATTAAAGAACTAGATATAAAGAACAACCAATAAGCTATCATGTTAAGGAGTCCTGAAGCCATATCTCTAGCTCCAATTTGAAGTGGAATTAGCAAATTAGAAAAAGTACCAGACAATCCTCCGGTCAATACGAAGAAAACCATTATCGTTCCATGTAAAGTAACAAGACCTAAGTACCAGTTACTATCAAGAAGACCATCAGGTGCTGCATCAGAGCCTAATATTGATTCTAATAAAGGGAATTTATCATCTGGCCATCCTAATTTTAGTCTAAACAAGGCTGATAAAGCTATTCCAATACCACCCATTATAATTGCAGTAACAAGATACTGCTTACCAATCATTTTATGATCTTGAGTAAAAATATACTTAGTTATAAAACTTTCTTTGTGATGATGATCATGTGCATCGTGCGCCATAACGTTACTTTTTTTCTATAAATTAATTATTCTGATGCCTTTTGTGCATATGTTTGCTTTTCAGCAATCCATGAATTAAACTCTTCTGCTGTTTCAATTACTACATCCATTTTCATATTTGAGTGAGCTGCACCACAAATTTTATTACACATAAGAAGGTAGTTAAACTCTACTTTTTCTTCCTTTTCACCCAACTTTTTTAACCTTTCATTATGAATTTCATTAATTACCCTGTAATGCTCAATAACTTCTGGCTTAGCTCGCATTTCTTGTGTGGTTGTAGTAGGAGTGAAATTAAAGCTTGTTTCCATTCCAGGAACTGCATTAATCTGCATTCTCAAATGAGGAACCCATGGACAATGAATAACATCTTTAGACCTAAATTTCATAGCATAGGGTTGATCTTTAATTAGATGAAGTTCTTGAACCAAAACATCGTCATTCGCAGATTTATAGACAGAATCATTTTGATCACCTCTATCGATTGCAGACTTTATTCTATATTTCTGTCTTTTAAACCTTTCCATTCTACCTATTAGAGAATCAACATTGTTGGCACTTAAAAAGTATTCACCTTCATCATTTTTAGATTCGGAAAGTAATAAATTAATTTTCTCAACTTCTCCGTCTAAATAATTGTACGAATTTTGAATGTTTTCAGATGTAATAACACCCAGTGGATTTGAAGCCGTGATAAGTTTGTAGTCTGCCTTTCCCAAAACATTATCGTCTCCAGAATATCTAGTCCACCATCCAAATTGGAATCCATAAACTTCGACTACCTTGGCTCCTTCTTGGTCGTTAAACATAATGTCATTCCATGTTTTTAAGCCATATATTACGATTGCAGAAAGAGCAACAGCAGGAACAATTGTCCAAATTAATTCTAACCTATTATCGTGAGGAAAATATAAAGCTTTACGTTCCTGTCTGTAATAATATTTCCAAGAAAACACAAAAAGAACACCGTTGGTTAAAAAGAATACAGGTAGAATAACCCACCAGTTAAACAACAACAATGAATCAATCTCTTGTCCATGAACTGAAGCAGCATCAAATAAACCACCGTTCATTCCATACTTAAATATTAACCATATTATAAAACCAAAATAGGTTAGCATAAAAACAATTAACATGTTGGCATTAAAGATGTTTTCTCCTCTAGTAACTTTCTCTTCAGACTTTTCTCCTCTAATCTTTGCCGCAAGATCATATACTTTCATTAATTGCATTAAAGCAATTATGAAAAGGGCAACAACTACAACTATAATAAATTTATTTTCCATGAGAATTAATTATTCCTTTATTTTTTAAAATTCATGATGTTTACTCTCTTCTAAAAATGGGTGATTTTTTTGAAGCAGAGGTGATTTACCTATGGCTTTAAGAACAGTATAAACAAATATACCTAAGAACATTAAAAACATTCCTATCTCTAATAAACCAAAATTCCATTGGTCAAATAACGTTCCTGGCATAACCAAGTTAAATACATCTAGCCAGTGACCAATAAAAATAATTAAACCAATAACAATTAAATATCCAGCTGATCTCTTTGTGTCTCTAGACATTAAAAACACCATTGGAAATACAAAGTTAATTACGAAGGTTCCAAAGAAAATGAACTTATAATCATTGATTCTGCTAAAATAATATTGAACTTCTTCAGGAATGTTTGAATACCAAATAAGCATGAATTGAGAGAACCACAAATAACTCCATAAAAAGCTTAAGGCAAACATCCATTTACCAACATCATGAATGTGGCTTTCTTTTACAAATGGTAAATAGCCTCCTTTTCTCAAATACAAAGTAATCATCATGACCATTACCATTCCACTTAACCAAATACCAGAAAAAACATACCAACCATATAGAGTACTAAACCAATGTGTATCTATTGACATTAAGAAATCCCATGCCATAGTTGAAGAGAAAACTGCAAAGAACACTAAAAATAAAGCCCCTCTTCTGTACATTTTAAAATGAGATTCTGTTCCACCTTCGTTATCTTCTTGTCTAGATTTCTTTTTAAACCACTTCATGAATAAAAAGAAAGTAGCAAAATATGCGACAACTCTTAAGTAAAAGAAAGGTTGATTTAAATATGCTTTTTTACCATAAATCAATTTATCAAAATGGCTGCTGTTTGGGTCCATAACATCTGAATCCATCCAAGGATAAATGTGATGAAAACCTAAAGATCCTGCTATGAAAACAATTAATAAAACAACAATTCCAACAGGCATTGCAGACATAATTCCTTCCATAATTCTTAATAGAACAACTCCCCATCCAGATTCAGTTGCATAGTGTAATGCTAAATAAAATAAAGCGCCTAAAGCTATTCCAAAAAAGAAAAACCCATTAACTAATAAATTAGACCAAAATCTTCTGTAATGAGTGTCAAAGAATGAAATTTCTCCCGAATCAATCATTTCAACAATAGATGCAGAAATATCTTCATGATGACCATGATTCACATGTTCGCCTTCATGATTTGATTCTATATGAGCTTCCCATTCAAAACCATGAGAAGCATGTCCTTCATTATGAGACTCGTCATGATTAGCATCATGAAAATCAACTTTATATCCTTTGGAATTAAGAATAGAATTCATTTCTATTTTTAAATCGTTTTGCATCTCATCAGAAGCATCACCATTATATCTTATTGTTAAAGCGTGTTCATTAACATAATCAGCATATACATAGTCCTTCTGATGAAAAAAACCAAGTACAACCATAACAAGTCCTATGGCTGATAAGCCAAGAGTAACTTTTTTTGCTTTATTTGAAATTTGATAATTCATTTCTATTTTGATTTCTTTCAACTAATTAATTATCGTTCATTTGTGCCTCATCATTTGATGACTCAGGAGCGTTTAATTCACTTAACAATAAATCTCCTCCATTCTGTAGTGATCTTACGTATAATGCAACTTTCCATCTCTCATCTTTATTCATTTGAGAACCATGAGGCCCCATTGCATTTTTACCATGTGTAATCGTATGAAAAATTGATCCCAATGTTCTATCTTTTAGAGAAACATAAGAAGGTGGCACAATTAAGTCTCCTGAGGCTTTTACAACCTTACCGTTACCTTCACCTTTATCACCGTGACAATGAGTACACATTATTTCATATAATTTCTTACCCTCATTCTTATTAAAATCAGCTGTTAATGAATCCTTGATGTATGATTGTGGAATTTGAACCTCAATTCCTGCTCTAATTCTTTCCTGTTCACCATCACCATAATTAAAAGGCATATTAATTGATGCCATATCTTTATTTTCAGTGTAAGGAATAGTTCCATCAACAGGGATTCTAGCAGAAATAGTAGTTTTCAATTCTTCATGTTCAACGTCTGCTACTAATCCATAATCAACATAAGCTTCTATAGCTTGCGAACGATACATATCAGGCATGTATTCATAGCCTGGGCTATCTGGATGTTTAACACAAGAAACCAATAAGATTAAACAACAACTAATAAGCGATAATTTATATGTATTTAAATAATTCATATTATCCTTTTCTTTTTTACTTAATTACCTTTTCTTCCATTTCTACAACACCTGTTTTCTTAAGCATTGCAGTAATTTCCTTTAATGAATGTTTAGAGTTTTCAGATTCATTTATTTCAATAACAAATTTATCATCTGTAGTTCTTGGGTCTGGGTTTCTTGGTGGCATTCCTGGTAGAGTCTTATTTCTCAACAAATAGGTGATTGCCATTCCATGAGCAGCACAAAGCACTGTAAATTCAAAAAATATTGGAATGAAAGAAGGTATGTTTTCAAGTAATGAAAAACTTGGCTTACCACCAATATTCATAGGCCAATCTGTAATCATGAAATACCTTAACCCAATTGCTGCTAGCATAGTCCCTGTAAGACCGTATAAAAATGCAGCAATACCAAGTCTTGTTGGCTCAACACCAATAACAGGATCAATGCCATGAATAGGCATTGGAGAATATACATCTGAAATATGAACACCTTCTGCAACAAGAGCTTTAGCGCCATTTAACAGAACGTCATCATCCTCATACATTGCATATATAACTTTTTCTTCCATAATTTCCTTCATTAATGTTCAGATTGACTATCCCAATAATCTTTTCCGTGACCATAATTCTCTTTATAGTTCTTTCCTGAACTTTTTAATATTGTTTTTAGCTCTGCTATCGGCAAAACAGGGAAATATCTAGAAAATAACAGGTATAAAACAAAGAATATCCCAATTGTACCCATAAATATCCCTATATCTACCCATGTAGGGTGAAAATAAGTCCAAGAAGATGGAACGTAATCTCTGTGAATTGATGTTACAATAATTACAAATCTTTCAAACCACATACCTATATTAATGATAATAGACATGAAGAATGAGAACATTAAACTTGTTCTGAGTTTTTTAAACCAAAATAGTTGTGGAGAAATAACATTACAAGTCATCATACTTGCATAAGCCCACCAATATGGTCCTGTTGCACGATTTAGAAAAGCATAGGCTTCGTATTCAACACCAGAATACCAAGAAACAAATAGCTCTGTTATATATGCAACTCCAACAATAGAACCAGTAACAATTATTACAATGTTCATATACTCAATGTGTTTAACATGTAAATACTCTTCTAGCTTGTATGCTTTTCTTAAAATCAGCATAAGTGTTTGTACCATGGCAAATCCAGAAAAAACCGCTCCAGAGACAAAATATGGAGGGAAAATTGTGGTGTGCCAGCCAGGAACAATAGAAGTGGCAAAATCAAAAGAAACTATAGAGTGAACAGAAAACACTAGAGGGGTTGCTAATCCTGCAAGAACAAGAGAAACCAATTCAAATCTATTCCAAGCCTTAGCGTTACCAGTCCATCCAAAACTAAGAACTCTGTAGACTCTTTTGGCTAATGGTTTAGTAACTCTGTCTCTTATTGTGGCAAAATCAGGAATTAAACCAATGTACCAGAAAACAAGTGAAACTGAGAAATAAGTAGAAATAGCAAAAACATCCCATAATAGAGGGGAATTGAAGTTTACCCACATGGAACCAAACTGATTTGGCAAAGGGAAAACCCAGTACCCAACCCATAATCTACCCATATGAATTAAAGGAAATAAACCTGCCATCATAACAGCAAAAATGGTCATTGCCTCAGCAGCCCTGTTAATTGCGAATCTCCATTTCTGACGAAATAAAAGCAATACAGCAGAAATTAAAGTTCCTGCGTGACCTATTCCAACCCACCAAACAAAATTGGTAATGTCCCAAGCCCATTCAACTGTTTTGTTAAGCCCCCAAACTCCAACTCCAGTACCTAATAAATAAATTATACATCCAATACCCCATGCAGCTAAAACACCTGCAATTAAAATAAGAATGTACCAAGTTCTAGGAGCTTTACTTTCTATCGGTCTTATTACATCATCTGTAATATCACGATAGGTCTTATCACCTAAAATTAACGGTTTTCTAATATCTGCTTCTTTATGCATCAAATACTATTTTATTGTCATTAAATTCTAATGTTCATGCTCTTCATGAACATCATTATTAGCAACTATTTGTTCTTCATCAACATTCCTTACTTTAAGTTGGTACCAAATATTTGGTTTAACACCAACTTCCTCCAAAGCTTGGTATGCTCTATTATCTTCAGATTTTTCTCTAATGTCAGAATCTTTATCATTCCAATCGCCAAAAGTGATACATCCATTAGGACATGCATCAGCACATGCTGTTACTACATCACCATCAACAACTGGTCTTCCATCCTTTTTAGCGTTCAATTTACCCTCTTGAATTCGTTGAACACAAAAACTACATTTCTCCATTACACCTCTAGACCTAACAACAACGTCAGGGTTAAGAACCAATCTTGCCATCTCATCTTGAGCTGGAGTTATGTTTTTAAACTTTCTGTAATCTCTGTAATTAAACCAGTTAAATCTCCTAACCTTGTAAGGGCAGTTATTACCACAATACCTTGTTCCAATACAACGATTATAAGTCATCATATTTAACCCTTCATTACTGTGGGTAGTTGCAGCAACTGGACATACAGTTTCACAAGGGGCATGATTACAATGCTGACACAACATTGGCATAAACATTACAGAAGGATTTTCTTCAGGAATTTCTAATTTATCATAACTAAAATCACCCGTTGCTCTATTTTCGTCCCAATCTTTTCTATTGTCATCTTCAATTGAAGAAAAATACCTATCCATTCTTAACCAATGCATATCTCTTGATCTTCTAACCTCATCTTTTCCTACTACAGGAACGTTATTCTCTGAATGACAAGAAACAATACAAACACCACAACCATTACAAGATGAAAGGTCTATAGACATTCCCCATCTGTGCCCTACATGTTCTACAGGATGTTCATCCCAAAGTGAATAGTTTGTTGCTTTTTCTTCTGAATGACCACCTTCAGCATGACTGTGTAATACATGAGGTGGATTATAATCATTTTTAGGAGATCCTTTAAAAGTACCAAAAGAAGTTTCTTTTAATATAGAGGTTCTACCCATTATAGTATGGTGAGTCTGCGTACATGCTAAGGCATATTTCTCATCATTTAAAGTTATTGAATCAACTTTACCAAAATACCTAATTTCTCCTGAATCAAATGAACTAAACTTAAATACATTAGCGCCAATAGGAACTTTTTTTCCATCAGCTAAAATATGTTCACCAAACTCATCACATTGAAATGCTGATTTACCAATATTTTCCTCATTTTCACCACGGCCATATCCAAAAGATATACCAATAGTACCGAGAGCTTGACCAGGAAGAGGATAAATAGGCAATTTAATATTCTCCCCATTTACAGTAACAGTTGCCACAAAAGCTGGTTCTTCTTGCCCTAGATGAATTCCATCCCAAGAAGATTTCTGATCATCTGAATTCATTCCAAACAACTTATAACAATCTGTAGGAGCCATTGTAATGTAATTGTCCCAAACAACCTTTGTTACTGACTTTGGCAGCTCTTGTAGCCATGCGTTTGAAGCATATTGCCCAGCTCCTAACTCACTTTGATAAGAAACAAATTCCCATTCACCAGTATTCTCTGCCAACCTATTAATTTCAGATACATAATCAGTTGAGCTTGTATTAAATGACATAGCTTCAACTACTTCGGTTGTGTTATTAAGATTTGTAAAGCCATTATGAACAGACCAATTCCAAAAATCGGTAAATGAAATATGTTCAGATTGGTTAGGAAAACCATTAGATTTCCAATTCTTTTTAATTTCAGAATGAAACGAAGCACTTTCTTTATCAGCTCTTTCTGCGTTATCAGACCAAACCATCATAGATTCTTGTGCTTGTCTAGTATCGTATAAAGGTCTTATTACAGGTTGTTGTATAGAATAATGACCAGAAATGGGAGAAAAGTCATTCCAAGACTCAAGGTAATTGTGATCAGGACAAATGTATTTACAATTACTAGCTGTTTCATCAGCAAATTCAGAAAACGAAACAGATAGCTTTATATTTTTTAATGCATTTGCAAATTCAGAACCGTTTGGAAGTGAATAAACTGGATTTGAGCCATAAACTAATAAAGCATCTACTTTATTATTAACAACTTCATCAACTAAAGTTTCTAAATCAGAGTCTTTTCCTTGGAAAAGATTTAAAGATTTATTTAAATCAATTGTATTGCCATAATTCCCAAGATGATTGTTAATTTCATTAATAACTAGTTGAGTTGATTTATTATTAGAACCTCCTACAACTAATGAATGACCTTTATTTTCATTTAAAGCAATTACAGCTTTATTAACGGCATTACTTAAATTTTCATTTAAATTTTCAACAGCCTTTCCTTTAAGTTTATTTAAGATTGCTAATGCAACTAACCCCTCTTCAGATGGCTTTGCTTGAGCTCTTACATCTGCATTTGCCCCAGTCAGAGACATAACAGATTCAAATTGAAAATGCTTAGACATCCAAGAATTATCCGGATTTCTAGTTTCACCATAATCAACACCAAATTTTGTTGGGAGTAACCAATTAGAAATAAAATCAGCATTGATACTTACAACAACTTTCGCTTTATTAAAATTATAATTTGGAATTATATTTTTCCCAAAAGATTCAGCATTTGCTTCTCTAATTGCACTATACGAAATTGCATCATATTGTATATGCTTTACGCTTGGCAAAGTAGCATTAGATTCATCCATTTCGTTTGCAGAACTGGAATATTTAGAAATAAAATTATCAATTACCATCTTGGTAGATGGAGATATAATTGTATTAGAAAGAATTCTAATATTACCGCCTTCTGCTGCAATAGAAACTAATTGCTCTTTAATAGCCGAATCAACAGTAATCCAAGAAGATTCTTGACCATCAATAGTAGGGCCGTTTAATCTACTACTATTATAAAGATTTAAAGTTGAAGAATTAATTCTTGGTGTTATGCCAGATTTAGAGAAACCATCTTTAATTCCTTTTAACCAGATTGGACGACCTTCTCTTGTTTTAACAAGAACATTTGCAAAATCTATTCCATCATAAAAAGAAGATGCATACCAATTTGCAACACCAGGTGTTACATCTTCTGGCTTATTGACGTAAGGAATCGATTTAATAACAGGTGTTTCGCAAGAAGCTAGCGTTGCAGCTGCAACACTAAACCCCATAAATTTTAAAAAATCTCTTCTTCCAGTCTTAAATTGTTCAACACCCTCTCCACCAACAAATTCGTCAATTGTTAAATCGTCTTGAAATTCTTTAGTATTAGCGTGAACAAATTCAGGAGTTTGATGTTTCTCTGAAAGTCCTTTCCAATATGTTTTCTTTACACTCATAGTCTTTATAAGAATTCTTTAATAATGACACTTAGCACATTCCCAACCACCTAACTCTTTTGCCGTAACCTTTTTATCTTTAAAGATTTCACTCATGGCATCAGGTCTGTTCTTTAATCTTTCATGAATTTCTTCATAATACCCTGTACTAGTTAAATCAATTTCTTTTTTATTATGACACTCAATACACCAACCCATTGTAAGAATTGGTCGAGTTAACTTAACAATTCCCTTTTCAATTCCTTCATCTGTCTCTGCATATGCATTAATCTCTTCAGTACTGGAAACCCTTCCAAGTGTGTAAGTTTCAACTGGCCCATGACATTGTCTACAGTCAATGTTGGCTGTATTTTCATGTACATGTTGTTGATGGCTAAAGAAAACATGATCAGGAAGGTTGTGTGCCTTATTCCAAACCATTGGTTTCTCTATCCTATTGCCATTTTCGTCTTTATTGTACACTTGCTTATCTTTATTGTATCCAACATGTTCATGAATTTTAGCAATTTCTTCAGTACCTGACTCTTTGCCTTCATGAACTACTTTATGACAATTCATACATACATTTAGAGATGGTATTCCAGCATGCTTAGATTTAACAGCAGAGTGATGACAATATTTACAATCTATGCCCATTTCACCTGCATGTAACTTGTGAGAATAAGCAATTGATTGAGAAGGTTGGTAATCTTGAAAGATAGCTACTTGGTAAGCTCTATTTCCTAATTCAACACCCGCAATGATAAGAACCGAAACTAAAATTAAAGTGAATGCAAACCAATTTCTAACCATCCAAGATCTAACATGAACACCTGTAGGTATATTAGGATCTTTAGGGCTGCCTTCTTTTTCGGCAAGAGCATAAGAAAGTTGTCTCCTAACACCACTAACAGAAAAAATGATGATTACTAATACAGCTCCAATAATCCACCACCAAAAAGAATTGGAATCTTTTTGATTGTTTTCAGAAGATGAAGAAACACTAGCAACATCAGCAACTGGTGCAGTGTATGCATCAACATAAGCAAAAACAGCATCGATCTCTTCGTTAGATAAATGACCTTGAGCAGTCATAGCAGTTGGTGAATAATTCCAAATAGCTTTTGCCATTTTGGATTTACCACTATTATATAATTCGGAAGGGTTTTTGACCCATTCATATATCAGTTCTCCCTCTCCTGAATTTATCCATTTCTCTTTAACGCCTTGCATCTTAGGCCCGGTAGCGTTTTTAACGGGATTATGACAAGAAGCACAATTTGCTTTAAATAATTTTTCACCGTCTTGGGAAAAAGCGGTTAAATTGATAATCAATAATAAGGGAAGGATAAATTGAATTATCTTATGGATCCAACTAATTTTCATCTTCATAATCCTAATAGATAGCTTAGAGCTTATTTTTTACATCAGCAAATGTAATATTCAATTCTTTTATAGCATATTTTGTTAGGTAAATTGTCTTAGTAATGTCTTAATTTAGAAGCGTTCTAAATAAGAATGGGTTATAATTAAAGATTTTTTATTCAGAATAAAAGAGTTTACATGTATATGTGGCATAAAATTAGCAGTAATGATTAATTTTGATTAAATAATTTTATGAAAACTAGTTCTACCACTTTAATACTATCCTTTCTATTGAATGCTTTTGTTGCTCAAAATGAATGGACAACATACCCATCAAATACTGACACTATTTCAATTAACAACACAAATGATTCATCATTTAAAGCTTTGAAATTTAACTCATCGAATGATGAAAAAAGTCAACTCGTTGTTGTTAAAGACAATAGAATAGATCTTTTACAAGAAAAACTTAAAAAAGAAAAAAACATCTCAGGATTTACTGTTCAGATAGAAGTTAGCCAACAGACTAATATTATAAAAGATGCTCGCTTGAAATTTATAAAAGCTTTTCCTGACTATCCAATTTTTGATGAATATATTGCGCCTAACACCTATTTATTTGTAGGCAGGTTTTATGACAAAAATAATGCTCTTGCATTTCAGCATAAAATAAAATCAAAGTTCTTAAACACAATGGTTGTCAAAAAAAGCATTATCCCTCCAAACATTACAGATTAAATCGCATAAAAAAAGGAGGCAAAAGCCTCCTTTTTTTATGAATAAATATTTGTATTAGAAAATTGCTAAGAAGTCAGCATTTTCAAAAAATTGTATAAACTCTCTATCTCTTTTAGCTTTTGCTTTAAGATTAGCATCTTTTTCAAAAGCAATCTTTAAATTATCCATAAGCATTTCCGAATTATTTGTTCTAGCTCCAATTACAGCTTTCAGGTAATAAGACATTGCTTCATCTTTTGCATTACCACCATCAATAGATTTTGCAGCAGCATCAGCATCACCAGAAAGTAGGTTAGCTAAAGCTGAATTGAATGTCATATTACTCCCCATGTTAGAAACTGCTTCATCGTAAAGAC
>Ga0315332_10000225_pt1 | contig 22972 bp, 15 predicted proteins | sample M110034915metaG_FD_203455 | JGI IMG/M metagenome (GOLD analysis project Ga0315332, IMG submission 203455) | Ammonia-oxidizing marine archaeal communities from Monterey Bay, California, United States - M1 100m 34915 | ecosystem: Environmental > Aquatic > Marine > Intertidal zone | place: USA...
GATAAATAATCAAATACTTTTCCACTAAATTGACCAAGCGTTCCCAAGGGAGGATTAATTAACAAATTGCAATCAGCATCTCGCATGTAAGTTATTGCTTTCTCATAAGATACGGACGGTACAAACTCTACGCAATTTTTTAATCCAGAAGGAATATTAAAATTATTGCTCGTCCCTACGAAAATCACTTTAAAATCCTTTTCCACCCTATTATTACGCAAGGCATTTAAAACAGCCTCAAAAAATAAATTAGGCTTTCTTTTACCATAAAACATCCCAGCATATACAATTGTAAATACTTTATTACGTCCCTGAATAGGTTCAACTTCGTGATCAAAACCATTCCTTATCTCAGCAAATTCGCTCAATACAGGATACACTTTTTTAAAATCTTCTAAAATAGGTCCACTAACAGTCGTTAAGCCAGAAATGTATTGAGCGTATTTATTTTCTTTCTTGCGCAACATGTTTCGCTGCTTATCAGACAGAAATGGATTTGAACTCATTTCATCGCGCATGTCAGCAATCCAAACCACATCTGGAAATTCTTGCTTAAACTCAACAACAATATCATGTGGATCCGTTGGTGCATACGAACTAATCAATACATCAAAAGGAGCTTCCCGATGCCGTTTAAAGAGTGCATCTAAAGTTTTATTTTTCCACTTTTTGTGCTTAGAAACGCCCAGATTCATCGCAAGCAAATTCAGCATGGTCTTAAAATGATGCTTCAATTTACCATCTGTGCTGTTGTGTTTTATTTTATCGTAAAACGACCTGGAAACCTGAGAGTGCACCATGCCAAAATCTGTTTTAACGCATTCTTCATTGGTTCCCAAGGTAAATACTTCCATAAAAAAATCATCGCTCAAGTAATTTGCAAATGACTTCATTCTGTTTACTGCAACGCCATTTGTTGGAGGAAACCAAACCGTAATTAATGCAACTCTTTTCTTACTCATTAAGGTGCCGCTTTAATTTTGAAACGTAATTCGTCATGACCTTGTCCTTCAATAAATGCTGTTGTGCGAATGACATGTTTTCTTTATTTGGTTTCATTCCTCTTTTCTCAATTAACAAGCTTAGCTCAACAATTTTATCTAATAAAGAATTGCCGTCTCTGGCGACCTGGTGACAGCAATCGTAAGCGTATGACCAAATTACTTCACTGCCTACCGAAAGTGCTTGCGACACTGAAATAGCCTTACCGTCGTGTTCTGTCATTCTCACAAATATCGCAGCTTTCTTCATTCTATCGATTACTTCTTCTTCAGCAATCCAACCCAAAAAGCTAACATTACTGAACTGTTCCAACCCATCACCCCGAGAGCCAATCACCGTTATTTTTAATGCTGGAATTTCTTTCGCAACATGCCTTAATTCTTCCCATCCATAAAAACGTTCATTCCCCTCACCTAAATACGTTAACACTTCTATCTGATGATAGTCTTCCGTATTCCCAACTTGCTCTATATAGCCAAATGGCGCATACAAAACATGGCTTACAACATTTTCCAATTCTTTGGCAAACCACGGAGCAGATGCCAAGTGTTTCGCATGATTAATGTACTTCCTATTAAGCTGGTTAGATTTCTCTCTTCCAACAGCTAAACTAACATCTGTGCCGTGCCATTGCATCACTAAGGTTTTCTTCAATCGAAGCACCCAATTCAACGAATTACTATTGTCTGAAACGCCATTAAAAGAAATTACCGCAGAGCAGAACGGTAAACAAATTAAAAATTTAATTTGCTCCCACCGAGAGTAATACGTATTAAAAAACACATACTTATTTTGCGAATCAAACGTGTTTAAATCGGCAACAATTCTCTTCGAAAAAAAGGGCAAGCCATTAACGAGTACTAACATGCTTTTTTTTGATTAGGAGAAACAACCAATAAAGATAAGAAACCTGATATACGGCGAAGGCTATCGAATAAATTGTTAGTGCATCAATAAATTCCAATCCTAGCGTAGTTGAAATATACAGTGAGCCCAAAGTAAAAACATACCCTAAAGATGAGAACAAGAATGCCTTTCTCTGTTGATTGTATAAAATTGGAATACTAGAAATCGGTGACAAAATGAAAAGGAATAACAGCATCGGAAGAATGCGCTGTGCATATTGACCCGCGACCTCCCATTCTTCTCCAAAATACCAAGCGAATAATTGTGGCGCAAAAAACAACAAGACGAGCACAAATGGGATTGAAAACAAAACAGATGTAACGATTGTTTTCTTAAGGATTGGCGTAGTATTTTCACTATTGTTCAAAGCCTCCCCCATTTTGACATAAAACACAGAAGAAACAGAGCTCGTTATCAGCACAATCGGTGCCCTAACATATTTGTGCATGATAGCAAACAAGCCTAATTCAATTACACCAAAATAGGCAGCAATCAACCAAAAAAGAATGAACTGAGTTGCAAAAATATCAGTAAACGCATGAAGAGAATTAATCAAAGGGAAATCCTTGTATTCCTTAACTGTATTTTTTATCGTTGTGATGTTGTAGCCCTTGTAGGACAACTTCCTACTCACAAAAATCATAGGCACCAAAACACCAATTACTTGGCCGATAAGCCATCCCAGAATGAGCCCAGAAACCCCCCAACCAATAAAACCTAGTAAAGCAGCAACACCATTGTTAAAGAGTGATTGGGCAATTTTACCTCCAGACAAGGCTCCATAATTTTGTTTTCGAAGCACCCAATTATTTACAATACCTAAAAGACCATAACTAAACACAGCCAGCGGCACCAACACTAAATAATTGGCTAATACCGGACTGTTAAACATCTCTCCAAAAAAATTTGCAAAAAGAGGAAAAACGAAACTAATTAGAGATAATAAAATGGCGAATACCATTCCCGTAAAGACAATGTTTCTGGCTTCGGAGTCCCCTCTTGCAATAGGTATAGCCAATTCTAACCTTCCTGCAGAAATGATTCCAATCATAGAGACAATTGCGATAAAGCTAGCGAATATCGCAAAATCACCAGGCGAATACAGTCGCGTTAAAATTGGTGCAATAAGAAACGGAATCACTTGACTTATCGTATTACCCGAGAGCATTGTCAGGAAGCTTTGATAATATGATTTATCCTTCAACATCTACTATTTTGTCTATTGAATTAGGCACGAATGAATACAAAAGCAAGATCGGCACCATAAACCAATTCAAGTTGAGGTATAAGAAACTAGACGACATCAATGACATCAAACCGAAAACGGGAAACAACACACAAAACTCATAAAAATCTTTCCTGCGGATTGTTTCTTTGAGAAATTTAACAAATGTCAAAAGTAAAAACAGAAAATACACCCAACCAATTAGTCCATATTGCGATATAACTTCGACCAAATAATTGTGAGGTCCAACAACTGTTCCTGTATCGTATTTAACAGAACCTGTTTTGTGTCTATGTCGGAATTGACCTGGCCCAATTCCAGCAATAGGAGATTCTCGTACAAAATCTAAACCGTTTAAAAATAAATTTTTACGTATTTCCGAAGAAGACATCCCATCAAAAACCGGAGCAGGATAAGCCATATAATCTCCTTTGGTTGTTTCTTCCCCCTTGACGTATTTAGGGCCTATGAAAACAGGTTGAATGAGGAATATTAAAAACACACTCGCCATGCCCGCAGTAACAAATCCAAACTTTTTAAATTGTTTTTTCTTTAAATGTGCTTTTGCTATAAACAGAAATTGAATGGACAACAACAATAGACATAAGATCAATCCAATTCTAGAACTCGCCGTAAAAGCAAACACAAAAGCCAACAGAAGAAATGCCACACTTTTCCATCTTTCCACTTTATTCAAACCCAAAAACAAGGCCATTAAACCAATGAGATATAGTAAATAATCATTTGGATTGTCGTAAATAAAAACCGGGGAATAAAAATTATTATTTACAATAGTTTGATCTAGAAGTTTATCCGTAAAATTGCCTGAAAGGTGAATACCCGAATAGAATTCAAAAATACCGGAAGCAATCAACACCACTAAGAAAAATGCTATGCCCTGAAGCAGTACTTTCCGAAAAACAGCAGCACCTATTCTGTAATAAACTCCAAAAATAATTCCTGCATAACAGAATTGCATAATTAAACTTCTGAAATCAAATTTCCAATGCGAATCAAACGCTGCCTCTGAAAAAGAGGGTGAAATTGCCGAAATAATAACCCAGACCCCTAAAAGCAAAAAGAATGAAAGCAAAATTTTATTCCATTTAACGATTGTAGGAGATACAACAATAAAAAGAAAACACGTTAGCACTAGATTTGGATATATCGTCATAAATCCGATTGAAAAAGCTCCAATAGCAGCTCCAAATGGCATTGTTATGAGCCATGCAAGAAAAATACGTCTTACCCAATTAATTTGATAAAATTGATTTATCTCCATTAATCCTATTTTTACTACTTCTATCTATTAGATTACCTGATTATGAGCTAATTCTGTTTTATCCACTACAATCAAAACGACCTCATTCCTTCTTGGGTATTGAATTAATATCTATTGTAATCGCTTGTAAAATCAATTGAGTTCCCAATATTAATGGCAACACAGATAGCATTACTGTTCCAGTTGGCGTAATCGTTCCGGCAGTGGCATGAAGCCACCATTCATAAGCACCAAACAATATTCCCCAGATAAGCATTGGAAATCCAAAAAGAATATAAATTGAGGCCATGTTAAAATCGTAAATAAAATACTTCAGAACTATCCGTTTTATAAACCCTCTGAGCAAATAAAATGGAAATTGAAAAAGTACCTTCCTAACGGACAACGAGCTTTCTTCATCACCATAAAAAGCAGCCATTGGTACATCTCTAACAACACACTTGTGAATATTTAAATTGATGAGCATATCTGATTCGAAAAAATATCGTTTTGAAATTTCATCCAAATTAATTCTTTTCAGCGCAAGAGCATTAATCGCTGTATACCCATTTGTTGGATCCATAATGTGCCAATTTCCTGAGACAACCTTCAAAGTAAAGGACAGCACGCTATTACCAATCAACCTCAATTTCGGCATTGATCTCAAGGCTTTAAAATCAACAAACCGATTGCCTTTAACATAGTCAGCTTTGTTCAACATCAAAGGTCGCACTATGGCTGGGATCTGATCTAAATCCATTTGCCCGTCACCATCAATTTTAACAACAACATCACACCCCAATTCTAGTGCTTTTTTATATCCCGTAACTACAGCTCCACCAACGCCTCTATTCTTTTGATGATACAGCACAACTAAACTTTCAATTTGTTCAAAAGAATTTTTCTCTACTACCTTTCCTGATTCTTCAGGACACGCATCATCCACTACAATTACGTAATCAATACCCGATGGGACGGCATTTAAAACATTGCATATATGTCCCCCTACTTTATAAGCTGGAATAACAATGGCAATTTTTTGATTGGTCTGACTCATTCCCAATATCTTTTGTCTAATAACAAAGATAGAAATCTGAAGTTGTGATTATTCTAATTCTAATTCGAAACATAACTAAGTTGTCTAATAGAAATATAAAGTTTGTGGCTACTTCGCATAATTGACTGCTCGTTTCTCTCGAATTACCGTCACCTTAACCTGACCCGGATAAGTCATTTCTGTTTGGATTTTTTGAGAAATTTCAAATGACAATTCTTCTGCCCGTTTATCTGATACTTTTTCACTTTCAACCAACACTCTTAGTTCTCTACCTGCTTGAATAGCAAAGGACTTTTGCACGCCAGGATAAGCAAGAGCAAGGCCCTCTAAGTCTTTGATTCTTTGAATGTAAGACTCTACTATTTCCCTCCTAGCTCCAGGTCTTGCACCAGATATCGCATCACACACCTGAACAATTGGCGAAATCAAAGTTGTCATTTCAATTTCATCATGGTGTGCTCCTATGGCATTACATACATCTTTCTTCTCACCAAATTTTTCGGCCATTTTCATGCCCAGAATAGCATGCGGTATTTCAGGCTCATCCTCGGGAACCTTTCCTATATCGTGAAGTAAGCCTGCTCTTTTAGCCACTTTTGGATTTAACCCTAATTCTGAAGCCATCGTAGCACATAAGTTCGCTACTTCCCTAGAATGTTGCAACAAATTCTGACCATAAGATGATCTGTACTTCATCCTTCCAACCATTTTCGTTAATTGAGGATGAAGTCCATGTATTCCTAAATCAATACAAGTTCTCTTGCCAATTTCAATAATTTCTTCATCAATTGACTTTTTGGTCTTGGCAACAACTTCTTCAATTCTAGCCGGATGAATTCGACCATCTGAAACCAATTGATGCAAAGCCAATCTGGCTATCTCTCTCCTAACGGGATCAAAACAAGATAAAATAATGGCTTCAGGAGTATCATCTACAATTATTTCAACCCCCGTTGCACCTTCTATAGCCCTAATATTTCTTCCTTCCCTTCCAATAATTCTACCCTTAATTTCATCCGAATCTATATTGAAAACAGAGACCGAATTTTCTATAGCTTGCTCGGTAGCAACTCGTTGGATGGTTTGGACTACAATTTTTTTCGCTTCTTTTGAAGCATTCATTTTTGCCTCATCCATAATCTCCTTTACGTGCGCCATTGCGTCCGTTTTGGCTTCATCTTTGAGTGCATTAACCATTTGCGTTTTGGCATCGTCTCTAGTTAAACCAGCAATAGCCTCCAACTCAACAACGTATTGATCATTTAACTTATTTAGTTCTTCCTGTCTTTTTCTGACCAAATCTTGTTGACTTTCTAACTGCGCCTGCTGAGTGTCAACTAATTTCTCTTTTCGAGATTGCTCTTCAATTTGCTTCGTTAAATTTTTCTCCTTAGAACGGAAACTATCCTCACGACTTTGCAATTTTCGATTCTCTTCGTTAACCTTCTTTTCATGCTCTTGTTTGAGCTGGTGAAATTTCTCCTTAGCCTGAAAAATTTTATTTTTCTTAATCGCCTGACCTTCTTTCACAGCTTCCTCGATCACACCTTTCTTACGAGACTTCATCATCTTATCGAGAAAAAGAAACATGAGGACTGACCCTATGACAAGGCCGACTACGACACCTATAAGCACACTAGTTATATCCATCTTTTACGTTTAAAAAAGATGACAGGAACAGAATTACTGATTCAAATAAGTCTTGAGCATTGTATTTACTTCTACCATCGCATTTTCTAGCTTATCCGCTTCTACCGCAGAGTCTAACAAGTCATTCTGCGTAGAGAACTGAAGCGCTGTCATAGCCAATAAATCCTGGGTATCTTTCACAGCATAATTATCCTGCAAATGCTTAATGTTTTCATTGATTCGGGAGACCGCTTTACGAATTTTTTCCTCTTCAGCCCTTTCTATGGTAAGTGGATAAGTCCTTCCTGCAATGGTTACCTTTATGGATAGTTCACTCATGTCTATTTATTCAGTAGAGAGATACATTTATCAATCTCTCTAACTAATTCATTAATCTTAAGCTTGGCATTGGTACTATTTCCATCCGCCACGGCTATTGATTTTGCCATCTTTAACATTTCAATTGTCCCATGTAGTTCCTTAATCTCTGATTGCTGTTCCTCTACGGTCTTTTCTAACAATCTGTTAGCTTCAAGCAACGCGATTTTCTCGCGTTTTAGACCCTCTCTTAATCCAATCAATTTTTCGATATTGGACTTTACTTCATTTACAACATTCGGTGAGCTCATAGAAGTCATAGGTTTCAACTAATACAAAAATAGGATTGAATTGTCACCAACCAAATTTTTAGCGAACTGATTGTTAAAATCTTTAACAATAAAATTAGAAAAGAGAACATCTCAACTGTTATTTTCGCCAAGGTTCAACTTGATGTAGTTGTTCATTCGCCAAACACAATGATGAATATGATACTCAAAATAAGGCTGACAATAACCGCTTTAGTTATTCTGGTTTATTGTCAAGCATTTTCGCAGAATCGTTATAAAGACATAAATTTTTCAGCACCTTTAAAAATTCCGCTAGTTTTAGCAGGAAATTTTGCTGAGCTCCGATCGAATCATTTCCATACTGGGTTAGACATTAAAACCAACAACAGAGAAGGCTACAAATTGTACGCCATCGAAGAAGGGTATATTGCAAGAATTAATGTCTCTCATTGGGGCTATGGATTATGTATTTATGTGCAACACCCGAATGGATACACATCCGTTTATGCACATTGCAAGAGTTTTACTTCAGAAATAGAGGCATTTGTTAGAAAAGCTCAACGAAAAAAAGAAAAAGAAACCATTACACTGTATCCAGGCCCAGAACAATTTCCCGTTGAAAGGGGGCAAGTTATAGGCTTTTCAGGAAATTCTGGCAGCTCAGTCGCGCCTCATTTACACTTTGAAATTAGAGATACAAAAACAGAGGAACCAATTAATCCATTACTTTTCGGATTCGATGTAAAGGATGACATCCCTCCTATTGTAAAAGGAATAAAAATCTATTCACTAAACGGTGCTAATATTAATGGAAAAAATACAGATATAATTTATTCTGCAGTCAAAACCACCGAAGGGTACAACTTAGAAAGAAAAGCACCCATTATGATTCATGGAAAAATTGGTCTCGCTATAAATACCATTGATAAATTAAATGAAGCTCCTAATAAATGCGGCATTTATTCGATTGAATTGTACGATGGGGATTCGCTTATTTTCCAACAAAAGCTTGAAAGATTAAATTTTTACACCAATCGTTACATTAATACGCACATGGACTACCTACAGTATAGGTTTCGCAAAGAAAGCTACCACAAATCCTTTCTGTCAAAAAATAACAAGCTCGACATCTACGGGAAGATTAAGGATAAAGGAATTTTGATTTTTGAACAAAATGAAGTCAAAAAAATGAAGTACATCGTTTCTGACGTATATGGAAACAAATCGGAATTAAATTTCGAATTACAAGGTGAACCAAGTCTAAAAATGCAAAACACGCAAAAACCCAATCCCATCCAATTCAATGCATCGAAGAAAAATGAAATAGTACGTAGTAACTTTAAAGCTTACCTCCCTCAAGGTGCGCTATATGACGATGCTACAATTCAATTTCAAGAATATCCCGCCCGACACAATACGATTTCAGCTGTATTCGATTTCAATACCGATTCGGTACCCATTCATAAATATTATATTTTGAAATTAAAATTAGCGGGTGTTAAACCGGCTCATCAAAATAAGTTAGTTATTGCTGAATTGAGTAAAAACATGAAGAGACTCTCGTCAAAAGGGGGGACAATCAAGGACGGCTGGGTTAGCAGCAAAGTTCGCTCTTTTGGAAATTACGCCATTGCTATAGACACGATTAAACCTAAAATCATTCCATTAAATTTGGATAATAAAAAATACAAAACCACTCAAGAAATTAAATTTAAAATTTCAGACAATTTATCAGGTATCGATACGTATAAAGTCAAAATTGATGGTGTTTGGTTTCATTCTTTCTATAATCCGAAGTCGAACTTGCTGCGCGTTCCTTTTGATCAATACAATAAAATTACCAACGGTAAACACAAATTAGTAGCGACGATAACCGACGAAAGAAAGAACACTACCGTATTTAAAGCTAATATTGAATTATGAAATGCAAAGTATTGTTAAAAAACTTGTTTGAAACACTAAGTGGAATACTACTGAGTTATTAATTTGTACTTTTGAGCATTGGCTAAAATCATCACATATTCTATTCTAATTATTGCACTCCTGGCGTTTGGCAATCAGGCATTTTGTCAAAAGTTAGATCAGATGTCTAAAAATGATTCAACACACTATATTCAATTTTCAGGATTTGTTATTGACTCTGACAGTTTGATCCCGGTTCCCTATGCGGGTATCTACAATAAAAGTCGCAAATCAGGGCGATTAGCTGATTTGTATGGATATTTCTCTATTGTCGCAGCACCAGGCGATCTTATTCGATTTACGAGTGTTAGTTACAAGGATTCGTATTTGACAATACCTGATACGATTACGAATGATAAGTATACCATGTATTTTATGATGGAAACGGACACCTTTCTTATCCAGCCAGTTTACATCTATCCCTGGCCTAGTAAAGAGGAATTCGCTCAAGCTTTCCTGGAATTCGACATTCCAGACGACAATCTGGAAAGAGCAAGGAAAAATCTAGAACATGCCGACATGAGAGACAGAATGCTTGGAACACCAGGAGATGGAGATGTCAATTTTAAATGGGCAATGGCTCATCATCAAAGCAAGTTGTACCACTCCGGCCAAGCACCACCTATCAGCTTAATGAATCCCTTTGCGTGGTCTAAATTTATTGAGGCATGGAAAAATGGCGATTTCAAGCGCCAAAAATAAGACTGACCAACGCAATATTTCTCCTGTCTTACTGTTCTATTGGTGCTAAATCAGTTACTTTTGGCAGGCATTAGATGAAAGCACTGCACTATATCGTTTTTCTAGTTTTGTTACTACCAGTCCAAGCTTTTGGCCAAAATGCTATCCTTAAAGGAAAAGTAGTTCATGGAAATGAGCCGGTTCTGGACGCTGAAATCAGCATTCCTAGCATGAGCTACGGTGCTTATGTAGACGTTGACGGAAGTTTTAATATCGAGGTTCCTTCCAATCAAGTTCTCAACATTATTGTAGAGGCAGAAGGCTTTCAAAAATACCAAGCATCCTTTCGATTAAAAGACAATGAGGTTGTTCGACTTCGAATTAAATTAAAACAAGAGCTTGGTACTGTGTATATCGATACTGTTTTGAAAGAACCAGGCTTAGATACTTTGCCCATACTTAAACCTGGATCACTGACTTCTCCAATGGGCAATTTCGAAGATCTATTAAAAACAGGCGGAATCGGCGTAAGTTCTTCTAACGAGCTTAGTGCTGGATACAATGTTCGCGGAGGTAATTTCGATGAAAACCTGGTTTACGTTAATGACGTTGAAATCTACAGGCCATTTCTCGCCCGATCAGGACAACAAGAAGGTCTCAGCTTCATTAATCCAAGTATGATCAGCAGCATTCGCTTTTCTGCAGGTGGATTCGAAGCCAGGTATGGAGATAAAATGTCATCTGTTCTTGATATTACCTACAAAAGACCAACAAGATTTGAAGGAGTTGTTAGCACTAGTATTCTTGGCGCTGACATTCAATTCGGAAATGAATCAAAAAATCATTTGTGGTCTTACAATACCGGAGTACGTTACCGGTCTAATGGATATCTTTTCAATGCATTACCTACGAAAGGACAATACAGGCCCGTTTTTGCGGACTTTCAAACCAGAATAACCTATTCAAGAGGTAGCTGGGAACATTCATTAATGGGGTATGGCGCTCTTAATAAGTATCGAATTGTTCCAGAAAATGCTGAGTCTGAATTTGGAACTGTCAATGAGGCCCTTCGATTAAGTGTATTTTTTGAAGGTCAAGAAATAAGTCAATTCAACACCTATCTAGCAGCATTTCGAAGCCGATTTATCTCCTCGAACAATAAAACAAAGGTTCGGTTCATTGGTTCTATTTTCCAAACAATAGAATCGGAAAATTTTGACATTTTAGGTCAATATTATTTAGACGAATTAGAGAGAGACATTAGCTCTGAAGAATTTGGAGAAAGTGCTTATAATCGGGGTGTTGGCTCCTACGTTGAACATGCAAGAAATGAGCTTAATGGGACCGTTTACGCAGTCGCCCATAAAGGAGAGCATAGATATCGCAATTGGGAATTACTTTGGGGTGGGACGTATAAACATGAGCGCATCGATGACGTTTTAAGCGAATGGAACATGCTGGATTCTGCTGGTTATTCTATACCTCACGTAAGTGATTCGGTCGGCTACACTCAACCCGCTCTGCAACCATATCAATACCTCGAGCTTTTTGAAGTAGTTAAAGCAAAAAACTCCGTAAGTAGTCATCGAGCGCAAGGATATATACAAAGTAATTTCTACACATTTAAAAAGAAAGAAATTACTTTTTTAGGAAGAAGTGAAATGAAAGATTCTGCGCGTTTAAAGGATACAACTTTCGAGAGCAATGCCTATTTAAAATTAAACATTGGTGTACGATCACATTATTGGAGCTATAATGGCCAAAATGTAATAAGCCCAAGAATCGTAACAGAATACAAACCAAGATGGTACTATTGGAACAAACATAAATTGTACCGTCGATCAGTAGCATTTAGACTCACTTTAGGAAAGTATTCACAACCCGCATTTTACAGAGAATACCGAAGCTTTGATGGCATTTTAAATCCAACGATTCGTGCTCAAAACTCCTATCATGTTGTAGTTGGTGGTGATTATGTTTTTCGATTATGGGATCGTCCATTCAAGCTTACAACAGAAGCGTATTACAAGTACCTAACTGATATTGTTCCCTACGAAGTAGATAATGTTAAACTTCGATATTTTGCGGAAAATATGGCTACTGGTTATGCATATGGGGCTGACCTCAAAATAAATGGTGAATTTGTAAAAGGAATTGAATCGTGGTTAACAGTTGGTTACTTAAAGACAGAAGAAGACATCATTAACGATAGCTATTACACCTATTTCAACGACGAAGGAGAAGAAATAATTTCAGGATACACCGCCAACAGCGTTGTAACAGACAGTACCTTAACGGAACCTGGATTTATACCTAGACCAACAGATCAGCGCGTATCAATTGGTTTATTTTTCCAAGACCACATGCCCAAAGACTTAATTCCTGGAAGCAAAATTAAATGGGAAACATTCAGCATTAATCTTAACCTGATTTTTGGTGCTGCACTCCCCTATGGTCCTCCGAATCACGACAGATGGAGAGACGTACTAAGAACTCCTCCATACAGACGGGTAGACATAGGATTTGCTAAAGAAATACTCTCACAAGAGCAGAAAGACAGGAAAAAAGAAGGGTCCTTAATAAGAAAGATTAGCAAACTAAAAATTAGTTTAGAAGTATTCAATTTACTAGACATTAACAATGTGATTTCTTACAATTGGATAAAAGATGTAAGCAGCAGGTCCTATGCCGTTCCAAGCTATTTGACTTCGAGAAGATTGAACGTTCGTCTAACGGCAATTTTTTAAGAGTCACACCATATTCAACAAAGTTTCTTCATCTATAACATGCCCTCCACTGAAAGAACTGAATTCTACATTTACTCCTTGTCTTGTTACCCAGTCTTGATGTGCAACTGCTTCTTCCATCGAATAAAATTCGTCTTGTTCTCCAATTACGAGTTTAACATTCAAGGTATTTAATTCCTGTTTATGCTCATTGTAGTTTATATCTCTAGGGAAAGTGCCTGACCACAAAATCAATTCATCAAATTTTGAATCACCCAGAAGGGCCCATCTACATGCCGTTGCAGTACCCTGTGAAAAACCCAGTAATTTCACATGAACCATTGACTCAATTTGTAAATGTGAATAAATACCATCTAGAAACTGAATGTAATCTTTCACATCAGAAAGTCGATCCTCTTTAGTCATCCAAGAGGCGACTACTCTGCCCGAATATCCTTTCCAATAAAAACGATGCAAGCCTTCAGGAGCAATAATTACTCTTTGCCCATTATCCAGAATATTAAACTTCTTTAAAAAATAATTAGCCAATTGACCATATCCATGAAGAACAAACCACACTTCCTTTGTCCGAGCTGTTATTTCCCCAATCTGAAAATACCTTGCCGTTTTTTTTATCTCAACATTAAATTGTTTCATTACTGAATTTATTGATCGATTCAAGAATGCAAATCATCTCTAATCGTTCCTTATCAATTCTTTGCCCATCCCATTTTAAGTACGCTGAAAAGGTCGGCACAATAACTTCCAGGCTCTCTGAAATCTTTTCTGGTTGAAAATAAAGAAACCCTGTCCTTCGAATGTAAAAGTCTGCCAGTGTGCTGACCTGCTCATTTCTTAAACAAAACCACGCTAGTGCCTGTACCAGCTTGTGCTGCTCAAAATCACGAGTCTTGTTTAGGATAATGTCTGTTTGTTTACCGAATGAACGCACCAACATTTCGGCATCTTTCACATTCAATTGATAACTCTTCATTCTTGTTTTTAAATTCGTAATATAGGCCGAAACTAATCCCGTAGATTTAAATTCCCCACCTATTAACCGAATAGATTCTGTCCTGCAATCCTGAGAAATTTCTAGTTGTTTACAAATCAAGTCAACGACATTTTTCGCCATTAATCTGTAACCCGTTAGCTTACCTCCTGCTATTGATATCAATCCAGAATCAGAAACAAATATTTCATCTTTTCTGGACATTTCTGATGGTTTTTTACCTGCTTCATAAATCAATGGACGTAAACCGCTCCAAGAAGACACAATATCCCCTGCACTTAAATTTACTGCCGGGAACATGTTATTAACGGCTTTTAGTAAATAATCAACATCATTCATACTAACTGAAGGGTTTTCTAAATTTCCTTCATAGGGCGTATCTGTAGTACCGATATAAGTTGTGCTAAATCGAGGTATTACGAATATCATTCTTCCATCCCCTACATCAAAATAAACGGCATTTTCTACGTTGAGCTTCTCCCATGGAACAACAAGATGAACCCCTTTTGAATGATACACTTGTTTTTCAAGTCCATTCGGAACTTCAATTCCCCTAATTTCATCTACCCACGGTCCTGTTGCATTAACAATTTTTTTTCCAGTAATTACAAAGTCCTTTGAACCAAAAAAATCTGTACATAAAACTTGGCTATAATCCTCACTGCTGATATTAACCCCAGAACAACGGATATAATTAAGGCACAAAGCTCCTTGTGAAGAAGCTGTTTTCATTACTTCCAATGTCAAACGAGCATCGTCTGTTCTGTATTCAGAATAAAATCCTGCACCAAGAATTCCATTTTCTTTGAGTAGTGGCTCCTTGGCCAGCGTCTCCTTTGAATTAAGCATGATCCGGCGCTCTTTTTTATTTACTGAAGCTAATCGATCATATAACCAAAGGCCAATGTTGGTTTTGAACTTACTATATGAGCCGCCTTCAAAAAGTGGTAAAAGCATTTTTTCGGGAACTACAAGGTGAGGAGCATTTTGAAAAACAATAGAACGCTCCCTTCCAACCGACTTAACCAAATTGAATTCGTGGTTTTTTAAATAACGCAAACCACCATGAATTAGCTTCGTAGAACGCCCTGATGTGCCAGAGGCAAAATCACTTTTTTCAATTAGGGCAACTGACAACCCTCTTGTTGCGGCATCCAAAGCAACTCCAGCTCCCGTAATTCCTCCTCCTATAACTACAATATCGAATTTTCTTTTGACCAGCTCAGTCATTAGTTGCGATCTGCGATCTGCCGAAAATATATGCTTTGAAGAATCCATTACTCTATCCAATTCATCGTTCTACTTACTGCTTTCAACCAGCCTTTGTAAAGACGTTCCCTTTTTTCTTCGCCCATAGCCGGCTCAAAAACTTGACTATTTTTTTTACTTTTTTCCAGCTCCGAAAATGACCACAAACCAACATGAAGTCCAGCTAGATATGCTACACCTAAAGCAGTGGATTCGATAATTGCAGCCCGTTGTATGCTAGCCCCTAGTATATCAGCCTGAAATTGCATTAAAAAATTATTTGCACTCGCTCCACCGTCGACTGCCAGCATTGAAAAGTTCTTATTCGTATCTAATTCCATCGCTGAAATCAAGTCTTTTGTTTGAAATGCAATCGATTCTAACGCTGCTTTCGTAATTTGTCCTTTTCCAGAATCCCTGGTTAATCCAAAAATTGCACCTCGAGCCTCCATATCCCAATAAGGTGCCCCCAACCCTGTAAAGGCGGGCACAAAATAAACCTCTTCAGAATCAATCGATGTCAATGCGATGCTTTCTGAATCTGATGCGTTTTCGAAAAGAGCCAATCCATCTCGAAGCCACTGAATGGCAGCTCCTGCTATAAAAACACTTCCTTCCAATGCGTAAGAAACCTTACCATTGATTCCCCATGCAATAGTTGTTATCAGGCCTGCTTTAGATTCAACTGCGTCATCTCCCGTATTCATAAGCATAAAGCAACCTGTGCCATAGGTGTTTTTTACCATTCCAGCACTAAAACAATGCTGTCCAAATAAAGCAGCTTGCTGATCGCCAGCAACACCTCCAATCGGTATACGTATACCGTTGTATACATAATGCCCGTAACCTGCTGAAGAACTTCGCACCTCTGGCAGCATGTTTTGAGGCACATTTAATAACTGAAGTAATTGCTCATCCCAACACAACTCATGTATGTTATACAAAAGTGTTCGAGAAGCATTACTGTAATCTGTCGCGTGTACCTCTCCTTGAGTTATGTTCCAAATCAACCAGGTATCTATCGTTCCAAAAAGTAGTTTTTCATCTTTCGCCAATTCTTTAGCACCTGCTACATTATTCAGTATCCAATTCAACTTGGTAGCTGAAAAGTACGCGTCAATAACTAAACCTGTTTTTTTCGTAAACAGTTTCTCATGACCATTAAGTTTAAGTTCGTTACAAAGAGAAGCTGTCCTTTTATCTTGCCAAACTATTGCATTATATATGGGCTTACCCGTTTCTTTATTCCATACCACAGTTGTTTCTCGCTGATTCGCAATACCTATCCCCAAAATATTTTCAGGATTGACATTACTAATTACTTCATTAACGACTTCTAATTGTGCGGCTAAAATCTCTAATGGGTTATGTTCTACCCATCCTGGAGAAGGAAAAATTTGTTTAAACTCTTTTTGTGCTACAAAACATATTTCAGCATTCTCATCGAATAATATTGCCCGGGAACTCGTTGTTCCCTGATCCATTGATAAAATGTATTTTTCAGCTCTCATCTGGAGTACTTGTAGTGCAAGATATCAACATTCCCTGTTCTTGCAATAAGAGAATTTATTGATTAAAAATTACACACAAGTTGAATTGCGGTAGTTCTTGGACGTTCTATTTTCATTGGCCTTAAAGCGTATTCTTTATTAAATAGGTTATTGATAACCAAACTGATTTTCACATGATCATTAAATTTAAATCCGAATCTTGCATCAAAAATTGTGATGCCGAATTTATGACTATTCCAATAATCCACATACTGAATGTTTTGCGTATTGGGATCAAATGCAGTCAGTAATTCAAGAACAGCAAAGGCAGTATCAATATTTGAAATATGACTGTAATATCGTGTACTGAATCCTACTGTGAACCGTTTGACACGAATATCAGTATTGAACTTCGCAGAATGCTTAAATCGGTATTTTAAGAGATGATCGGTAGTATCCATAGATGTTGACATATAACTAAAGGTTTGAACTCCTCCAGGAGTTTCTTCTTCCGCGTAGACTACATTTGGGTCTAAGGCAACCGGTAATACATAAGTATACCCACCTAAAAAAGTTATGTCAGCATTATCACTCCATTCCACCTTCCCCATCAATGAGATATCGAGACCGCGAACTCGCGTGCTTCCAGTATTTAAAAACTTAAACCCATAAAGTGGCCATTGGTCGCCCCACAGTCCAAAAAGATATTCTATTGTATTTTCATATTCTTGATGAAAACCCGCTATGTCTAAATACCCTACTAATTTTCCAAATTTAAATCCTTGTTTTACACCAATTTCGGTATTTGTAGATGTTTCAGGCTGCAAATTAGGATTTGGAAATACACCAAAAGAACCCAAGTCTGTGCGGATAAATCTTTCAGTAATTGTTGGAAAGCGAAATCCTTGCCCATAACTGTATCGAAAAGTACTTCCTTTCGTCAATTTTAATCCAATACCCATCCTAAAAACCGGCTCTACAACACTCTCAACATCATTCATTTTGAAATACTCCATTCGAAATCCTCCAGAGACATTTAAAATTTTACCAAACTTTTTGTCAATTTGAGAATATCCCGCTATGTTGGCTATTTCATTTTCTGAGCTACCGCTTCCTTGATAAATAGCTGAATTTGATTTAGCGATATTGGCCACAACTCCGCCAGTGAAATTTAATGCTTGAATGCCCGTAAATTTTCTTTGAAGCTGGTATTCACTATACCACAACTTGCTGGAATTGGACTGATTATTTGTTATCGAATTGTCAGTTACAAAAATTCGAGTCTTTAAACTGTGTTTAACACCATTAGTAGAAACATAGTTTATATACGGGTCTATGTTAAATATCAATTGATTTTGTAATGCAACTGCCCCTGGGTAAGCATTAAACTTACTAATCGAATCATCAAACCAAGCCAATACAAAATTGGAAGCTGCTGCCATAAAATTACCATTAATACCCACATTTAAATTTTCAACTTTTTTTGACCGATATCTTACATTGAAATTAAATCTACCTCTAGTCTTAATCATGTCCCTATTACTGAAATTAGTCAATGTATCGATAATGCTTGAATCCTCTACAGGTGGGCCAATATATCCATGGTCCTTAAAAAAGTTACCCCCCAAGACAATATCCAAGTTGTTATTTATAATTCTTGAATGAACAAAGCTAGCACCCGCATAATAAGGAGCGTCATCATACCATTTGTTTGAAATAGCTGGAGAACTGTACAATCCCGAATTAATAATCACTTTTGTTTTAGGCTCTAGTCGAGGAAACTTGGTTCTAATATTTATCACACCACTCAATGCAGAAGAACCATACAAAACGGAAGATGCTCCTTTTATTACTTCAATTTGTTCAATATTTTCAACCGGAATAAACCCCCATTCCGGCCTGCCTGCGTCTCCTGTTAACAACGGCATCCCATCTACTACAATTTGAACTCTTGAACCAACGCCAAAGGTAAATCCACTACCACCTCGTATTTGCGGTTCGTTGTCTAAAATTGTTAATCCCGGAGTTTGTTCAAGCGCAGTTTCTATTGAATTGGTATTTCTATTCTCCAAAAGTTCTGGTTTGAGAACCTCCATAGACACAGTCAGATCTTCTAAACGTTGCTCAAACTTTCCAGCAGATACAACAACCAAACCCAGCTGATCGACATGTTCCAATAAAGAAAAATTTTGAACCACTATTTCATTGGCATTAATAATCAATTCTGCAGTATCGTTCTGTAAAAGGGCATAGCTAGCTACAATAAGGTATTTACCAGGGAGAAGCTCTAAAAAATACTTTCCTTCCAAAGAAGTTGTTGCAATTAATTGTTTCTCTGCAATAACTTGCACTTCAGCACCTGGTAATCCTGATTTAAATTCATCCAATACAATTCCCTTCACAATTCCCGATTGCCCTACAGCAAACATTGGTATAGAGAAAAAGGCAATTATTAAAATTGCCTTCTTAAAATTTAGGATAGCAGTATTCCAAATCACCAAACAGATAGCTTTTTGGAAATTTCGCCATTAAGAGTCTTGATCTTAACGAGATAAATACCTTCTTGAAGTACTAAATCTATTGTGTTTTCTGTTAAATCATCAAAAGAACGCATTAACTGTCCTCCTATATTGAATACCGAAACTTCCTGCACGTGTAATTTTGAATCCCAACTTAATTGCTGATTTGAATAGTACATATTAAACTCTTCATCAATCTCTTTTAATCCAATAACATTAAATACTAATTCCAAATCATCTACCCATAACTCGCTTCCTGCAACGGCGTTAAAACCATCGGAAGCAGACAGCAAGCATATAGCCAATACAGGGAAATCACTCGACCAGTATTCAATAGGCACTGAAAATCTAGTCCAAACAGAAACGGGTGTTGTCGGCGATTCAAATCTACCCCAACCTATCGTATCATTTGAAGCACCTTTCAACACAAACTCAATTGTTGCCAAATCGCCTGTTTGGGGGCTTGATTTATACCAGCCAACCAAACTATCTGGTCTAAGCACATACGAGACACCTCCTTCGACTTCATAGGTAGATGTATTTATGGATCCTGAGGTAGCAATGCCATTGACAACTGGAAACGATGGAATAGGTGGGCTTACAGATTTCAAATTAATGCTGTATGCGCCTGAGTGCACATCGGAAGATTGATAACAAGTCGGGCTCAAAGTCCCTGCGGTAAATGGATCCAAACTAGAATTTACAGTATTCCAACTCGTTGCCATATCATCGTGAGGACTAGAATCGGTTAGTATGTCCCAGTTTTCAAACCCAGCGTTTGATAACTGTTGGGCGTTAAAAAAAACACAGCTAAGGATTAAATTTGTTAAAATTATAACATTCTTCATTATTTACACTTCTTTTGCTCTCAAAGTTAAGCATTTACATAAATCTAAATGTACCTTTAAGCAACTTAAATAAAAAAGCAACCTTAATTCAATAATCACGTCAATAAGTCAACCGTTTGAGGAATTAAATTGAACGAATACTAGCCTTAAATTAATTTGCTCAAACGCTTTTTTATTAAAAGTTAGCACTAACTACACTTACAATGAAGAATTTAGCATTAAACTGCTTTTTACTACTATTTAGTACCATATCGTTTGCTTCTCATGTACCAGGCGGCAATATCACCTATGAATGCGTGGGACCAAACCAATATCTTATCACACTAACCTTATTTGAAGATTGTGGATCTTGGTTCACAGATAGTTTGAATCAATCCATTCAAATAGACAATGATTGTGGATTTTCAAGTTTGACCTCCTTAAGTTTGACCAACACCGTTTATCAGGAGGAGGTATCACAATTATGTGATACGGAATTGCCTAATTCTGAGTGTAATGGCGGAACCCTTCCAGGAATATACATGCATCAATGGCAGGCAATTGTTACCCTTCCAGGGCCTTGTGATTCCTGGACTTTTTCTTATGGTTCCTGCTGTAGAAACGGCGCCACTAACGTACCAAGTACAGGTGAAAGCTATTATTGGGAATCTATTTTGAATAGTCAAACAGAACCTTGCAACACTTCTCCAATAATAACCGCACCTCCCATACCTTATGTATGCGCAGGCTCTCTAGTTTCTTACAATCTTGGCGCCTACGAGCCAGATGGTCACACTTTGGCCTACTCTTTCATTCCGGCCATGACTAATGGAACAGGCGGTGCCGTAGTTTATGCCGGAGGATATACAGGGGCAGTTCCCATAACCGGAACCGTAAATATCACTATTGACCCTGCGACTGGACAAATAACATTCAATACAAATACAACCGGAAATTATGTTGTAGCCATACTAATCGAAGAATACAATGCTGCAGGAGATTTAGTAGGTAGCATTGTTCACGACATCCAATTTGAAGTCATTTCTTGTCCAGGAAACAACAATCCCGATCCACCGATTGCTGGAATTACAAATTTTAGCGGTTCCGGAACTCAAACAGGTCCAAATCAAATTCAAATTTGCGAAGGAGACAATTTTTGTTTTGATATTATTTTTTCTGATCCGGATGGCGATTCTTTATACATGTCATCTAATATCGATTCTGTTCTTGCTGGCTCGACATTCACTACCTCCTGGAATGCAACGGGTGATGAATGTACTGCGAACGTCTGCTGGACAGCACTCCCTGGGTCTCCACCATTTACCTCTTTTACGATTATCGCTGAAGATAATGCATGCCCTATTAAAGGATTTTTCTCCTATCCTATTGAAATTTCTATCGTTAGTAGTACGTGGGCCGGTTTTGATGAAATAATGTGTCTTGGACAGGGTGTTCAACTCAATGCCAATGGCGGTTCAAATTTTAATTGGTCAGTGATTTCAGGAGATCCTATGAACGTTCCCTCCAATTTCAGCTGCAATCCTTGTCAAAATCCAATTGCCGACCCGGCTATCACAACAGTTTACGAAGTAATTAGTAACCTTTCTGGCGGATGCGTTAATGTTGATACGGTTACTGTTAATGTAGTGCCAGATTTTGCACACACACTGACACAATCTGCTGCTAGCACTTGTCTTTTTGATCCCGTTCAAATCAATTTAACTACCTCTCCTACTGGAGCATACGGATATAATTGGTCACCAGCTACCTTCCTAGATAATCCTCTTATATCAAGTCCCTTAGCTAATATTACAACACCGGGAACTTATACCTATTATGTAGATATTACAAGTCCTGATGGTTGCGTAAAAACAGATTCAGTGACTATTAATATTGCCAATTCCGTTTCGCCCGTTTTTATTCTAACAGCATTAGATTCTTCTATTTGTGGAACTACAACGCAACTCTTTGCCACACTAGACTCAACGCTAGTTTCTGCTGGTATCGAGGACGATTTTGAATCTGGAACAATAAACCCATTAATATGGGGGTCAGTTGATAATGGAACACCGGGTGTTGGTTGCGGAGCCAACGGCGGTTCAACAGCAGCATTGCATTTTGACAGCAGTACAGGCGATCGAGCCGCAACAACCGTCGGAATAAATACAGCTCCATGTACAACAGTTGATTTTTGCCTTTTTATTGGAAATTCTGGATCAGGTGGTGCGCCTTGCGAAAATGCAGACATTAACGAAGATGTTATATTAGAATACTCCGTGGATGGCGGAATTACATGGGTGTTAATGCAAACTTTTCTGCAATCCGATTGGGATGCATTAAATGCCTGGCAGTGTTTTTCAATTCCTATTCCAGGGGCAGCGTTAACTGGAAACACCATGTTCAGATGGATTCAGCCGAATTATTCTGCCTGTACAGGTTGTGATAATTGGTCATTAGATGATGTACAGGTTACATGCGCGTTCACAAGTACTTTTGATTTTGCATGGACAGGTCAGGCCTTGAGTAATGCCACCGATCAGAATCCTTTTATTACACCAATTACTACTAACAATTATGTTGTTACTGTTACGGATGCGTCGTCAGGTTGTACTTTTGTGGACTCCATTTTAATCGATGTGTTTTGCCCTCCCTGCTCACCCCCATTTCCTACTTATCAGGATGTCACTTGTGTTGGGTCCTGTGATGGTTATATCATTGCTAATGCTGTTGGATCGGATGGTCCACCTTGGAACTTCACTTGGACCGACGCGTTGAGTGGTGCCGTTTTAGGCACACTGACCACTAGCAATGCTTCAGAC
>Ga0315332_10000228_pt1 | contig 22896 bp, 15 predicted proteins | sample M110034915metaG_FD_203455 | JGI IMG/M metagenome (GOLD analysis project Ga0315332, IMG submission 203455) | Ammonia-oxidizing marine archaeal communities from Monterey Bay, California, United States - M1 100m 34915 | ecosystem: Environmental > Aquatic > Marine > Intertidal zone | place: USA...
AACACCGCCGACGCGCATGACCCGGATCTTCCGGCTCCGATCATCGTCGCGCCTCGCTCCGCGCTGGCCCCCCGCGTGCCCTCACGCGCCTTGTTGCGTCGATCGACGGAACGGATCTCGGTCGGCCAAGAAGTCGACCGAGACGTGCTGATCGCCCGTTTGGTTGGACTCGGCTACCAGCGCATGGCCCTCGTCGAAGAACCGGGCGAGGTCGCAGTCCGTGGCGACATCCTGGACGTGTTCCCGCCCCAACTCGCAACGCCCGTCCGCATCGAACTCTGGGGCGACGAGGTCGACTCGATCCGCGGGTTCGATCCGGCCAGCCAGCGCTCCCAGGACAAATGCGCAACGGCGCTCCTACCCCCGCCCCGGGAACTGCTCTTCGACCGTGATGGCGTCATCGAACGCTCCGAGGAGATCCGCGCCGCTGCCGCCGCACAGGACATCCCCCAGGCGGCGGTCGACGCGATCATCGACGCGCTCTTGCGAGGCCACGTGCCGCCCGGCGCGGAGGCGCTCGCACCCCTGATCCAGCCCGAGTGGGAGAGCTTCTTCGACTACTTGCCGGAAGAAACGCTCGTGCTCATCGAGGAGCCCGAAGAGGGGGCCGCGAGGGCGGAACATCTCTACGCCGAGATCGAGGCGAACCACGCCGCCGCCACTGGGGAACGACTCACAGTGACGCTCGAAACGCTTTTGATGGATCCCCAGGCCGTCGAAGCGAGCCTGAGCAAAAGGCAACCGATCGGTCTCGAACGCCTGGACGTCGTCGATGCGGGAGGAGAGAACGCACGTCGTCGCATCGACACCCGCACCCAGGAAGACCTGCGCCGCGCGCTCGCCGCCACGCGCAGCCACGACCGAGCGCTCGCGCCGCTCGTCGACTCCTGTCGAGAATGGCTGGGCGAGCGCTGGCGGGTCGTCCTCGCCTGTAGCTCCCTATCCTCGGCGGAGCGCCTGAAGAGCTTGCTCGAGGAGTACGAACTCGAGGCCCAGGTCGCGACCGAGCCCCGCCCGGTCTGGTACTGGTCGCTGCCCGGCCGGCTCGAGCTCCGGGTGATCGCGATCTCCGAGGGCTTCGTCTGGCCCGATCAAGGCCTGGCGGTCGTCACCGACGAGGAGATCTTCGGCGTCCGCCAAAAGCGACGCACCGCCGCGGGCTGGCGCGAGGGCCAACAACTCGACGGCATCGCCCAGCTCGCACCGGGCGATTTCCTGGTCCACCACGACCACGGCATCGGCATCTACCGAGGTCTCAAGGAGCTGCATACCGGCGGCCAGAGCAACGAGCTCCTCGCCATCGAATACCTCGGTCGTGACAAACTCTTTCTGCCTGTCGACCGGCTCTCCCGCGTCCAGCGCTACGGCGCCGCCGACGGCGCCAAGCCGCGCATCGACAAGCTCGGCGGAGAGACGTGGGAGAAGGTTCGCGGCAAGGTCAAGGCGAGCCTGCGCAACATGGCGGGTGAATTGCTGGCCCTGCACGCCGCCCGCGAACTGGCACCGGGTTTTGGCTTCGCGGGTCGCGACAGCGCCCTGGAGGAGTTCGAGGCGGGGTTCGATTTCGAGGAGACCCCCGACCAGATGGCCGCGATCGACGACGTCATCGGCGACATGCAGCAGGCCAAGCCGATGGACCGCCTGGTCTGCGGCGACGTCGGCTACGGCAAGACCGAGGTCGCGATTCGCGCCGCCTTCCGATCGGCGGTCGACGGCAAGCAGGTCGTGGTGCTCACACCGACGACCGTGCTCTGCCAGCAGCATTTCGAGAATTTCACCAAGCGCTTCGCCGATCATCCAATTCGCGTCGACATGCTCTCCCGCTTCTGCACGCCCAAGGAGGCGAGGGCCACCCTCGAAGGGCTCGCGACGGGACAGGTCGACATCGTCGTGGCGACCCATCGCGTGCTGACTAAAAGCGTCCAGTTCAAGGACCTCGGCCTACTCGTCGTAGACGAAGAGCAGCGCTTCGGCGTGGCCCACAAGGAACGCATCAAGAAGCTCAAAAAGACCGTCGATGTGCTCACACTCACGGCGACGCCGATCCCGCGAACGCTCCAGATGGCCTTTACGGGCATCCGGGATCTATCGGTGATCGAAACGCCGCCGGTCGATCGCCTCGCGATTCGCACCCAGGTGTGTAAGTTCGACGAGGGACTCATCCGCGAATCGATCTTGCGCGAGATCCGCCGCGGGGGGCAGATCTTCTTCCTGCATAACCGCGTGCGCACCATCGACGCGATGCAGGAGATGCTCGCCCGGGTCGTACCCGAGGTCCGCATCATGGTGGCCCACGGCCAAATGAAGGAACGCGAACTAGAGGATCGGATCCACGCTTTTCTGCGCCATGATGCCGACGTTCTGCTGTGTACGACGATCATCGAGAGCGGCATCGATATGCCGAACGTAAACACAATCCTCGTCAATCGAGCCGATGCGCTCGGCCTGGCCCAGCTCTACCAGCTCCGCGGGCGCGTCGGGCGAAGCAAGCGACGCGCTTATGCCTACCTGTTAGTCCCGACCCAGGTCGGATCGCTCTCGGCAGACGCACAAAAACGACTCGAGGCCATCCAGGATCTCTCCGAGCTCGGTGCAGGTTTCCGGCTGGCGAATCTCGACCTGGAGATCCGCGGCGCCGGCGACGTACTCGGCTCCGAGCAATCCGGAAATCTGCGATCCGTCGGCTACGAGACCTACATGGAGATGCTCGAAGAGACGATCGAGGAGCTCCGCGGTCAGGCACACGAGGAATGGATCGACCCCGAGATCAAGCTCCCCGTCATTGGTCGGCTACCCGAAGACTACGTGGGCGACGTCTCCCAACGCCTCGTCCTCTACAAGCGGCTCTCGAGCGCGCGAGACGAGAACGAGGTCGCCCTGATTCGCGACGAGCTGCTGGACCGCTTCGGTCGTCTGCCACGAGAGGCCGAGAACCTGCTCGAGGTGATCCGGCTGAAGATCCTCGCCCGGCGGCTCGGCATCCTGCGGGTCGAGACACAGCGGGGCGAGCTCGTGCTCCACGTGGCGTCGCAATCGAAGATCGATCCAGATCGCCTCGTCCAGCTCCTGTCGCACGCGCGCGCGGGGCTGCGGGTCACACCCGACCAGAAGCTGATCGCCAAGGCCCCTGGACCCGAGGGCGGAGCGCCGGCGCTCTTCGACGCGACGCGAACGCTGCTCACCCAGCTCTCCGGGCCCTGAGCGAGAAGGGTCACTCCGGATCGCCGCAGCGGGCCTCGTTTACGGCGATCGGTCTGGAGCGAACGCGGCCGGGCGCCCCATAGAGGCGCCTGGGCCGGCGCCCTGCACGGCCGGATGAAGCCGTGCCAAAGTCTCGACCAGCGCGTCCGGGGTCGCCCGCGCCGGATCCTCCAGCCACCAGAGGAGCATGCCCGCCTCCATCGAGAGGTAGGCCCGGGCCGCGAGCGTCGCGTCCAGGGCCGGATCCAGCCGCGCCTCGGCCTGCAGGCGGGTGAGGGCCTGCGCGATGGGTCGGCCGGACTCGGTGAGAATCGGCCCGTGCGCCGCGCTCGCGGCGCGCTCCCGACCGAAGGTGACGCGGTAGGCATCGGGATGAGCCGTTGCGAACTCGATCGCCGCGCGGGCCGCGTGACGGACTTGATCCGCGGGATCCCTATCCGCCTGCTCGAGCGCGGCCAGGCGGGCGGCTTGCAGACCGTCGAGCGTGCGGAGCTGGAGTTGGCGGAGCAGGGCGTATTTATCCGAGAAATGGACGTAAAAGGTACCGACGCCCAGGCCCGCCCGCCGGGCGATCGCATTCGTGTTGACCCGTTCGCAGCCACGCCGGGCAAAGAGCGCCAGGCCCGAGGCCAAAAGTCGCTCTTCGGCGTCTCGTATCGGCGCGCGGGGCATGGCTTCAGCATATCTGATGTATTTATCGACATCGATCCCCAAAATTTCGCCCGGCGCACAGAAACGATTTTTGATTTTTATATCAATTCAAGTAGAGCTCGCCCCGGGACGGGGCCATCACTTCGAAAATGCGCAACTTTTGCGACGTATCTGCCGATCAAAGAAGGGCGGCCCCGTCGGATCGACGCGGGGCAATCCGAGCCCCAGCCGCGAGAAGGGAGCCTCCTTGAGCGGCACGATTGGCGTCATCCAGGCACGAATGGGCTCCGAGCGGCTGCCCGGCAAGATCCTCGCTCCGCTGGCGAACCGCCCCATGCTCGGACTGATCGCCGAGCGTCTGTCGTCGGCACGCGTCGACGAGTGGTGGCTCGCGACGAGCACGGACCCCTCGGACGACGTCACGGAGGCCTGGGGCTTCGAGCTCGGCCTCCGCGTGTTTCGCGGCCACCCCACCGAGGTGCTCTCCCGCTTCGTCGCCATCGGCGAGGAGACGGGCGCGGACTGGCTCGTCCGCGCCACTGCGGACAACCCGTTCCTCGACGCACCGGTCGTCGATCTCCTGGTCGACGCACGGGACGCCAGCGAACAAGCGAAGCAGGCCGACCGGCTCACCCTTCACGGGGGGTTGATGATCGAGAACGAATCCGGCCCGACACCCACCCCCGCGCTGCCCCTCGGCTACGGCGTCGAGCTCGTCCGACGCGATGCGCTCGAAGCCGCTCATCGTGAAATTACGCCCCACGAACCCCACCACCGCGTGCATGTCACTTCGTGGCTCACCGCGAACGGTCGGGTCCACGCCGTCCCGACCCCCCTCGACTGGCCGGACCGACCGCAATGGCGTTGGTCCGTCGACACCTACGAGGACCTCGCCATGGCCCGCAGCGCGTTTCACCTTTTTGGCGACGAGGCCGCGACGATCGGGTACGCCGACATGGTGGACCATTTGGAGGGTCACCCCGAGATCACCTGTATGAATCAGCAGGTCGTGCAGAAAAAGCTGGAGGAGGGATGAACGCGCCGCAGGGCATCCTTGGCCGCGACGCCTTGACGGGCCTCGGCATCGGCGTGAGTGGGGGAGGGACCCACCTCGGCCGCGCCACCGCGCTCGCGCTGGCTGCCGCAGGAGCCGAGGTCGTCGTCTTCGGACGCCGAGGCGGACTCCTCGAAGAGACGTGCGAACTGGCGTCCGAGCTGTCCGGGCGGGTCCACGCGGAGATCGCCGACCAGCATGACGACGCGGACCTCGAGCGCGTATTGGATCGTCTCGAGAAGGAAGCAGGGCGCGTCTACGGCTGGGTGAACAACGCATGCGGCGCGGCGCCTTCGCTGCTCGGCGGCCTCGATCGCGCAAAGGTCGCGGGGACCCTCGCCACGGGCCTCGAGGACGTCATGCTCGCCACCGAGGCCGCGGCCGAGCGAATGACAGGGCAGGGCGGAGCGATCGTGAACGTCTCTTCCATGTACGGCTCGACCTCGCCGCAGCCCGAAACCTACGCGCGCCATCCGGAGTTCCACAACCCGCCGGCCTATGGCGCCGCGAAGGCCGGAGTCATCCAGTTCACCCGTTATGCAGCGTGCCACTTCGCGCCGCGCGGCATCCGGGTCAACAGCGTGAGCCCCGGCCCCTTCCCCTCCGACGCCGTCCAACGCGCCGAGGGATTCATCGACGAGCTCAAACGACGCGTCCCCCTCGGACGGATCGGGCAACCCCACGAGGTCGCCGGTCCCATCGCGTTCCTGCTCTCTCCGCTGGCGAGCTTCGTCACCGGGCACGACCTCGTCGTCGACGGCGGATGGACCGCGTGGTAGCGCTCGACCTGACCTCCTGGCACGGGTTGCGCACGCGCGACCCGCGAAGACTCGCGCTCGGAACCGTCCAGTGGGGCACGCCCTATGGCGTGGCAAACCGGTCCGGACCACCGGCGGACGACGAGCTCGACGCGATCCTGCGGCGAGCCTGGAGCGCCGGGATTCGGACGCTCGATACGGCACGGGCCTACGGTGAGAGCGAGGCGCGCCTCGGCCCCCGGCTGGCGGACCGTTCCTGCGCGGACGGCTGGCGCGTCATTACGAAACTCGACCCGGGCGTCTACACCGAAGGGCAGGGGCTGGAAGAAAGTCTGGCGCGCATCGCCGAGAGCCTCGCTGCCAGCCGTGAGGCGCTCGGACAAGCCGTCCTGCCCGCCTTCCTGCTGCATCGCTTCGCCCATCGTCACGCTTGCGCCGGCAAGCTCTGGCGTTCCTTGCTCGCCGAGCGGGAGGCGGGCCGGATTGGCGCGCTGGGCGTCTCTGCGACCACACCCGAGGAGGCCTGGGCCGCCCTCGAGGACCCCGATATCGAAATCCTCCAGGTCGCGTCGAGCCTGCTCGACCTGAGATTGTTCCGGCAGGGCTTCTTTCCCCGGGCGCGCGAGCTTGGCCGCACGGTCTACGTACGCAGCGTCTTTCTCCAGGGAGTGGCCCACCTCGAACCCGACAACTTGCCGGCCCCCCTCTCGAGTCTGGTCGAGCCGCTACACCGTATCCACGCGACGGCCGATCAGCTCGGGGTCCCACCGCGGGCGCTCTTCCTCGGTTTCGCCCGGGAATATCTCCCCGGTGCCCACCTCGTGATCGGGTGCGAGCGCGAGGCCCAGCTGGCCGAGCTGCTCGAGGACTGGTTCGACGAGAGGGTCGACGGCGCCCACCTTTCCCGACTCGTCGAAGCGCTCCCCACCCTGGAGGCCGAGAGCGTCGATCCATCTCGCTGGCCCCGTCTCCGTCCCCCCGAAGAGCCCGAGAACCAGACGCCACGCGGCAGCGTCGCTACCATCCGACCCTGACGCGACCTCGACCGGGGGCCGCCCAGCCTGGAGGTTGCGCTTGCTCCCCTTTCTCCTCGACCCACGCCGTCTGCGACGCCCGATGCTTGGACTCGTCGCCGCCTGCCTCGTCACGAGCCCCTCCCTGGCGACAGAAAAGCTGGTCGAAGGCATCGCCGCGCAGGTCGGCAACGACATCGTGCTGACCTCGGAGGTCTCCGAGATGTCGGCCCCGATCGAGCAGCGCATGCGCCAGGCAGGCGCTCCTGAGAGCGAGGTCGTCATGATGCGACGCGATGCGCTCGAACGCCTGATCGAGGGCAAGCTGCTCTCCTCTGTGGTCGAGCGACTCGAGCTGGGCGCCGACCGCGAGGAGGTCGACGGAGCGATCGACGCAATCGCGGAAGAGAATGGCCTCACCATCGAGCAGCTCTTGAAGAGCGTGACCAGCCATGGGCTCACCGTCGAGGAGTATCGACAGAAGATCAAGGGCGAGATCGAGCGCGGCAAGGTCGTCAACGCGATGGTCCGGTCCCGCGTCGAAGTCAGCGCCGAAGAAGTGCAGGCGCTTTACGAAGAACGCTTCGGGGACCAACCGGAGGGCGGCGAAGAAGTCTACGTGCGACACATCCTCGTGATTCCAGGGGGGCGCTCGGCAGACTCCTTGGCGGAGGCCTGTGGGGTCGCGCGGGGCGCGCGCATCGAAATCTCGACCGGAACGGCAGCGTTCGCCCAGCTGGCCGAACGCTTCTCGGACATGAATCCCGAACGCGGCGGAGACCTCGGCTGGCTCCATCGCAAAGACGTCGCCGCGTGGATGGCCGAAGCGATCGACCCGCTCTCGCCGGGCGAAATGTCTTCCGTGATCGAGATGCCCTTCGGCTGCAACCTCCTCGAACTCGTCGACCGCCGCGAATTCGCGCCCATCAGCTTCGATCAGGCCGCCCCGCGCCTTCGCAACTACCTCTTTCAGCGCAAGACGGAAGAGCAGTACACGGAATGGCTCGACGTATTACGCGAGCAGACCTACATCGACCGCAAAGGCGCGTTCGGTGGTTAGCGCGGCGGGGTAAAGACGCTCGGATGACCGCCTCCGACAGCTTGAAGAGCTCTCCTGGCGCGTCGACGTCGGCGAGGCCCGTGGGTGTGGAGCAGGCCTGGGCCCAGGCTCCCGAGCGCCTCGCGCGCGACTATGAGACGATCGCGGCGCTCGCGCGCAAGGGTGACCCCCGGGAGATCGCGCTCCTCGGCGCCCGGACCCACAACCTGCAGAACATCGACCTGCGCATTCCACGCGGTCGATTCGTGGTCGTCACCGGACCCTCCGGCTCCGGCAAGTCGAGCCTCGCTTTCGACACGCTCTACGCCGAGGGACAACGACGTTATGTGGAGAGTCTCTCCGCCTACGCACGCCAATTCCTCGACCAACTCCAGCGCCCCGACGTCGACGAGATCGAGGGGCTCTCGCCGGCCGTCGCAATCGAGCAAAAGAGCGTCGGGCGCAGCCCCCGCAGCACCGTCGGCACGATCACCGAGATCGCCGACCACCTGCGCCTGCTCTTCGCCCGCGCCGGCACCGCTTATTGCTGGCAATGCGACACCCCGATCTCGAGCCAGGGCCTCGACGAGATGGTCGACCGCATCATGGCGTTGGAGTCGGGGACCCGCCTCCAGGTGCTCGCGCCCGTGGTCCGGGGTCGCAAGGGGCAGTACAAAAAAGAGCTGGAGCAGTTCCGGAGAGATGGCTTCGTCCGGGTCCGCATCGATGGCACGCTGCGACAGCTCGACGAGGAGATCGACCTCGCTCGGGGGGCCCGGCACGATATCGAGCTGGTCGTGGATCGGCTCGTGATCAAGGACGGTGTCCGGCCCCGGCTCGCGGAATCCCTCGGAACCGCGCTGCGCCTGGCGGACGATCTGGCCGTGATCGACGTACTCGACGAAGAGGATTGGTGGCTTTCGCGATCGGGCGCCTGCCCCCGCTGTGAAATTTCGTTCCCCGAGATCTCGCCGAGGCTCTTCTCGTTCAACAACCCCTTCGGCGCATGCCAGAGCTGCTCCGGACTCGGGCGCACCGCTGTATTCGACGCCGCTCGAATCGTGCCCGACCCATCCCGCTCGCTCGAGGAAGGCGCGATCGCAGCGTGGGACCTCGAGGAGGCGCAAGGCTATTACCGACGACTGCTCGAGACGCTCGCCGACGACCGCGGCTTCGACCTCACTCGGCCCTGGGCCAAGCTCTCCAAGACGGCGAAGACATGGCTTCTCGAGGGGGACCCGAACTACGAGCTGGAAATCGAGGTACCCGTCGCGCGGCGGGGGCGACGGCGGCGCACGCGCACGGAGAAGGTCGTGCGCCCCTACGATGGGGTGTTCGGAGATCTGATGCGACGCCTGGAAGCCTCGAGCGGAGCCGCGGCCACGAAGCTTTCTAAATTCCAGTCCGAGCAGCCCTGCGCGGAGTGCTCCGGGGAGCGATTGCGCATCGAGGCGCGTTCCGTGCGGCTCGGGCCGCATTCGCTGCCTGACCTGTCGGCGCTGTCGATCTCGGATGTGCGCCTCTTTTTGGACACTCTGCAGCTCCCCCCGAACCTGGCGCGCATCGCCGAGCGCATCCTCGGCGAGGTCCGCGAGAGACTCGGATTCCTGGAACAGGTCGGACTGGGCTATCTCACCCTCGATCGCCGCGCCGCAACGCTCTCCGGCGGCGAAGGCCAGCGGATCCGCCTGGCCACCCAGATCGGCGCCCAGCTGATCGGCGTCCTCTACATCCTGGACGAGCCCTCGATCGGCCTCCATCCGCGGGACAACGATCGACTGCTCGAGAGCCTCGAGTCGCTCCGAGACATCGGCAATAGCCTGATCGTCGTGGAACACGACGAAGCCACGATCCGGCGCGCCGATCACGTGATCGACATCGGCCCAGGCGCCGGAATCCACGGGGGCCGCGTCGTCGCCCAGGGAACGGCCGAGGCCCTCCAGCGCGTCGCGGAGTCCACGACGGGCGACTATCTCGCTGGCCGGCGCCGGATCGAGACGCCCGCGCGTCGCCCGGTCGAACTCGATCGAGCGATCCAGCTCCTGGACTGCCGCGAGAACAACCTCAAGAGCGTCGACCTCACGATTCCCCTCGGCTGCCTCACCGTCGTGACCGGTGTCTCCGGCTCCGGCAAGTCGACGCTCATCAACGACACCCTCCACCGGGTGCTGGCCGCGGAGCTCCATGGAGCCCTCGCGGTCCCCGGCGCCCATGGTGCCGCCCGCGGCCTCGAGCAGATCGACAAGGTCGTCGACGTGGACCAGCGCCCCATCGGCCGCAGTCCGCGCAGCAACCCCGCCACCTATAGCGGCGTCTTCGCCGGCATCCGCAACCTCTTCGCCGGTCTCCCCGAGGCGAGGCTCCGGGGCTGGGGGAGTGGTCGGTTCTCCTTCAACGTGAAGGGCGGGCGTTGCGAAACCTGTGAAGGGGACGGCGCGATCCGGGTCGAGATGCAGTTCCTGCCCGACGTCTTCGTCTCCTGTGCGGTCTGTGGTGGCCGTCGCTACGACCGCGACACATTGTCCGTCCGCTACCGTGGCAAAAGCATCGCCGACGTCCTCGAGATGACGGTGCTCGAGGCCCACGCCCTGTTCGAAACCGTCCCCGCCGTCGCGCGACCGCTCCAGGCGCTCGTGGATGTCGGACTCGGCTATATCCGGCTGGGTCAAAGCGCGACGACGCTTTCCGGCGGAGAGGCGCAGCGAATGAAACTTGCGCGCGAGCTCGCCCGGAAGGCGACGGGGCAGACGCTCTATCTTCTGGACGAACCGACGACGGGGCTGCATTTCGTCGACGTCGAGCTGCTTCTTGGACTACTCGGCCGCCTGGTGGATCGCGGCAACAGCGTCGTGGTGATCGAACACAATCTCGACGTCATCCGCTACGCCGACCACATCATCGACCTCGGCCCGGAAGCGGGGGACGCCGGAGGAGAAATCGTCGTGACAGGAACGCCCGAACAAATCGCCCTCTGCGCGCGCTCCCACACCGGTCGCGCGCTCGCGGGTGCCTTCTCATGATGACACCGCCCGAAGAGGACCCGAACGAGCCCTATCCCGGCGTCCGCGGCGCCATCGCGCTGACCTTCATGGCCCTGATGGCCTCCTTCTTCACGACGGTCGCGCTCTTTGGGGTCGGCGCGCTCGCTGCCTACGGAGTCGGGCGCGCAATCGGCGTCGGCGCCGTCGCGAGCATGGCCGCACAGCGAATCGGTGAGCCGCAGGCCGAACGCCTCGGACTCCAGCGGCTCGACCTCCAAGCGATTCCCCTGATCCTATGCCTGATCCCAGCCGTCCTGCTGGCCAGCGAACTCGACAACTTCGCGTACGACTGGGCCGGCGACGAGCCCGGTATGGCGGCACCCTTTCAAAGCGAGCGCGAGTCCACGCTCGGCGAGGCAGCCACGAGCGAAGAGCGCGACCGGGCCGAGGCGGACAGCTACGACCCGCTCGTGCCTGATGTCCCCTTCGACCCCGTAGAAAGCGAAGCGACGCCTGCCGAGGTGCAGGCGGTCCCCCAGTTGCTCGACCTCAACGACCCAGCGACCCGCTTCCAGGCCTTCATCGTGATGGTCGGCATCATCCCCCTCGTCGACTGCTTCCTATTCTTCGGCGTGATCCAACAGGGCCTGATCCGCCGCCGAGGCCTACTCCGCGGTGTCGTGATCACGGGGCTCTTCTGGATGCTCCTGCGCGACGTCCCGATCGTCGGGATGACGCGCTTCTTCGTCGGCAGCGCTGCGCTGCTCGGCATGGGTACGCTGCTCGGATTGGTGCGGGTCGCAACGGGGTCCATTCTGGGCCCGATGCTGCTCGCGAGCGCCTGGGCGGCCATTGAGTTCCTGGCGCTCGCGACACACGAACAAATTCCCTTGCCGGGTCTGAACGTCGAGGGCACGCACCTGCCGTGGCTCGTCTCGACGGCGAGCGCGGTGATCGTCGCTTGGTCCGCGCGGACGGTCTACCAGGAAGCCGAACGACGCAGTCAGGACCCGGAGGGCGGCCCACCCCAAGGACCCAGCGCCCCGAACGTGCACGCGCTGAGACCGAGGGACCCGGACTGAAAGGGCGTCCGGACCGGAGCGACGAGTCGAAGACGCCGCGATCTGAAACCGAGACGAGTTCAAGACGCCGCGGTCGCATCGAGCACGTCACGGACGTGCGCCCAGACTTGCTGGGCGATCTCGCTTTCCGCTCGTGCGGCATCGATCCGTGCCAGACCGGGAATCTCTAGAGCCGCGAAGGCCTCGGCCACCCGCTCCTGAAAGGGGAGGTTCTCGAAGGCGGGCTCGCGGGCCTCGCCGCGGGCTTCGACGCGCGCAAGCCCCTCGGCGGCGGACAACTCGAAAATCAGGATCAGGTCGGGTCGCTCGAACTCCGCCTCGCTGTCGGCGAGAATCCGCGCCGCGTCGAGTCCGCGGGCTCCCTGGTAGGCCACCGTCGAGACATAGGAGCGATCCGAGAGGACGACTCGCCCGGCCTCGAGCGCCGGCGTGACGACCTCCCGCATATGCTCGCGGCGATCGGCGAAGAACCAGGCCAGCTCGGTCTCGGGTGCAACCCGCTCGTCGCTCCGCGCCATGGCCCGGATCTTCTGGCCATAGGGTCCCGTCGTGGGCTCACGCGTTTCCACCGGCTCGAGACCCCGGGCCCGCAGCCCTTCCGCTGCGCGGCGGAGTTGCGTCGATTTGCCGCAGCCGTCGATGCCCTCGAAGACGATCAGTGTCCCGCGCGTCACGCATCCTCCGTGGACCTAGGTTCGCGAACTCGGGCGTGGGAAGCGAACGGGATCGCTGTCGCGCACGCTAAGGCAGCGGGAGCCGCACGACGGCCTCGCAATCCCTTGGCACGCGCTTCGCATTCCATTCAGAACGTCGCCTTCGGGCGAGCCGCGGATCGCTCCTCTAACGGGACCGGGAGCGAGGCGCGGTCGAGAACGTCGGGCGGGGGCACAGGGTGCGTACCGGGATTTTCAGTTACGGGGTAAAGCCGGGTACGCGCTCCCGCCCGATGCTTCTCCATCTCAGGAGTCGCGCGAATCAGAGACACAAACGCGAAGACGGAAGGGCCCACCAAGGGAACCCTTCCGCCTTCGATCCAATCACCGCGACGAGCCATGACGGCACGCCGCACGGCCCATGATCCACGTGATCGCGATCGTCCCGTTCCCCAACTTGTCCGCGTCGTCCAAATGCCGCGAGGGCGGGAGGACGACGGAGGACGGGGACGGGACGTCCGCGACGGAGACTAGAGGCCCGTCTGACCCTGGAGCAGGAACGCGATCACGAGGCCGTAGATCGCGATCGACTCGATCAGGACCATGCCCAGGATGAAGTTCGTGAACATCGCGCCCGCCGCGCCCGGGTTGCGAGCAATCCCGGCCGTCGTGTTGCCGGCGGTCAGGCCCTGGCCAATCCCACAGCCCAGTCCGGCCAGACCGACGGCGAGGCCGGCCCCGATGCCGAGACCGCTGATCGCCGTCCCGTCGGCGGCGGCGAAGGCCGCTCCCGGAGCGAGGAACAGGACGAGAGCCCAAACGAGGACATTGACGATACGACGCATGCTGATTTTCCTTCTTTCTGTCGGAGACCCGAGCCCTTCCTCTCAGAGGAGAGCGCCGGATCGATTCAATCCAGACCGGTCATTCGCCGGCCGTTGGGCGGGGCCTGTCCCCGCTCGAAAACCCTGTCGAAACGAATTTCGAAGCAGATGTGAAACCAAAAAACAAAGAGCCGTGGGCGATCGGGCGCTCCCGATCAGTGCGGCTCCTCGAGCGCCTGACCGATGTAGATCATCGTCAGGAGCGCGAAGACGAAGGCCTGCAGGAAGCTCACCACCATCCCGAGGCCCATGAAGATCGCCGGGATGGCGATCGGCACCATCCCGATGAAGATCATGATCACCTTGTGGTCGGCGAACATGTTGGCGAGGAGTCGAACACCGAGCGTCACGATCCGCGCGAGATGGAGGACCACCTCCAGCGGCAGGAAGATCGGTGCGAGCACGCGCACATGATAATGCTTGCCGCCGATCTCCCACTCGGTCAGTGCCGGGCCCATGAATTGGTAGATGTATTTCCAGCCGTGCTGCTTGATCCCGACGTAGTTGTAGACGACGAAGGAGACGATGCCGAGGGCAAAGGTCACGTTGGCGTCGCCGGTGGAGCCGATCAAGCCCGGAATCAGGCTCTTGAAATTCGAGACCAATACGAAAAAGAAGATCGTTCCGACGACCGGGAAATAACGCCGCCACTCCGGACCGATCGTGGTCTCCCCGAGGTCACCGAGAAACTCGATCAAGACCTCGAAGACGTTGCGGATCGAGAGCCCCTCTTCGGGGATCACGCCGGCGCCCTCGCCGGAGACCGCGCGGCGCACGGACAAGCCGGCGAGCACCAGGAGCAGCGTCGCGAACGCGGCCGAGAGGTAGATCCACTCGGTCTCGAGCACATGAGCCAGGTCTTGGAAGAGATGCATCGGTCTAGTCGCTCTCACCGCGTGCGCGGTTGGGGTCCTCGGCGTCACCCGCGTCGACGATCACGTCGAGCGGGCGCTCCGAATAGGGGCTGGTAAACAGGCGACCGGCCGTGAAGAGCCGGTCGTCCTCATCGCGGTCGATCTCGTCGTCGAGGAAGACGGGAAGGGTCTCGGGATCGAGAATCGGAGGGCGGTGGATCCAGGCGTCGATCAGCGTCGCGGGCATCGCGATCGAAAGCCCAATCAGCAGGGCGACCGCGTCGGCGCCGGCCCGCATCGTGACGAAGATCGCCGCGCCGAGCAGCACGAAGCGCATGGCCAGGCCACCGACCCAACCCGCCGTCATCAATTCGCCTGCAAAGAGACGCCGGGCCGCGCGGTGGATCGCGCCGAGGTTGATGGCTTCAATGAACGCGCCCGCGGCCACACTGGTGGCGAAATGCGGCGTCACGAGGGCCCACGAGGCCGCAACCGCTCCCGCGGATAGCCCCAGATTCCATCGCTCCACTGTCGCCAGCGCCCACGCCAATGCGAACTCTCTCTTCCCGTCTCATGCCCACTGCAGCCCGCGACTCGTCGCGCCACCGCGCTCCGGGCCTAACGGACCTCGTCGTTCTCGTTCTCGCGCCGATCACGCGGGACCTCGTCCTCGCGCAACACGTCACTCATTCCAGGGCTCATCCCGACTCGGCGGTCCTCGTCTTTTCGACCGTCGAGCCGGCCCGGCCCGGCTTGTTCTTGTCCTGTGCCGACCTCGGGATGCAGCTCGTGACCAAGCCGTATCAGCCGAAGCACCATGGCCATGAAGCCCAGAAGCGCCCCGAGCGCGATGCCCCAGGGCGAGGTCTCCCAGCTTTTATCGATCCAATAACCCGCGCCAGTCGCGATCAAGACCGCGCCCACCGCCTCGAAGGCCCCTTGATAGGCATCACTACCTGCCCGAGCGGTCGCTCTTTTCAAGCGATCTCGCCCCGGGTAATCGGGCGGATGACTCACGGATCCCTCACCGGCCTACGCCCCACAGACTCGAAGCCCGGGGACGAGATAGACCCTCGACCTCCTGCTGCGCGGACGACCCTTCGGCGCCTACAGCCGGAAATCGGCGCGCAGCATAGCCTTTTGCCCCAGAGCCCTCAATCGAGAACCCGGCCCTGCAACGCTGGGCGGCGGGGCCGGAAGAAACGGGGCTCCTCCGATCCGGTCCGCCGCGCTCAGCGCTGGCGCGCGACTTTCGCGAGGGCTCGGTCCGCGGCCTCGAGGGTCGAGGCGATGTCTTTTTTCTTGTGCGCCAGGGACACGAAGCCCGCCTCGAAGGGGGAGGGCGCCAGATAGACCCCCTCTTCGAGCATCGCGCCGAAAAAGCGCCGAAAGGCCGCTGCATCCGATTGCTGCGCCTGCGTGAAATCGTCCACCGGCCCCGAGTGGAAAAAGAAGCCGAACATCCCCCCCAAGCTGCGGGTCGTCATCGGTACCCCGTGGGCCTCCGCTCGCGCCGCCAACCCCTCCACCAGCGCGGCGGACCGGGCCGAAAGGGTCTCGTAGACACCGGGCGCTTCCAGCAGCTCGAGCGTCGCGAGCCCCGCGGCCACAGCGAGTGGGTTTCCCGACAGGGTGCCCGCCTGATAGACGTCGCCCTCGGGCGCAACGCGGGCCATCAGGTCGCGGCGACCCCCATAGGCGGCCGCAGGGAGTCCGCCGCCGACCACTTTGCCGAGGGTCGTCAGGTCCGGCCGCACGCCATAAAGCCGCTGGGCACCGCCGCGCGCGACCCGGAAGCCCGTCATCACCTCATCGAAGATCAGGACCGACCCCGCCTCGTCACACAGCGCGCGCAGCCCCTCCAGAAAGCCGGGCCGCGGGGCAATGCAGCCCATATTGCCGGCGATCGGCTCGACGATGATCGCCGCGATGTCCTTGCCCCAGCGCCGGAAGGCTTTTCGGGTCGCCCCGAGGTCGTTGAAGGGGGCGACGATCGTCAGGTCGGTCATCGCCTTGGGAACCCCCGGCGAACCGGGGATGCCGAGCGTTGCCACACCGCTGCCCGCGCCCACCAGCAGCCCGTCGGAGTGACCGTGGTAGCAGCCGTCGAATTTGAGGATCCGCGACCGCCCGGTCGCGCCGCGCGCCAGTCGGAGCGCGCTCATCGTGGCTTCCGTGCCGGAGCTGACCATCCGCACCTTCTGCACCGAAGGAAGGACGCGCCGGATCGCCTCGGCCAGATCGGACTCCCGCGCCGTCGGCGCCCCAAAACTCGTTCCGGAGGCCATCGCCGCCCGGATCGCTCGGAGCACCTGCGGGTGGGCGTGGCCCAGGATCATCGGACCCCAGGAGCCGACATAGTCGAGGTATTCATTGCCGTCGACGTCCCGGATCCGCGCACCACGCGCCGACTCGATAAAGCGGGGGGTCCCCCCGACCGAGCCATAGGCGCGCACGGGGCTGTTCACCCCTCCCGGAATGGAGCGTTTGGCGCGCTTGAATTCGCGCCGGGAACCTTCGATCTTCATGCGTCCTCGTCCGGCTCCGGGCCTTCGGCGAGATCTTCTTCGGCCAAACGCGCGATCGAGACCAGCTGCTCGTCGGGGTCGAGGCGCATGACGCGCACTCCCTGCGTCGCCCGGCCCATTGACGAAATCCCACCGACGGGGCAACGCAGGACCTGCCCCCCGTCCGTGATCAGCATGACGTCGTCGTCATCGACCACCTGCGCGATCCCGATCACCGGACCGTTCCGATCGTTCGCGCGAATATTGATGATGCCTTGCCCCCCCCGTCTCTGGGGTCGGTACTCGTCGAGCGGAGTGCGTTTTCCGTATCCGCGTTGGGTCGTCGTCAGGATCTGGGCGTCCCCGCCGAGGATCTCCATGCCGACGACCTGGTCTTCCGAGGAGAGCGCGATTCCGCGCACGCCGGCCGCCGTGCGGCCCATCGGGCGGGCGTCTTCTTCGCTGAAACGGATCGACTTGCCCTGGCGCGTCGCGAGCAGGACGTCGTCGTGGCCGCTGCTCCGACCGGCCGCGATCAGCTCGTCGTCCTCGGAGAGGTTGATCGCGATGATGCCCGCTCGCCGGGGGTTCGAGAAAGCCGAGAGAGAGGTCTTCTTGATGATGCCCTGGCGCGTCGAAAGAATGATGAACTCGTCCGCGGCATCTTCGAAGCTGCGAACCGGGAGCATCGTCTGAACGTGCTCGTCCGGCTGAAGCTCGAGCACGTTCACGATGGCCTTGCCCTTTGCTGCGCGACCGAGCTGCGGCAGCTCATGGACCTTCAGCCAATGCAGGCGTCCAAAATTCGTGAAGAAGAGCAGGTACGCGTGGGTCGACGCCACGCCGAGGTGGCGAACGAAATCTTCTTCGCGGGTCGCCATGCCCTTCGCACCCTTACCGCCTCGACGCTGCTGGCGGTAGAGCGTGACCGGGTTGCGCTTGATATAACCGAGATGGGACAGGGTCACGACCATGTCCTCCTCGACGATCAAGTCTTCGTTCGTGATCCCGTCGATCGCGGGCACGAGTTCCGTGCGGCGCTCGTCTCCGAACTTGTCCTCGACCTCTCGGAGCTCGTCGACGACGACCTCGAGAATCCGTTCGTCGCTCGCGAGCAAGTCCTTGAGGTCGGCGATCTTGGCGCGGAGATCTTCCAACTCGTCCAGCACGCGCTGGCGCTCCATTGCCGTGAGCGCACGCAGGCGCATGTCGAGGATCGCCTGAGCCTGTCGCTCGGACAGGTCGAAGCGGGTCATCAACTGGGCGCGGGCGGTCGCTGCGTTCTCGGCGGCGCGGATCAGCGCGATGATCTCATCGAGGTGGTCCAGCGCAATCGCGAAGCCCTCGAGGATATGGGCGCGGGCTTCGGCCTGGGCCAGGTCATAGATCGCCCGGCGGATCACGACTTCCTTACGGAACTCGATGAAATGGCGAAGCGCCTCCTTGATGGAGAGCGTTTGAGGCCGGCCGTTCACGAGCGCGAGCAGATTCACTCCGAAGGTCGTCTGCAGCGGCGTCATCTTGTAGAGCTGGTTCAGAAGCACGTCCTCGGAGACGTCCTTCTTCAGCTCGATCACGATCCGCATTCCCTCGCGACTGGATTCGTCTCGAAGATCTGAGATGCCCTCGATGCGGCCTTCCTTGACGAGATCCGCGATCCGCTGGATGAGCAGCGCCTTGTTGACCTGGTACGGAATCTCCGTCACCACGATCCGCATGCCGCGCTTGATCTCTTCGAACTCCGCCAGGGCACGCAGGGTGAGATGACCCCGACCACTCGCGTAGTAGCTCCGAATTCCGTCGCTCCCACATAGCTGTGCGCCCGTTGGGAAGTCGGGCCCGGGCATCTTCTCCAACAGCTCGTCGAGCGTGCAATCCGGGTTTCGAGCCTCCAGGATGAGCGCCGCCGTCAACTCCCGCAGGTTATGAGGAGGGACGTTCGTTGCCATGCCGACAGCGATGCCGGCGGAGCCATTCGCAAGCAGATTCGGGAACCGCGCCGGCAGGACGATCGGCTCCTCCATCTGACCATCGAAGTTCGGCTGAAAATCGACCGTCTCCCGATCGATATCGCGCAACATCTCCTCGGCGAGTCGAGCGAGCCGAGCCTCGGTGTAGCGATAGGCCGCGGCAGAGTCGCCATCGATGGAGCCAAAATTCCCCTGCCCATCCACGAGCGGATACCGCAGGGAGAAATCCTGGGCCATCCGAACCATCGAATCGTAGACCGCGGAATCGCCATGGGGGTGATAGTGCTTGAGCACCTCGCCCACGACACCGGCGGACTTCGAGTACGGCCGGTTCGGAAGCAGCCCTTCCTGGTGCATCGCATAGAGGATTCGTCGATGAACGGGCTTCAGACCATCGCGGACGTCGGGCAACGCTCGGCTGATGATCACCGACATCGAGTAGGCTAGGAACGAAGAACGAACCTCGTCCTCGATGTTGACGGTCGGGAATCGGTCATCGGGCGGCGGGGGGCTATCCCCGTCGTCCCTACCATTCCCAGTCGGATCTCTCGGCTCGTCGGACACCTTGTTTCGTCCTCGCCCTAAACGTCCAGGTTTGCGACGCTGAGCGCGTTGTCTTCGATGAAGCGTCGTCGGGGTTCGACGATGTCACCCATCAGGGTCGTGAAGACGTCATCGGCCTCCACTCCATCCTCGACCCGAATCTGGACGAGGTTCCGGTTTTCAGAACTCATCGTCGTTTCCGCGAGTTGGTCGGGGTTCATCTCGCCCAGGCCCTTGTAGCGCTGGATCGAGAGGCCCTTGTTCGCAATCTCGAGGATTCGTCCGAGCAGAGACGTTATGAGGGTGAAGTCTTCCGGATCACGGTCTCCGTGACGCAGCGAATAGGGAGCGGGTCCAGCCTCCGCGAGTTCGGTCGCGAGACGGATCATCTTTTGGAAATCACCTGAGCCGACGACGGTGGCGTCCAAGGCACTCCGAAGCGTCTGTCCAGCCCGTCGTGTCTTGGCAACGAGCTTGAAGCCCGACCCGTCCAGCTCTGCTTCCGTGGACCAAGAGAGCTCGCCAACGACGTCGTTGCCTTCTGCAGGATGCGCACGCTCGATCACTGCTTCGATGGCCGGGACGACCTCGTTCAGCAAGACCGTCTCGTCTCGTAGCTCCTCCTGAGTCGGTCGACCGATATGCGCGGCGGCATCTACGACCCGCTCGTCGAAGAGCCGGATATTGAAGTGGTCCAACGCGCGTTGTCGTGCACTCGCGTTCTTGAGCAACACTCGGAGCGTCTCGCCCTCTCTTGCTGGACCCTCTGCGCACTCGACGGAAGCGCCATCCAAGGCGAGACCAAAGAGATAATCCTCGAGTTCGGGCTCGTCTTTGAGATAACGACTCGACTTGCCTCGCTTCGCCTTGAAGAGGGGGGGCTGTGCGACATAGAGGTAGCCGCGTTCGATCAAATCGCGCATCTGGCGATAGAAAAAGGTGAGCAGCAGGGTGCGGATATGGCTCCCGTCGACGTCTGCATCGGTCATGATGATGACTTTGTGATAGCGAGCCTTCTCCGCCGAGAAGTCGTCTCCAATCCCCGTTCCGAGTGCTGCGATGATCGCCTGGATCTCGACGCTTGCGAGCATCCGATCGATGCGCGCGCGTTCGACGTTCAGGATCTTTCCGCGGATCGGGAGAATCGCCTGGGTCGCGCGCGAGCGACCTTGCTTGGCCGTCCCTCCAGCCGAATCACCCTCCACGATGAAGAGCTCACATTTGGCGGGGTCGCGCTCCTGGCAATCTGCAAGCTTCCCAGGGAGGCTGAAATCAGACAGGGCGCCCTTGCGGCGGGCGAGGTCGCGGGCCTTTCTTGCAGCCTCTCGAGCCCGGGCGGTATCGACGATCTTGGCGACGATGGGCTTCGCCACGCGGGGATTCTCTTCGAGAAAACTCGTTAGTTGCTGATAGACGATGCCCTCGACGATGCCGCGGACCTCACTCGTTCCGAGCTTGGTCTTGGTCTGCCCTTCGAATTCGGGCTGGGGAATTTTGACCGAGATGACTGCCGTTAGTCCTTCACGGAGGTCCTCGCCTGAGACTGATGGCGAGTCGTTCTTTCCTTTACTGTTGCCTTTGCCGCTTCCCTTGCCACTGCCCTTACCGCTGCCCTTCGAGTTCGTCGTCGAAGCGATATAACGATTCAGTGTACGGGTGAGCGCGGTGCGGAAACCGATCAGGTGCGTGCCGCCCTCGATCGTGTTGATGTTGTTGGCAAAGGAGTAGACGGCCTCGTTGTACGAGTCGTTGTATTGAAGGGAGATCTCTGCATCCACACTGACCTCCCGGCCGTGATCCTCGAAGCTCCTTTGTCCTCGGAGATAGATCGGTTCAGGGTGGAGCGGGCTGCGTTTCTCGTTCAGATGTTGGACGAAGGAGTTGATCCCACCCTCGTACCGGAAATCGTGACTCTTTTCGTTGCGTGCATCCCGGATCAGGATTCGCACGCCGGCGTTGAGGAAGGCGAGCTCGCGAAGTCGCTTCGAGAGAACGTCAAACGAGAACTCGGTCACCGGAAAGATCTCGGGGTCCGGGAAGAAGGCCACCCGTGTACCTGTCTCTTCCGCTTCGCCGATCACCTCGAGGCCCGTGACCGGGCTGCCACGCTGGAAGACCTGTTTATGGACTTTGCCCGCTCGCTTGATCTCGACCCTCATTTCTTTGGAGAGTGCGTTCACGACCGAGACACCGACGCCGTGCAGGCCCCCGGAAACTTTGTAGGAGTTCTCGTCGAATTTCCCACCGGCGTGCAGCGTTGTCATCACCACCTCGCTCGCGGGCCGGTTCTCGGTCGGGTGCATATCCGTCGGAATTCCACGACCGTTGTCGACGACGGTGACCCACCCATCATCTTCGATCGTGACGTTGATCTCGCTGCAATGACCTGCGAGGGCTTCGTCGATCGAGTTATCAACGATCTCGTAGACGAGGTGATGCAATCCATCCGGGCCGGTCGTCCCGATATACATTGCCGGACGTTTGCGAACGGGCTCGAGACCTTCGAGGACCTCGATGGAACTGGCGTCGTAGCTCACCGAAATTTTTTCTCGCTGTATCTCTGCTGCGCAGCCGCGCGTGGCCCGCGAACAACCGGGCTCGGTGCGTTGGGCTTCGCTGCTCGGCTTGGCACGCAGAGGCAGTCTGGAACCAACGTCCGAGGCGTCCATCAAGGGCGCGCCGATCGCGCCCGGCCTAGACGTTTCGAGCCTTCACGGGGAGTTTCGATTGGGCGCATCAAGCATCCCGAGAAACGTCCCAAAAGCGCCCCTACACTACCTGAACCCGAGGGGTCCCGAAAGCCGAGATGCTTCGTTTTGCTCCCGCACAAGGCGTTCTCGGGCCCGTGGCTCGCCATTTTCGCGTGAACCGGGGATCCCCTTGGGATATGAAGGCTATGTCGGCTCTGCCGGCGGGAAGAATCGCCGGATCAGGAGCGTTCCCGATCCGCTCGGAGCGACCTGGGCTGCGGCCGTAGACCGATCAGATCCGCATCGGCATGACGACTGCGAGCGTCTTCTCGTCGTCGGGGGGTGTGACTCGTGAGGGCGATAATTCGTCCTGGAAAGAGAACCGGATCTCCTTCATCTGAATCGCACCGATTGCATCGAGCAAATAGCGCGCGTTGAAGCCGATCGAGAGCGGCTCCCCGGCATAATCGACGTCGAGTTCTTCTCGCGCGTCTCCCAGATCCGGATTATTGGAAGTGATCACCAACTGACCGTCGCCGGTGAGTTCGAGTTTGACGGCGCGGCTTCGCTCAGAGGAAAGAAGTGCAACTCGACGGACCGCCTGTACGAGCGAGTCTGTCGACAGAATCAAATGACGCGTGAGGTCGGTGGGGATGACCTGGTTGTAGTTTGGAAACTCGCCCTCGATCAGCCGCATGACCAGGGTGACATCCCCCTTGCGCGCGAGGCCGCTGTTGTTTGCAAAGGCGAGCTCGATCTCTTCTGCGTCGTCCTCATCGACCAGCCGTTTGAGTTCCCCGAGCCCCTTGCGCGGAATGATCACTCCGCTGGCCAGAGCCGTTGCGTCCCCGTCGATCTCTCGATCCACGCAGGCCAATCGATGTCCGTCGGTTGCGACGAGTCGGATCTCTTTGGTCTCGTCGAGAACCTCGAGGTACACGCCGTTGAGGTTGTATCGGGTCTCGTCGACAGAGGCCGCGTACATCGTCCGTTCGATCATCGCGGAGAGCACGGCC
>Ga0315332_10000232_pt1 | contig 22816 bp, 17 predicted proteins | sample M110034915metaG_FD_203455 | JGI IMG/M metagenome (GOLD analysis project Ga0315332, IMG submission 203455) | Ammonia-oxidizing marine archaeal communities from Monterey Bay, California, United States - M1 100m 34915 | ecosystem: Environmental > Aquatic > Marine > Intertidal zone | place: USA...
CGCCGGGCCGCTTACTTTCACGTCGTTTTTAATCTGATTGGAGTCTTCTGGATCACCTTGATTTTTCAATGGTACATCGAACTGATCTACTGGATATTTGACTGGTACGTGTGGTTTTTCTCGATCCCCATTATTGATGTGACATTGGTGGACGGAAAGGAAACATTTCCGAACACGACGATAATGATCGCAGCAACGCATACTATCTTCAACGTCGTGAACACACTGCTGTTTCTGCCATTCCTGCCGTGGTTCGTGAAGATGCTGAACCGGTTTGTGCCGTCCAAGGAATTCAAAGAGAAGCCACGGCTTACCGACCTCGACATTCGTATTCTTGAAACTCCATTGCTGGCGATCGAACAATCTCGCAAAGAGATCGAAAAGATGAGCATGGGGTGTTCCAGGATGCTCGAATGGCTCGCTGAACTGCTGCAGCAGGATGAGCCTGACAAAGCGCTTGGGGACCGCCTGAGACAGCGCGAGCAGGTGCTGGATTCGATGCAGGACGAAATTGCGGAATTCATCACAAATCTGCTGGCTGGTAATGTCCCCCACTCGGTCGCCGATGAAGCACGGCAACAACTGCGGATGGCCGATGAGTATGAATCGGTCAGTGATTACATTGTCAATCTGGACAAGTTTGATCGCAAACTGCGCCGAGACGGACATCGCTTCACTACAGAACAGCGCGAAGGGCTGGCGGAGCTCAATCGGCACATCTCGGACTATCTTGCTGCGGTTAACGAAGCACTGATTCAGGAGAACCGCAGTGTTCTTACGAAGACGGACGCGATGTCCAAGCGAGCGCGGACTGAGATTAAACAGCTGCGTCGGCAGCACCTGGAAGATCTTTCCAGCGGGGCGATCGCACCGATTGTCAGTGTGGCTTATATGGCAACACTGAATGCTTATGCCCGTGTGCGAGATCATTCACACAACATTGCCGAAGTCGTTTCCGGCGAAAAGTAAGTCCGCCACAGCAGAAAGATCGTTTGTCTTTGTCCGCCGCCAAACACCCTTCCGATGCCGCACCCGTGAACAGGTGCGATGCAGAGTCCGATCTGCCTCATCTGATTCTGATGGGAACGGGTACCAGCGTCGGCGTTCCGGTTGTGGGTTGCACCTGTTCGGTCTGCACGTCGCAGAACTCCAGGAATCAGCGTACTCGGTCCGGTGTCCTGGTCCGCGCACCTGACGGCGAATTTGTCATCGATACCGGGCCGGAACTTCGCCTGCAGCTGCTGCAGAACAGGGCTTCCTGTATCAGGGCTGCCGTCTTCACGCACGCTCATGCCGATCATGTCATGGGGCTGGATGATCTGCGGATTTTCAGTTTCCGTCTTGAGAAGCAGCTTCTGGCGGACGCGGAACGGATTGCGGCGGCTAACGGTGAGCCCTTCGACAAGGATGAGTTTCGTCGATCGGGAGCAGGAAGTATTCCGCTGTTTTGTGAAGAGAATGTGGAAGAAGACATCCGTCAGATTTTTCATTACGCGTTTGCGGATCCGACCCGGCAGGCTCATCGTTTTGCAGTTCCAAGACTCACGTTCAGGCGAATTGAGCCGGGTCACGCTTTTGAGCTGCTGGGACTGCAGTTGGTTCCCATTCGCCTGCACCATGGCAAACTGCCCATCGTGGGATATCGCATCGGCGACGTTGCGTTCTGTACGGACGTGTCCACGATACCAGCCGACAGCCGAGAGATGCTGACCGGATTGGACACCCTGGTGATTGATGCATTGCGGCGCAAGCCACATCCGACTCATATGCACCTCGCTGAAGCGCTGAAGTGGGCCGAGCGACTGAAGCCTCGACGCACGATTCTGACCCACATGGCGCATGATCTGGACTATGATTCCCTGGTTGGCGAACTGCCGGACGGCGTGGAACCCGGTTACGACGGACTTAGAATCGATCTTTCTCTGCCAATTTCTGCCTGAGAATTGTTATCACTGGCATTCTGAGTGAATGCCATGCCTGCTGCTGGAATCCTGTGTCCTGTGATGCCACGATTTCCCGACTTGAAATCGTGAAGACACATGTGCCCCGATCTTCTCCCTGACTTCACACGGGGTCAGCTGCGATTTTTAACAGTTGCTGTCACGCAGCGCAGGACGAGAACGCTTCTATGAACGATCACTCCGAAAGTACCCCCGCACAATCATCTGGCGAACAGCGAGATCAGCTGCCCATGGATCCTCAGCTGAAGGATATTCAGCCGGGAAGTGGTGTCGTGATTCATCTGGAACAGGCGTGGGGGCGAATTCGACGTTGTTGGTTAAACGTATTCCGCCGTGGGTACGTGCGCAGAATGGCGGCGTGCCGCCGGGGAGAATTCAATCCCTGTCCGCATCAGGTGCTGGATCCTCGCGACTTGAAGTTCCACCAGAATCAAGGCGGGTACTATTGGGACAAGGCCGATGATCCGTTTACATGGAGAGATCAGCTGCCGTTTGTTCGAGTTGGTTTGGCAGAATTGCTCCTGATGGGAGGCGGTTTCTTTGCCGCGGCAGGCGGATTTGGAATATGGGCAGCATCAGCCATCGGAACCGCTCAGATTGTTGCCGTCGTGCTGGCGGTTGCTGCAGGTGTAATCGGAGTTCTGATTGGGTGGTTTTTCCGAGATCCTGATCGCACCATTCCAACCGAGCCCGGTGTCGTCGTGTCGCCGGCTGACGGAAAGATCGTTGATATCGAGGAGCTGGATTACGATGAATTCGTGGGTGGTCCTGCCGTGAAGATCGGAATATTTCTGTCAATCTTCAATGTGCACATCAACCGAAGCCCGATCGCGGGTCGCGTCATAGGTCTGAAATATCGTCCCGGAAAATACCTGAACGCACTCCGTCCTGAATCGGCTCGAGAAAATGAGCAGTTGGCGGTGCTGTTGGAATCGTCAGAACCCCCCTATCGTGGCATGGTGATTCGGCAGATTACAGGTGCAATCGCCAGACGGATCGTGTGCTGGGTGAAACCAGGTGATAAATTGGAGGCAGGTGAACAATTTGGCATGATCAAACTTGGGTCGCGCACAGAACTGGTATTGCCCCGTGAGGCTGGCTTTGAGGTTCGCACGCAGCTGGGATGCAAAGTGAAAGCCGGAATCTCGATCCTGGCGAGTTACTCAGCAGATTGCGAGAGCAACTGAGCCGGGGGCGGTTCATCCGTCACCACGGATGGATTCTTCCCGAGTGATCTGCTGTCTGGCCGTCGGTCAGGAAAATTTTATAGACAATTCGGCGACCGCCGTACCTGGAATACTTCATTGGCAACATCCGACGACATTCCGAAGAAAACGCGTCGACAGAAGGCGTTCGCCGTATTGCCGACAATGTTGACGCTCGGCAATGCCATCTGTGGATTCGGTGCCATCACAATTCTGGCGCGTGTTGGCCCGACATTCGATGTTGTTCCCTCCGATCTGCCCACCGGATTCGATCCCGTTGGTGAAATGGTCTTCGCAGCTTACCTGATATTCCTGGCGATGCTGTTTGATGCGCTGGACGGCAGTGCCGCCCGGCTGACAAACCAGACCAGTGAATTCGGAGCGATGCTGGACAGCCTGTGCGATGTGGTTAGTTTCGGAGTTGCACCGGCGTTCATGATGTTGAAACTCACAAACCCGGCCCACCGTCTGATGGAGACGCTCAGCGTCCCGGGTACAAAACCTGCCGAGGGTGAGAATCTGATTCCCATGCCGTTTGGTTATAGCCTTGATTTCCTATGGCCAATTGCGGCCTTGTTTCTGGCTTGTGCCATTCTCCGTCTGGCGCGGTTCAATGTCGAGACCGACGAAGAGGACGATCATGACGGTTTCAGTGGCCTGCCTTCGCCGGCGGCGGCAGGGGTGATTGCCAGTTTTCCCATTGGAATAAATACTTTCCGACAGCTGGGTGGTCCCGAATGGGCTGAACCGGTGGCCGGGATTGCTCTGCCCGCTCTGGCAGTACTGCTGCCGTTCATCACCCTGGCCACGGCCGTGCTCATGGTCAGCCGCATCCGCTACCCGCACATCTTTAATCAGATATTGAAGGGCAACCGAGGCCGGAAACAGTTGCTGCAACTGGTCTTCGCACTCGCACTTATTTTTATGGTGCGTGCTCGGGGGATGGTCGTTCCCGTTCTGTTTTGCTGGTTCGCCTTCGCAGGACCGATTCGAGCGGTCTGGGGCAGGTATGTGCGGCCCCTGTTCAGCAGGGCTGAAGTGACAGATACCGATCCCGGTAATTTATGAGGCGGTGGCCCGTGTTCGCGGAGCGAATCTATGCAAACTTTGGTCGCGGTCGTGCATTTTTTCTGACATCCGCTAGAATTGCCGTGCAACAAACAACCGCTCAGCAGCGGTATCGATTTCGTGGGTACGTTTCCCCCACACGCCGCCTTTGTTGCACTGCCACGTTAGATGTTCACCGGTCTCGTTGAAGGACAAGCGACAGTCAGAGTCCTTAAGAAGGAGCCGGCTGGGCTGCGCCTCACGATTGCTCCTGACCGCGATTGTTTTCCAGCTGCTGACGTCAATATCGGTGACAGCATCTCTGTTTGCGGCTGCTGCCTGACTGTTGTCCGAGTTGCCGCTGAGGGCATGGATTTTGAGGCGGGGGAAGAAACTCTTTCCAGGACGAGTCTCGGTCAGCTCACAGAAGGCGACCGAATCAATCTCGAACGATCATTAGCTGTCGGGGCACGGCTGGGCGGGCATTTTGTGCAGGGACATATCGATGGCGTTGCTACGGTTGATTCGATTGACCGCAACCAGGACTGGATCGACATGTGGTTCCGACTGCCGCCAGAGCTGACTCAGTTGATGGTGCCGAAAGGCTCGGTGGCCGTAGACGGCATCAGTCTGACACTGGTCAATGTGGAATCAGAACGTTTTTCCGTCGCGCTGATTCCTCATACTCTGGACGTCACGACGCTGGGGCAGCGAACCGTGGGTGCCTTCGTCAATATCGAGCTGGATATTCTGGGTAAGTACGTGGCTAAATTGCTGAGTGGAGAAGGTGATCACAGTATCTACAGCGACCTTGGGCAGCGCAACTGAGTGAAAGACAAAGACCGCCAAACTCGATCCTACCTGATGGAGCTGTTCAAGAAGCACGGCTTCAATCCGCGCTCAGATCTTGGGCAGAACTTTCTGATCGACATCAACCTGATCGAATTTGCGGTCAGGGCTGCTGAGCTTTCGAAAGACGATCTTGTGCTGGAAGTCGGACCGGGTACGGGCGGGATGACGACATTTCTGTCGGCTGAGGCAGGCAGAGTCATCAGCGTGGAAGTTGACCGTAACATGTTCGCTCTGGCTACGGAGGCGACTGAGCACTGCGATAACGTCACCTTGATCAATCGTGACATCCTGAAGAACAAGAATACGATCGCCCCCGAGGTTACAGACCTGCTGCATGGCGTGCTGGAGGCTCGACCAGGGAGTAATCTTAAACTCGTGGCAAATCTGCCGTATAGTGTCGCCACCCCGGTTATCTCAAATCTTGTCGCATCGGATCTGCCGTGGCAAAAAATGGTCTGCACAATCCAGCTGGAACTGGGCGAGAAGATGATCGCGGAACCGGGCACATCCAGCTACGGGGCACTGTCCGTCTGGCTGCAGTCACAGTGCAGCGTTCGCATCATTCGCCGACTGGGCCCGAAAGTTTTCTGGCCCCGTCCGAAAGTCAATTCGGCCATTGTCAGCATCTGGCGACATGATGGACGCGGTGACAGGATCGAAGACAGGAAGTTCTTTCTGGATTTTCTGCGGCGACTCTTTCATCACCGTCGGAAGCTGTTGCGACGTGTTCTGGTGGCAATGTACAGCAAGCAGTTAAGTAAGCCGGAAGTTGATGCCATCCTTGAAGAACAGGGGCACGACCGTGAAACACGGGCCGAAGCACTGGATGTGCCCACACTGGTAAAGCTCGGAAACAAATTCTGCACGGCGGTCCGAGACGCCCACGGAGGATAGGGGAAAAACAATGCACGATCGCATCACTTACAAGGGACTCACATTCGACGACGTTCTGCTGGAACCAGGCTACAGTGAGGTCGTGCCGTCAGATGTCTCGCTGGATTCCATGCTGACACGGAATATCTCGTTGAGTGTGCCAATTGTCAGCAGCCCGATGGACACCGTCACAGAAAGTGACATGGCCATTGCGATGGCTCAGTTGGGCGGCATCGGCATAATTCACAAGAATATGAGCATCGACCAGCAGGCTTTGCAGGTCGACAGCGTCAAACGCAGTGAGCACGGTGTCATCGTCGACCCTGTCACTCTGCCACCGGAAACCAGTGCCGGTGAGGCGTCACGAATCATGGACGAACGCAACATCGGAGGCGTTCCCATCACTGTCGATGGAAGGTTGGTGGGCATTCTGACACGTCGAGATCTCCGCTTTCTGGAAACGAAGGAACGGCCGGTTGCCGAGATCATGACGAAGGACAATCTTGTCACGGCCAGGGAGAATACTGATCTTGAAGAAGCAGAACGAATTCTGCTGGAAAACAAGGTCGAGAAACTGCTGCTGGTGGACGATCATTATCAACTGAGAGGCATGATCACGATCAAGGATATCGACAAGAACCTGCAGTTTCCGCAGGCGTCGAAGGATCCTCGCGGTAGATTGCGCGTGGGCGCGGCTGTTGGTATGTACGACCTGGATCGAGTCGCTCAGTTGGTGGAGAAAGGGGTCGATGTTCTTGTCGTGGACAGTGCTCATGGGCACTCACGCAATGTCATTGAGACCATTCGAGCCATTAAAGACAAATTTGATATCGATGTGATTGCTGGCAATATTGCGACGGCAGAAGGCGCAAAAGCACTGGCAGATGCCGGAGCGGATGCGGTGAAGGTGGGCATCGGACCGGGATCGATCTGTACAACTCGGATCATTTCCGGAATCGGCGTTCCACAACTGACGGCCATTTCCAATGCTGCAAAGGCACTGGACGGGTCAGGCGTCCCGATCATTGCTGATGGTGGCATCAGATACAGTGGAGACATGACAAAAGCTCTTGCTGCCGGAGCATGGACCGCAATGGTTGGTGGTTTGCTGGCCGGAGTTGATGAAAGTCCTGGTGAGATGATTCTTTACCAGGGTCGAAGCTTCAAGCGTTACCGCGGAATGGGATCGCTGGGAGCCATGGTGAAGGGAAGCAGTGAACGGTACCGCCAGGGCAACGCTGACAGCGGCGACGGCTCAAAACTGGTTCCCGAAGGCGTGGAAGGTAGAGTCGCTTATAAGGGTGCACTGCAACCCGTTGTGTATCAGTTGACGGGCGGCCTGCGGTCAGGCATGGGATACGTAGGCGTTGGGTCGATAAAGGATCTCCGCACGAAGGCTCGTTTCATCGAAATTTCTGCGGCATCGGTTAGGGAAAACCATCCACATGACATCGCAATTACTCAGGAAGCACCGAATTACTCGGTGGAACATTCCGGCGACAAACAATCCTAAGCGATTCGACGGCGGGACCTCGCTGTCGGATATTCTTCGTCTGAGCATCTGCAGTGTCTTTCTGATCAGCACCTCAGCTGCTCAGCAGAGTTCCGGGCCGGTGTTGAAGCCGGTTCCGGTGGACGGGGTCAAGTCCGCCGGGCCGACCGCTCCCGTCCCGACACCCCAGTTAAGCCCGGCGATAACCCAAAGCCGCGTTCTGTTAAATGGCTTCAGAAACTCGCGGAACGCAACAACAGTCCCCGCGTCGCAGGCCAGAGCTTCAAGGTTGCAGACCAACAACATCCTGCTGACAGCAGAAGAAGACGGACTCGCTGGCGTCGCCTCGTTTCCGGGTATGCCCGGTGAAACCCGACCTGTGCCTGTGCCTCTGACTTCGGTGCCGGAGCCTCCGCAGCAGACAACTGTGGAAGATTCTGGTGAAGCCTCTCATCGCAATATCGTGCCCCAACATTTCCCGGCGAAGTCAGGAACTCAAAGCAGGTACAAAACAGATTCCGGTCTGCGCAAGCAACGTCGCAAATCTCGAAGCTTCCATGACAGAATCACGCGCTGGACAGGCGGCATGATCGAATTCTATGACCCGGATTTCAAAGAACCGTATGATACCGAGGACTACGAAATGAAAATTCTCGTGGTCTCTGGAGAAGAAGAATCATCTGAGCAGGTCACTGCCAGCGAATCACAGGGCAGCGGCCTGCTGTCCCGCAAGATATCCGACATTAAGCCGTCACTTGATTATGCATGGGGCGCATATACCGATGCGCAGCTGCCGGACGATTTTCATGAGCGGATGGACAACGGTACGTACGTTGCGAAGCTTGCTCCGCGAACAGTGCTACAGTGGACGCCATCAAACCTGTGGTATCACCCGTTGTACTTTGAGGATCCCGGACTGGAACGCTACGGACACACACGGCATCCGGTCATACAACCGTTTGCTTCCACAGGCCGATTCTTCGGTCAGGTTGTCGGCCTGCCGTATCAGGTGGCCCTGCACCCGTTCCATTCACGGGAGTACGCTCTGGGATATTATCAGCCCGGCGAATGGGCTCCGAAGAAGAAATATCAGATCCCCTTCAACGAAGAAGCGGTTGCATCAGAATTTCTCTGGGTCACCGCACTTGTGCTGCTGATTCCTTAGTGCGCGTCGGACCGCAGGCCGACGCGAGCTGACGCTCGCTAGATGCTGATCCGCTCTCGCTGGTCGCTGTATTCGAATCGGCTATGCATAGCCCTCGCCGCCAGGCGTTTCACGTTCAGATTTGCCCGGCTGGAAAACCGCAAGCGCAGGAAAAGAGTCCGGGGCTTTTGTCAGCCCCGGACTCCGGCATTTCGGCTGGCGGCTTGAGCCTACTTTCGCACGAACCAGATGTTGCGATAAACAACCGGATTTCCATGCCCCTGCAGGTACAGCAGGCCCGGACCTTCTGCTTCAGGCAGCTTGCCGGGAGTACCGTGAGGAAGTTCCAGATCGTCGTGAATGGTGATGCCGTTGTGCCGGATCGTCGTTCGAGCATTGACGACCTTCTTGCCGTCTTCATAACGAGCGGCGGTGAAGTCGATGTCGTACGTCTGCCATGTCAAAGGCGGAAAACAGGCGTTGACGGCTGGTTCGGCGATTGAGTAAATGCCACCGCACTCGTTGTTCCTGCCCTCAAGCCCGAATGAATCCAGCACCTGACATTCGTACCGACCCTGCAGATAGACACCGCTGTTACCCCGGGCCTGTCCACGTGCGTGAGGCTTGAACGGCGTACGAAATTCCAGGTGCATCGAATGGTCCCCGAACTTTTCTTTGCTTTCGCAGTTGGCTGCCAGAAGGTTGCCCATCGTGATTTCGCCTCGTTCGAAATGTTCGGCGGTTGAACCGTCGAACAGCACAACAGCACCGGCTGGCGGTTTGGCCCCCAGAGTCGGACTCTTGCGTTCGACTTTGTTCAACGTGCCGACTTCACGATCCTTCTCTGAAAAAATCTGAGCAGAACCACGCACGATGATGGCATGGCCGACTCCATCCGCTGTGAGTTTTGTCATACCGTCGACCGTTTCCCCGGACGCTTTGAATTTCTTTTCGCCCTCCCAGCCGTCCCCTGGCAGGCCGCCGGGATAGCATACTGCGTCAAACTTGTGATCGCCCAGGGCAATGACCTGTAGCCCGAACTTCATGTTGTCACCATCCGTCTCCAGCATGCCGCTGTATTCACCCTGAAGCAGATAATCCGTTCCGGCATCTGCCACGCTAAGGAATGTTTTTTCCTTGCCGTCCTCCGCCCACACACAGGAACAGACGAACGCAGTCAGTAGGCTGCAGGTGATCAGACGAGTCATATCAGTGGTACTCCAGAAAGGCATGTGTGCGTGAGGAAGGAATTCGCGGCAACAGTTTGCATGAAAAACAACAGGTCAGCTGTCGCCTCGCAACAGAGTTAGACTCCGGTTGCTCAGTGATTATGACAAATGATGTTCTACAGTCCAGCAATTCGTTCTGACTGAACGTCTGCATGTTTGACCTATGGTGCCAGCCAGTTGCCAGAGGAAACAGAACCGTCTTCGTAGGTGAAGCGTGCGCGCAGGTTTCCGTCCGGTCTCAGCAGCAGCCAGTCTGCGATTTTGACAGCACCGGAAATTACGGCGAAGTTCTCACGAGCTGCCGACAACTGATCACGCTTAGGGATTCGCTGTCTCATATCGTCGGGCAGATTCGATTCCGGCACTGACCGTACTGTTCCGGGTACGTACGGTGCCAGATAACCGCGGAGGCTTGATTCCGTTTCATGCTGCCATAACTGTTCGGCAATTTTATCGTCGGTGTGCACTGTGGCCAATCCCGTCAGTTGCAGCTGAACCTGACAAACCGCATCGTAGAATAACCATGAAACATCAGGGTTGTTGTTGATGCTCTTGAGTTTCGGCGACCGAAGATCTGTATGGACGAGAATCCGGCGGGCCGAGCGTTCAACCTTCCGAAGCACGACCGTCCTCTGCCGAACTTCTCCGTTCGAGCACGTTGCCAGGACCGGTAATCGCCAGCCACACGACCTGTCGTGTACAGCAGCCCGCAGCATGTGCCAGCAATCGTACTCGATTGTATTGAGATCGACCGGGTCGCTGAAGTGTTTAGATTTCACTGCGTCAGTCATGTTGAATTTCGGTCCTGTTCTGTCTCGCGTTGGCCGTTTGTACTTATCCGGGCTGCGAACTCTGACCGGAATTTTCCAGGGCAAGTGACTTTACGAAGTCGATGGCTTCATCCAGCTTACTGACACGTCTGCCGGGTACTCGGCCATCCCTGTCACATTTTGCCAACACTGTCAATTCTTCTCCGTCTTCGTGCCGTGACAGTCTCCGACGTGCACGGACTCCGATCGTGCCGTCGTACAGTCGGTGCTGTGTTGGCAGATTTTCCACGAACCACAGCGTTCGCTCCCACACAATGCCGTTGAGTGCCTTGAGTGTTGCGGTTTCCGCATCGAACGGATCGATCCCTTTGCCGACGTCGTGAAGCAGTGCGGCCGTCATGAACTCTTCGTCCCAGGGACGAGCTTCTCTGGCAAGTTCGAAGACCTGCAGGCTGTGATACAGCAGGTCACCCTCCGGATGTGTGCCGCGATTCAGTCGCACTCGATCCAGTGGCTCCAATAATGAATAATATCGATCGAAGCGGGAAACCGAAATGTCTGAGCCGAGTTCCGTCGCGTCCTCACTGTTATCAATTGGTACGGCCGTCGACACCAGTTGCTGCAGTGCCACACGAATTTCCATGTCGGTCGGTACAGATTCCGGAGCGACATAGCTGCGGGTAATGGCCCGCGTGGCATGCCATTTGGCCGTCCGAAAGCTGGTTTCACGTCGCGAATGCAACAGCTGCGCCGCGTCGAAGCAGATACGTCGTCGAAGTTTGTTCGAATTCATAACTGTTCATCCGGCGGGGCCGCTGGCCGTCACGCAATGATAAGGTCAGGGGCGACACGAATTTGTCGATTGGTCAATCTGCTCTATTGCTTGGTTCGTCAGTCCGTGAACTGGGGTAGGGAGCAGAACAGACGTCGGAAACCAACCTCCAGACCTCGAAGAGGCACTATTGTACAAACTGAAATTCCGGCAGCATCACAAGCAGCCACAACAGGTCCTGTACAGACTCGGCACTGGGTGCCTCCCCCAGTATCGACTCAGCCAGACGCTGATCCTCGACAGAAGGTTCACGCATGATCGCTCGTCGAAACAGATCCCGAACAAACGATTCTGGGTTATCGAACTGAGGCAGCAATTTCTGAGCAGACGTTGAAAGCATGTTGTCCAGCAGTTCTCCGTTAGCCAGATCGATTGCCTGTAATGTGGATAGTGATGCGGGACGCGTCGTCACAACCTGCTCGCGATTGGGGCGACCAAGCGACCGCATCAGCATATTGCTTTTCAATAGCGCTGCTCGCGCCCTGCGACGGACGGTGTTTGTCGTCGATGCTAACTCTGCCTTGATGGCGGCGGCACTGCCAGCAACCCACGTGTTCTGCTGATCAACCGGCACCGCAGCCTGCCACGGCACAGTCTCAGTCTGCTGACTTTTGGGCACCTGGCGACTTGCCTGCCAGGTCTCGTCGGTCGCAATCCGGACATATTTATTGGCACCCTCCGTGAGTACGATTTCCGCATACAATCCGGCAAGATTGGGACCTGCCCCCGCATTCCGCCCCACGATCAGGATCTCGTTTGCACCATTCTTCAGATGACGTGACAGGTTCAGAACCTCGATACTGTTCCAGTCTTTGTCGCCACCGACCTTTTTTCCATTGACCCACGCGGTATACTCGTTGTCGCAGGTAATCACCATCACTGCCCCACGTGGCTTCTTAGCGAAGGTCAGCTGTTTTCGAAACGCAGCCCGCTCTCCCGCAGGCGCCGAGGCAGTGTTCGCATAGGTCCAGATCCACTGACCGCTCGCCGTAATATCAGAAGCATCATCACCGTAGTACAATTCTGCCGGCAACGTCGCGTCGATGGAGCTGGGTGATGTCGCAGCCAGTGACCACACACCATCCATCAGCTGTTCGGCCGTCAGGTGTCGCGCCACAGGACCGCGAAAGGTGAACTCTCCGGACGTTGCAGAATCCTGAGCTGGCGCTGATCGCGACTGATAAGCCTGAGATGTCGCGATCAGCTGCAGCACTTTCTTCATGTCGTATTCCTGGTCAACCAGGTAATTGGCAAGGTAGTCCAGCAGGTCGGCATTCCAGGGTTCGGTATGCATGGCATCCACCGGATGGACAATGCCATGCCCCATCAGGCGGTGCCACAGGCGGTTAACGACTGTTCTTGAAAATCGGCCGTTCCGAGGTGACGTCATCACAGCCGCCAGTTGCTGCAGTCGCACACGTTGTTCCGCCTGTGGATCAACGTCACCGATTTCCGGAAAAATCCATGCCGCTTTAGCAATGCGGCCGACCGGCTTGTCGCACCGATGAACCTGAAGTTCACGAGTCGAATAGATCGCTGCAAGTCCGTAGGCTTCGTCCAGTGTCCAGCGATCAATGAAACTGTCGTGGCATGACGCACACTTCATATTAATACCCAGAAAAACCTGCGCCACATTCTGAGCGAACTGAATTTCACGCACCTGACTGGCATTCACAGTGCCACGCCATTTAATTCCGCTGATGAATCCGTCCGACGCCGCTGTGGGAGCAATTAGCTCACGCACGAACTGGTCGTACGGCTTGTTCTTCACAAGGGCTTCATACAGCCAGGCTGTGATCTGCCGACGACCTCCGTCGATATATCCGGTACCCGCGTAGTCATTGCGCAGCAGGTCGTTCCAGAACGTTATCCAGTGTTCGGCATAGTCACGATCACGGCCCAGCAATGATTCAATCAACTGACGGCGACGGTCGCGGCGGGCATCGTTCAGAAAGTCCGTCTGTTCTTCCAGCGATGGAGGCAGACCGATCAGATCCAGGTAGGCTCTGCGCAGAAAAACGTCGTTCTCGACGACTTCGGCCGTCACCCCGTTCCGACCACCGTAAAGGATACGGTCGATGGGATTCTGACCGGAAAACGCAGCGGAAGGCAGCACGACGTCTCGCGGCAGCAACGGTGGCTCGTAACCGCTGGCGCTGAATCGAAATCCCGGCTCCCACGGAACGCCAGCAGCGATCCACTGCTGCAATGTCTTAATCTCCCTGGCCGACAGTCGGTCGTATTCCTTCGGAGGCATCTGTTCTTCTGCATCGTGGGACTGGATCAGTTCCACAATTCGAGATTTGTCCGGCTGGCGGACTTTCGCGTAACCAGACCCCAGCAGCTGACGCTGTGTATTGAACGAAAATCCACCTTCGGATTCTTCGCCTGCATGACACTCGGCACAGTGTTTCTTCAGGACTGGAACGACGTCGTGAGCAAAATCGATTTCGTCTGCCTGTGTTGCTGAGACCGACAGCAGAACGAGAATCAAGTGAGAGCATCGGAGCATTGCAGAATATCCAGAAACATGCAGCGGTACCGAGGCAATTGTTGTGGCAAAGCGTTCGGCCGCAAGTCGTCTGTACAGGCAATAACAAATAATTGTTCGGTTCACGATGTGCGACGATCCGCTCACGCAGACCTGGTGGCTGACTCTGAGAGAAAACCGACCTGCTATCGTTGATTTTTCTCACAGTCAGCGTCCATTGGTACGGCCCGACCGACGCTGTTGACCGGATGAGTAAACAGGTAACGCCACACGTCTTCGTGCATATAGGCCTTCGTGTTCTCATTCCTGTAAGCGCGACTGCCGGGCTGAACGGAACTGTGGGCTCGACGAGCATCGCCACCTACGTCGAAGTCTGTGATCAGGCGTCGCGTGTTCTTGAATGGTGATTTCGTGTTGTCCACGTTAACGACAGGCCCAAATCTGTGCATGCCCAGAAGCTCCCAGCTTCGGCAGTAGTGATCTCCGGTCCAGCCTCCGTCCAGCACATGTGAGAAACCAAAGTAGCGGTTTTCCGGGGTCGCCGAAGGCAGGCTCTGCCACGACTGAAGCTGATCACGCGGGCCGCAGAACGCCACAACCCGACTGACCTTCTGGTGTTTGGCAAACCGAGCAGCCGTCGTCGATCCGTGTGAACTGCCTGAGATGATGATGTCTTCCCAGCGCAGACCTTTGTTGTCGCCCGTCAGAAACTGGCCCCAGTTGCCCGCCGGGTTTTCCGATTCCAGCCATTTCACAAACTGAAAAGACCGTTCCATCATGCCATCCGGTTCTGGAATCATGACATCGTCACTGAAATCCATGCCGGTGGCCGCTTCCAGCCGGATGTTGCCGCGACAGTGTTCACCAACGGGAGCTTCACGGCAGCAAATGGAAAACCATCGATTTGCGTAGTGTGGCCGGAGAACGTGAATTCCATAGCTGTTAATGCGATCAAAGAGCTGTTCATTGTGCGACATCAACCAGATGACCAGCTTGCCGCGCGGCGTTACCCGCGTGTCCACGGCCGCATGCTGCAGGTCTGCGGGCTTTCCGTCTTTCGTATCGACCAGGAATCCGATTTCAGGGTGCGATTTTACTCGCGAATCAATTTCGCTGGCCCTTGCAGTCAGTTTGTAGTGTCGCGGTTTTGAATCGGCAGCAGCGTCGGGGGAGTGCGCACGCAGGGCCTGCTTCTGTACAGGAAGAAACTGTACGGCGTCGGCAATTACGTATTTCCCGTCGGTGCCATCGGTCGACACCCGCACCCAGCCATGCCTGCCGGATTCGAACTGAAAGTGCCCCAGCGACCGAAACAGACGATCGTGCTGCGGAATGTCCTGTTGATTGATACGGACTGTTTTTTCCCCGTCCGCATGATGAATGGTCACCGGCGTATTTGTCGACCGGCGCACGTTATAGCAATGCGACAGGCGAACTTCATAAACCCCGGCCGCTGGCAGTTCAGGAGTGAACGTGACCGAACTGGCGCCCTTTCCCTGTTTCTGATCATGCAGATAACCAAGCCCGACGTATGGCGGCGTGTGTGTTGAATACTGCCACTTACCGACCAGTTCTGCTTCGGTTTCGTCAACGACAATGCCGGGGAGCTGTGTCGTGTCCTTCACCACAAACGGAACCAGTTCCGGTTTGTCGACTTCACCGGGGTCGTGAGTGTTGGGCAGCGCCAAAGGGTGCGGCTTGAGTTTCGGCTTTGATTCTGATGCTTTCACTGCGACTGGGACGAATATGACGACAACGCCAAATGCAATCAGCAGTGGCTGCAGCAATGTTACCCGATACAACTGAGCAATGGACCGTTTACTCACGACGATTCTTTCTGTCTGGCTGCATGAGTCGCAGGGTTTTTTATCTGCTTCTGTTCTGTAATGAATGGTGACCAGCTCCATAAACACTCGCAAGTCAATAGAAATTATTGCCTGATTGCAGAGCTGTCTATCGCGCTGCTTCTGAGAAAAATTGTTCCAGGTACCTCTTCACATTCAGCCTTCGCCTTGTCTTTTACTGCTCATGTATCGAGCCTTTCACAAAGGCAGGGCGTTCCGGCCCCCAGGCACGGTCGTAGCGACCGTGCATCCGGATGATGCCCGAACAGGAGTTTGGATTGCGTCCATCAACAGAATATTTGCTGGTCAGGTGGACCATCGTCGTTAAAGCATCGCGCGGGAACGCTGACCACTCGAGGCTCTTTTTTCTTAAGAGCATCCGCAGATAGTTGTGCATTCGTCCCTCCTGAACGAGCTGAGTTTGAGCAGAGTTCCAGAGATCGTCGTAAGTGGCGGCAGCTTTAAACTCGTATGTTTCGTAATGATACTGACGTGGATCGAACGAATGAGCAACCAGTGTTCGCTGAGCCCATTCCGGCAGGGACGCGTATCTGTCGTAGTTGTGTTGCTGCCAGCACATGTTGTATCCGAGTTCACGGCATGTGATGAGCAGGTCCAGAAATGCTGAGTATTGCGGGCTCATTCCCTGCCAGCCATCACGAGCTGCTCGAAAGGTTTCTGCCTTTACGAGCATATATGTTGTCTTCCGGTTGCAGGGCGCCGTGATGTGGACCGTCTCGCTCCCGCAGCATACCGGAATTACCCTCGCGGAATCCGGCCGGACGCCATTGCATGGAGCTGGCATCGTTCTGTGGACGGTCAGCATTCTGTTCGAAGCGACCGGCGATCTTCAGCTGGGGCGGTTTAAGACGGTTACAGAGAATCATGAAAAAGTCATGATCATGAACAAGGGACTATGGTGTTACGCTCGTCACCCGAACTACTTTGGAGACTTTCTGGTGTGTGGGGCCTGTATGTGATCGCTCACGGGGTGGGCTTCGGACCTTCAGTGGTTCATTGACCATGTTTGTCTTCCTGTTTCGAATCTTTGAGGTCACGCTGCTGGAAAAGTCACTGCATGAAATACACCCCGATTATGCCGAATATACTCGAGCGACCAGTTCATTCCCGCCATGGCTTCCGAAACACAGTGCCGACCCGGAACTACAGCGCAAACTACCTCAATCCTGCGAGAACTGGCTTACCGTTGCTGGACAGGATCTGTGAATTTGTCAGCGCATTTCCAAAGCGTTCAAAGTCCTTGAACCTCCAGACGACCCGTTTCTGCCGATCCACTTCGATCAGCTGAGGGTTCTCCGGGCCGGCGTGACAGTTGCCGATCAGAATGTTTCCGCCCGGCAGGACCTGAAGTGACGTGACCCACGCCAGTTGAATGTCGGGCAGGTCGTTTTGATGAATGCTCCAGATATCCTGACCAGCGGGTGTGACTTCAATAATACCGTGGCCGTTGCCAGTGCTGATCAGCGTATTTCCGTTCTTCAGTCGTATGGCGCAAAAGCACTGATTTCCGAAGGCTTCTACTCCGTGACCATTGGCCCGTTCGCGTCCAAACAGTGGTACGCGGTACTCCCAGACCACCTTCCCTGTCGGATTATATTCGCGGACCACACCGTCACCTTCGTGACAGGCCAGATAGTTTCCGGTAGATAGCTTACGAACCAGGCGAGTGTCACGGTGCGGGTGTGGGTTTTCTACTTTCAACGGAATCCAGGCGGCAATGTTGCCGTCAGCGTCCACCTCCAGAATCCGTGACCGACCGGACTCAACCACCATCGTGTTGCTATTATCCAAGCGTTGAAATGCATGAATTTCGATGCGGCGTCCCTGATTGCCGTCTGCCGTCTTTGCCTCGTATTCCCATACGACATCATCCGTCTTTGGATTCACTTCCAGCACGTGAGTCCACGTGTCCTGGAACAGAACGTTACCGTTGGGCAGCACATGCAGATCATGCAGCGGCCCGATCTTCCGTTCCCATTCGATTTTGCCGTCTTCGCCAATGACCGCAATTCGTTGTTTAGATGAATCTGCGGCGATAAAACGCCGAGTCTGCGTGTCTGCTGCCATCGCCGAACTGAACGTCGCTGTCAGTGACAAAGCGGTCAGAAGAACAAGAAGAGAAATTCGCATTATTTGCTTCTTATGCTGGTGAAACGTGGAACACATTGTCCGTTCAAACTTTGCCCCGTTATTCTTGCAGGTCACAAGTCGTTTAGGCAACCATTGCGGAACCCGGGACTGAAAGAGGGTGGCGGTATGGGGCTGCCCGTTTAGTGCCGCGACAGCATTGGGGCCAGCCAGAGCCCCCAGTCGGCACCGGGACCGTCGTTCGTTGGGTGAGTCAGCAGGTCCAGTTGCCGGACGTCATTAAGCTTCACCTCGAACTCGACGATGTCGTCCGACATAACAGTTCTGGATTTCCACAACGTCCTGCCGTCGCCCCGGACTTCAAACTGCACAGACCCGCGATGCCCTGACGCGAGACCGGCTTTGCCGGTCAGTAACTTCCATTTTCCGCCAAGCTGATACATGTGGCGGGCAGGGGAGTGGGCGTAGATTCCCGTTTCGTAAATCTGTCCACCGGATTCCAGCAGCATTGTGTTATCCGGAACGAGATTGAACGCAGGACGGGCCCAACCCACTGTGGCCGCTGTGGTCTTGAATTCTGTCAGGCCGATTATATTTGAATCGCCATCGAATTCTGCCGGATCCTGCGTCGGGATGGATGGCTGTGTCAGTCGCATGGCTATCGCCGCAGCCTTCGCCAGTTTGATGTCGGCCACCAGCGAGAATGCTTTGTCACGATCGCCGTTGACAAGGGCGGCCACGATCGGCGCCAACTGCTGGCGCACATGAATTGTAGACAGATCAGGAGTTCCGTCGTCTGCAACATCGTAGGAGTATCGATATTTCGTACGCGACATCTGGCCGCCAGCCGAACCATTTGCGTGTAGCGGAAAAAGACGTAACTGGCCACGTTTCCCGGCAGCCAGAGCGTTCGATCTTAGAGTGAAATGACCGTCAGCTGCCGGAACGGCCGTTGCCGTTGTCGCGTTGTAGTCGCTCCCTCCAGCGGGATCGAAATAGGCAATCATCGCATAAACAGGGGGATCACCGTTGACGACACCGGAAACCTGAATCGCTTTATCGTCTGCCGTGATCGACAGTTCTTCAATCGATGCGTTGGCGGTCTGCCGCATGCCCCTGACAGAGCCCGAAAACTGCGGGTGCGATGCCAGACGCAGGCCGTGAGCAAGCGTCAGAAAACTGCCCCGGCCGTCACCACGAAGCTCATCGCCGTATGTTCGGTTGCCTGATCCCATCAGGGCGGTCCCTCTGGCGGCTTCGTCCGGTCGGGCCTTGCAGTGAGGCAGTCCGAGGGCGTGGCCCAGTTCGTGTGCGATCCCGCCGATGAAGATGGAATTGTGTTTACCGAGAGAAATACGGCCGTATTGACCATCTCGGATCATCGGTTTCGTACGGCCCAGATTGCGGGTGTCAAGTTCCGGTGAATCGAGCTGCCATGCGGTGCCGCTGCGAAAGGAACCACCCGCGTAATAGGGAGACTTATGAGTAAAACGAAGTTGTTCTTCATCCCACGTAGCAAGGTTGCACAGAATCACTATTGTCTCACGATCCGCTTCAATTCCTGCCGCATGCAGCGCCGCCAAACATTCTTTTCGAATCTCAGTGCCGGACTGTACAGAATAGTGGCTGGCCATGTGATGCCCGCGGACGGCGTGCAGGACCAACTGTTGTTTGCCGTCATACTGCAGGTTGAATGTGCGAGCTCCCAAACCGAGTCGTTCCAGTTCGCGCAGGTAGAAGTCCTGGATGTGCCTCATGATACGTGTCAGTCGAGACTTGTAGTCTCTCGGAAAGTTTCTGTCGGAAGGCGTCCAGCAGACCAGGTGCAGCAATCGCTCATCGGTTTCCGGTTCCGCCGCATGCCAGGTGTCGAGAATTCTTCGAGCGGCCGCGGCCTGAGCCCGGTCATCGGCGGATGCAGGCGGCGGAACACATGCCGCAGCGCCGGCGAAAAACGACAGCAACGTTAAAACGTATCTCACAATGTAAACTCCGGAATAATGCAGTTGCTGCTGAAGGTCTGGTGGAATCCATTGCTTCAGCGCCGCGGGATCAGATTTGAACAACCGACTTATGCAGGTACGATCATGCCAATAAACTCTACACAGGCCGCCCAAAGTTGTCAGCCAGGCTGGTTGCCACGCCGGTTTCTGCCGCGATTCGCCCCTTTTTTCCCGAACGCTCGAATTCCGGATCGAACGTTGACATACTTTCGCTGTGGAACAGGATGGAGTTGGACCCATCACGGCGGTGAGTCGCGACAGTGCACACTGACGACAGTGCAGACCTGCGTCGCCGGCCTCCGCGACCGGGGTTCCTCGTGTTCTTCCTGAGGCGTAATTTCGAATAGGGCAGGGCATTCCTGTTCATGTTTTTACGTCACGTGGGTCGGCGAAAAGCGGAAATTGGCCTGACTCGTTGGAAGTCAGTTTACTGTTGTCTTTGTGAGGAGAGTTGAAATGTCAGCGACTACTGATTCCGGTGCGTTCGTTGCTCCCGCTATTCGGCAGACGGGAATTCTGATTGGTGACGAATGGCGCTCCGCCGTTAGTGGCAGGACTTTTCAGACAATTAATCCTGCTACCGAAGAAGTCATTTGTGAGGTGGCGGAAGGAGGTCAGGAGGACGTCGATCTGGCTGCACATGCCGCGCGAGCCGCATTCGAATCCGGGCCGTGGTCAAAAATGGATGCTCGTGATCGAGGTCGCCTGCTGATGAAGCTGGCGAACCTGATGGACGACAACCTGGACGAACTGGCCGCTCTGGAAACACTCGACAACGGAAAACCCATCGGCGACGCACGAGCTGCTGATCTGCCGCTGGCCATCGACTGCCTGCGCTACTACGCCGGCTGGGCTGATAAAATCCATGGCGACACCATTCCGATTCGCGGCGACTACTTCTGCTACACACGAAGAGAGCCGATCGGTGTTTGCGGACAGATTATTCCGTGGAACTTCCCGATTCTGATGGTTGCATGGAAGTGGGGGCCGGCGCTCGCAACCGGAAATACGGTTGTGATGAAACCGGCTGAGCAGACGCCGTTGACGTGCCTGCGGCTGGGAGAACTGGCCTTGGAAGCAGGTTTTCCTCCAGGTGTTATCAACATCGTGCCGGGCTACGGACCGACAGCCGGGGCGGCGATTGTGAAACATCCGCTGATCGACAAGATTGCATTCACCGGATCCGGAGAAACGGCACAGCGAATCATGGCAGACGCAGCTACGACGCTGAAACGACTCACCTTCGAACTCGGCGGCAAATCGCCGAACATCGTCTTTGCGGATGCTGACCTTGATGCGGCCATCGAAGGAGCCGAGTTTGGACTGTTCTTCAACCAGGGTCAGTGCTGCTGCGCTGGTAGCCGGTTGTTCGTCGAAGACGCTATTCACGAAGAATTCGTGGAACGCGTTGTTGCTCAGGCCAGTCAGCGAGTGCTCGGCAATCCGTTTGACAGCGAAACAACTCAGGGGCCGCAGGTCGACAGGGACCAGTTCGACAAGATTATGCGTTTCATAGAAAGTGGCTCCCGGGAAGGCGCCACCTGTGCCACCGGAGGACAGCGCGTCGGCAATCGCGGGTTCTTTATCGAACCGACCGTTTTCACCAACGTCACTGATGAAATGGAGATTGCGCGGGACGAGATCTTCGGGCCCGTTATGAGCATTCTGAAATTCAGTGATATTGGCGAAGCGATCAGCCGTGCCAACGATACCACTTTCGGGCTTGCGGCCGCTGTCTGGACCAGTGATGTGCAGAAAGCCCACAAGATTGCTGCCAGCGTGCGAGCTGGAACGGTCTGGATCAACTGCTACGACGTGTTTGATGCAGCAGCCCCGTTCGGCGGCTTCAAGATGAGCGGCATGGGACGCGAACTGGGCGAAGCGGGTCTGCAGAATTATACCGAACTGAAGACTGTTACTATGAGCCTCGGCGGATGACTATCCTGTGCGGGGAGTTCCCATTGGTGACAGCGCGGCAGACTGCATCCGGTTGTCTTGAACGCGTTTGAAATTAGCGGCGAGTTACCAATGAAGCGTCGGCCGGACGTAGCTGCAGTTCCTCTGACCATGACTTGATCGCGGATGCCATTCGCTGCCGATCAAGGTCATCCGGATCGCATTCCAGCAATGCTTGCTGCAGGGTGCGAACGGCTTCGCGCCGCTGCCCGTTGTTATATCGGGTGAGCGCCATCTGGATGCGAACGACAGGCAGTTGTGGAACCTTCGTCATCGCGTGCTCCCACAGACTTTCCGGATTTCGCCAGACGGGCAGGTGTCGGGACGTCGCTGTGAGTGCTGCACACACGGCTGTCAGGGCCACCGCCCACTTCGTGCTGATGGTCAGGTGGCGCAGAACCGTTTCGCCGCGATCGTCAACCAATTCCAGAAGTTTCTGGAGTCCGGCGGCCGCCGTCGCGAAGAAGATAATGCACGGCAGATACAGGTAACGGTCGTTCATCAACGTCGTAATCCTGAAGAAGTTCAGCACGGGCAACAGCAGCAACAGCCAGGTTGTTGCAGCCCAGAGGATGATGGGGGCATTCGTCCGCAAGCGATAAATGATCGTCCCGATTACCAGCCAGCCGGCTGTCGCCACCGCGACCATCTTCCAGATCCCGGTTGTTGGTGGGTCGTACAGCACGCACAGATCGGTCGGCCAGAGCAGCATGCCGACGTATCGCCACATGATGGTCGTGTCGATCGCCATGATTTTCCAGAGACTGTAATCCATGTGTCCGCGAACACCGCCAAGTATCGAGTGCTGAGCTGCCATGGTCTTGAACAACAGCAGCAGGCACATTACGCCGGGAATGAGCTGGCGAGCGAATGCATCTGCAAATTTCTGTCGGCGAACCCAGATGTCGTATGTCAGCACGATAGCAGGAACCACGATCGCCAGTGCCTTCGACAACAATGCTGCAGCCAGCCACACGGTATACCAGGCATCACTTTTTGCGTCTGGTG
>Ga0315332_10000245_pt1 | contig 22440 bp, 15 predicted proteins | sample M110034915metaG_FD_203455 | JGI IMG/M metagenome (GOLD analysis project Ga0315332, IMG submission 203455) | Ammonia-oxidizing marine archaeal communities from Monterey Bay, California, United States - M1 100m 34915 | ecosystem: Environmental > Aquatic > Marine > Intertidal zone | place: USA...
GAAACCTCTGGTAAATCAAGACCTTCTCTGAGTAGATTTACCCCAATCAAAACATCAAATTGCCCCAGTCGCAATTGACGTAATATTTCAACACGCTCAATGGTATCAATTTCACTGTGTATATAACGACACAGAATACCCATTTTATCGAGGTATTTCTGTAACTCTTCCGCCATTCTTTTTGTCAAAGTTGTGACTAGGGTCCGTTCTTTTTTTTGAATCCGATTTTGAATTTCAGTAATTAAAGTATCGATTTGATTCAAGCTAGGTTTGACCTCAATAACTGGATCAAGTAATCCTGTAGGACGTATAAGTTGCTCAACTAGAATACCTTCGGATTTTGCCAACTCATAATCTGCAGGTGTTGCAGAAGCATAAATACATTGGTGAAACATACTTTCGAATTCTTCAAACTTAAGTGGCCGGTTGTCAATGGCGGCCTGTAGGCGAAAGCCATAATCTACCAGGTTGGTTTTTCTTGCTCGGTCCCCACCATACATTCCTTTCACTTGTGGTAAGGTTACATGACTTTCATCAATAACCATCAGATAATCATCCGGAAAATAATCCAATAAGCAGAATGGTCGTTGTCCCGGAAGCCTTCTATCGAAATACCTCGAATAATTTTCTATGCCCGAACAATAGCCCAGCTCTTTGATCATTTCGAGGTCGTATTCAACTCTATCCTTGAGGCGTTGTGCTTCCTCTGCTTTTCCGTCCTTTTGAAAGGTTTCGATTTGAAGTAAAAGATCGTCTTGTATTTCAACAATAGCCTGGTGGGTGTTTTCGGGACTCGAAACAAATAAATTTGCAGGGTAAATCAAAATGTCCTCAAGGTCCTCAATAGTTTGTCCTGTTTCAGGATTTATAGTTGAAATATTTTCTATTTCATCTCCCCAAAATTCGAATCGTATGGCATAATCCGTGTAGGCCAAATAAAGGTCAATCGTATCTCCACGTACCCTGAAATTACCCCTTTCAAAAAGCTCATCAGATCTTGAGTATAGATTTTCGACAAATTTCAAGAGTAATTTATTCCGAGAAATGGTCTCTCCTTTTTTCAATGAAATAATACTCTTTTTAAATTCTGAGGGATTTCCAATTCCATATATACAAGAAACAGAAGCTACAATAATCACATCTCTTCTTCCTGACAATAGTGCCGATGTAGCGGATAATCTCAGTTTTTCAATTTCATCATTGATCTGGAGATCCTTTTCAATGTAGGTATTGGTTACTGGCAGATAAGCTTCCGGTTGATAATAATCATAATAAGAAACAAAATATTCTACCTTATTATTGGGAAAGAATTGTTTAAATTCTCCATACAGCTGGGCTGCCAGGGTTTTATTATGGGATAGTATAAGTGTAGGTTTGTTGACTCTTTCGATTACGTTGGCAACAGTAAATGTTTTTCCACTTCCTGTAACACCAAGAAGCGTTTGTTGGTTTATACCTGACTGAATTCCGTCTGTTAATTGAGAAATCGCTTGAGGCTGATCTCCTGTTGGTTGATATTCAGAAACGAGTTTAAATTCCATTGGCTATAAAATTAAATAAACAATGGAATCATTTGTTCAAAAAAAAACGCCCAAAGGCGTTTTTATTAATTTTTGCAAACCAAAATTTTCTTTTTCTTTAATTTTTTTACTTCAAATGCCTTGCTATAACTTAAGATAAAGTGTACAGAAGATGGGCTTGGTAAAGATTGAGTGTGAATTGGTTTACTTTCAGCAGAGTATTTATGCATCATACGCAATATGTTTTTTTTATTAAAACGAACGATTCTTGAATTTATTTTAATCTATCCTTTTTTTAATTTTTTACATTTGCAAAACCAAATCAATTGTGAAATGAGTCATAATATAAAATCCGGTGTTGCAACAGGTTCAGAAGTTCAAGAAATATTTCGCTTTGCCAAAGAAAAAAGCTTTGCTTTACCTGCTGTTAACGTTTCTTCTACGAGCACGGTAAACGCGGTAATTGAAACTGCCGCTAAACTGAATGCCCCAGTAATTATTCAATTTTCAATAGGCGGTTCCCAGTTTTTTGCAGGAAAGTCATTGGACAATACGGACCAAAAAGCAGCCATTCTTGGAGCCTCTTCAGGAGCAAGACATGTTCATCGCTTGGCTGAAGCTTATGGGGCAACGGTAATCCTTCACACGGACCATTGCCACAAGGTAAAGTTACCATGGATTGACGGTTTGTTGGATGAAGGAGAAAAGTACTATGAGTTCTATGGAGTTCCATTATATAGTTCTCATATGATTGATTTATCGGAGGAACCTATTATAGAAAATATTGAGCTGTGCAAGAAATACTTGGCACGAATGAGTAAAATCGGAATGACGCTCGAAATAGAATTAGGCATTACTGGAGGTGAAGAGGATGGTGTAGATAATACTGATGTAGATTCTTCAAAACTCTATACACAGCCAGATGAGGTAGCTTATGCTTACGAAGAGTTGATGAAAGTGTCACCAAATTTCACCATCGCTGCTGCTTTTGGTAACGTTCACGGCGTATATAAACCTGGCAACGTAAAATTAACTCCGAAAATTCTTAAGAATTCTCAGGAATATGTTCAAAATAAGTTTCAAACTGACTATAATCCTATAGACTTTGTATTTCATGGAGGTTCAGGATCAAGCCTGGAAGAAATTCGAGAGGCCATCGGTTACGGTGTAATTAAAATGAATATAGATACAGATTTGCAGTATGCTTTCACTGAAGGTACCCGAGATTATATTCTTGACAAACAAGATTACCTCAAAAGTCAAATTGGAAATCCGGAAGGGGAAGAATTACCGAATAAAAAATATTATGACCCCAGAAAATGGATGCGAGAGGGAGAAATTACATTTGTAAAGAGATTGGAGAAATGTTTTTCAGATTTAAATAATCTTCACACCTTATAAATCTTTATTAATTTTAAGCAAAGAAATGAAATGAGTTGGTTCAAGAGAAATAAAGAAGGTATAACTACTACTACTAGCGAGAAAAAAGAAGTTCCTGAAGGCTTGTGGTCAAAGTGCTCTAATTGTAAAACCATTTTCACAATGGGAGACTTAGAAAAGCTGAATTATGTTTGCGATCGTTGCTCCCATCATGAAAGAATAGGTTCTGAGGAATATTTTTCGATTATTTTCGATAATGGGAAATATACAGAGCTTGATGCTAAAGTAAAATCAGGTGATCCATTATCCTTTGAGGATACAAAAAAGTATACAGACAGAGTCAAAACCACACAAAAGAATACTGGTTTGTCTGATGCCGTTCGTACAGCTAAGGGTAAGCTTAATAAAAAAGATTTTGTTGTTGCAGCTATGGATTTTAAATTCATTGGCGGTTCCATGGGATCTGTAATGGGTGAAAAAATTGCTAGAGCAATTGATGAAGCATTGAAATTAAAATGCCCTTTTATGATTATATCTAAATCTGGTGGAGCTCGAATGATGGAGGCTGGATTTTCCTTAATGCAAATGGCAAAAATATCTGGAAAGCTAGGCCAACTTGCAGATGCTCGGCTCCCTTATATTTCGTACTTGACCGATCCTACAACTGGAGGTGTCACTGCATCCTTTGCGATGCTTGGTGATGTAAACATTGCAGAGCCAGGGGCATTAATAGCTTTTGCAGGTCCTAGAGTAGTTAAAGAGACAATTGGAAGAGACCTTCCTGAAGGCTTTCAAACCTCAGAGTTCTTGTTGGAGCATGGGTTTCTTGATTTCATCGTTGATCGAACTGTCATCAGAAATAAATTAACATTGGTCATTGACCTATTTACCAAGTAAATTATTTTAAGATTCGATCATATTGAAACGGATTTATTTTTCGTTTCATTTTCCGTATTTTTGAAAAAAAAATACTATGCCAAGAATTGTTTTACTCTTTACAATATTGTTTTGCACTTTTATGTATTCCGAAACATTAAAAGCACAGGATACAACCTGGGTACAGACCTTTACCTTTGATTCCATAAGTACTCGACGTGCAAATTTTGAATTCCCAAGTTCATTAAACGACAAGCGTTTTGAAAAAGTACTCATGTATTACAAGCTGAAATGCAGTCCATTAACTCCATGGGATCAATTCAATTGTGGTGAGTGGGATTACCTAACCTATACTCGTGTCTTTGATCACACTGGGGATTATGATTCTGTTCAGGTAGATAGTGTCAGGTATTTACACAATTACAATTCAACATCGCCCTATGATTATGAGCCTTGGGGATATGATTACCACAATAGCTCCACAATTATTGAACATGAAAGACAAAATCTTGCCAATTCTGTTCAATTTGGTTTGGGACAAACATCTTCAGCTACCTCTTTATATCCATTTGATATGAATTATCAAGGCGGAAAATATCAAATGATGGTGCGCGCTACAGAATTGGAAATGGCAGGAATGAGTGCTGGAGATATTAAATCTTTGTGGTTGAATATTGCTAATTTGACTAATGGGGGAGAACTTATGCACCCTATAATTTCTATTAAATCCACCCAGGATACCGAGCTAAATCAATTTCAAACAAGTGGATTTACGACTGTATATGATTTAAGTCGAACAAGTAGCATTTCGCCGGGCTGGGGTGAACTTGAGATTGGTCCGAATGAATTCCTATTTAATGAGGCATTTGTCTGGAATGGAACGGATAACATTATTATTGAAATTACATTTGAACATTCTTATCCGACAACAAACCTCGTTGAGTTTGAAACAGAAACAAGTAACGTAGGTCAAGCGCTAAATTATTCATCCAAAAATGGGAGCCTCAATTTTGATGGAACAAATCATGCTCTTTTAGAATTATCAGATATTGATATGGGTGATGAATTAACCATCTCAATGTGGGTAAAAGGAAATGGGAATACAGGAGTTAATACCTCAATTCTTGAAGGTTATGATACTTTAAATCAACGTGTTATTAATATTCATATGCCTTGGAGTAATAATAGAATATATTGGGATTGTGGAGAAGGCTCAAGCTACGATCGTATTGATCAGGACATGAGCAGTGCTGGAATAGACAATGAGTGGCACCATTGGGCATTTGTAAAAAAACAAAGTACAGGTGAAATGATGATTTATCAAGATGGTACATTATGGCATAGTGGAATTGATAAAAATAGAATTATAGGTAACTTACATCGACTTGTTCTCGGAGCAAATCGAAGTCTAGGAAATCATTGGAAAGGAAATATAGATCATTTTCAAGTCTTTAATGCGGCTTTGGATGCAGCGACAATTACGGATTGGGTATATAAGAAAATGGACAATTCACATCCTAACTGGAACAACTTAATGGTGGCTTATGATTTTGACAATTTGAGTTATGCAAGAGATGTATCACCAAATGATTATTTATTAATGCCTTCGTCTATTGGTATGATTGATTTTTCTGAGGATCCAATTAGTGGAATGGAAAGGACTGCGAATAGGTTGGTGGTCTCTTTTGGAGATGGAGATTATCAAGACGCAATGAGTTCGGAAGTTTCTATAATTAAAAAGTCGCTGATTGAGCCGGAGGTTGTATTTGAATTTGAGTCGGTAGATAGACACTTTGAAATTTCAAATGCGATGCTTGGAGCAGCTGCAGGTGACGAAGTTTCATATGATGCTCAGGGAAGTGTAATCTCATCTACTCCATATCCAACTAGTCAAACTTTGACAAATGAAACCATTACATTCTATCAACAGCCTTATGAAATCATTTTTGATGTAGAAATAGCGAGGTATATCACACCTTATGGAATTGGTTTTGATCTCGGGCCTAATGGCTTTTCATGGATTTATGACGTAACTGATTATCAGGATTACCTTAAAAATGTAGTCGACTTGGCAGCCCATAATACTCAGGAGCTCTTGGATTTAAGCTTCGCCTTCATAGAAGGAATACCTCCAAGAGATATTCACAAAAGAGAGCCAATCTGGTCTGATTTTAGAACATATGGATTTACTGCAATGGCCGAAGACAATGTGCTTCAAGAAAAGAAAGTTCATTTATCGGATACTTCAGAAGGTTTTAAAATAAAAACCAGAATGTCAGGACATGGTCAGGTAGGTAATTATGCATGCTGCGAATGGGTTTCAAATGATCACAGTCTAAAGATTGATGGTGTGACGAGATTTGAATGGGATATCTATGAAGAAGAGGATTGCGGTAATAATCCACTTATCGGACAAGGAGGTACTTGGCCTTATGCAAGGGAAGGATGGTGCCCAGGAGATAAAGTCAAGGAATATGAATTCGAGCTAACACCGTATGTGACTCCTGGTGATTCTGTTGCCATTGACTATGTGATTAATGATGTACCCGTTTTAGACCCTGGTCAGGGAGGAGGAAACTATCGTGCGGCGTATGATTTGATTTCTTATTCTGCGCCTAATTTCGAACATGACGCTTCAATTGTTGAAATCTTAAACCCCAATAATTATGAGTATTATCGAAAGTATAACCCTACGTGCTCTAACCCGAGAGTTATTCTAAGAAATACAGGTTCAGAGCCGCTAACCTCTTGTACCATCAAATGCTGGATTACATATGGTGATTTTATCGATTATGAATGGACAGGAAATCTAGGCTTTATGGAAGAGGAGATTGTTGAAATACCTGTTACAGACAATTCATGGTGGACTGACCTAGACGAAAATGAAACTTTTACAGCTTACGTCAGAGACTTAAATGGAGCCTGGGGGAATGATGAATATCAGCAAAATAGTGTGAAAAAATCCAAGTTTAATGCACCTGAATCTGTTGACGGACCTTTTTTAATTTGGTTCACAACAAACAATAAAGCTTCGGAAAATGCATACAGGCTTATGGATGCATCCGGAACTGTTCTTTTTGAACGTTCAAATTTACAAAACACTACCCAATACAAAGATACGTTCGATCTGGCACCAGGATGCTATTCGATTGTTCTCGATGATTTTGATGATGATGGTTTGTCATTTTGGTATTCTTCACAGACAGAGGGTGAAACAGCAGGAGCATTTAGAGTAAGAAAAGTAGGTGGTAGCTACATGGAGATTTTTCCTGGAGATTTTGGGAGCTATCACAGATATGACTTTTCTGTTGGCTTTACATTAGGAGTGGATGAACTTCCGGATTATGGAGAACTTACTATTTTTCCAAACCCAGCTCAAAATGAGCTGACTATCGATTTAATAGCGAAAGTCGATGGTAATGCACAGGTACAAATTATGGACTTATCAGGAAGGGTTCTGATTGAAGATGATATGAATGCATCGTCCTCATTTGCTGAATATTTTGCTGATGTTAGTGCTTTCAAGAAGGGGACATATGTCATTCGTATTTCTACGGCAAATGGTATTTACACAAAGAAATTTGTCAAGAATTAAGAATATTTTCTAACTGTTTTTTTTACAGCACCAAGGTAAGAACCTCCAAATAGAACCAAATGTACGAGAAGGGGGTATAGCTGGTGAATATCTGTTCGTGATTTCCAGTTTTTTTCTATTGGGTAAATACTGTTGTAGGCATCCATGGTTTGTGCCGAAATCGAACCAAACATAAGAAGCATTGCCAAATCCATTTCGCGATGTCCGTAGTATACAGCAGGGTCAATTAAAACGGGCATAGAATCTTTGTCGCAAATAATATTTCCTTGCCATAAATCTCCATGTAATAATGCTGGCACTTCTTTTGGGATGAGGTTTTCGAGCTCCAAATAAAGCTTTTCAAATAAGAGCAGGTCCAAACGGTCTAACCAACCTTGATTAAAACTAGTTTTCACCAATGGCTCAAGGCGTCTTTCTTGATAAAACGAACACCAATTTTTTTTGGGATTGTTTTTTTGACTGATTGAACCTATATAATTATTGTGCTCTAGTCCAAAATTCTTTGCCGTCATTGTATGCATTTCCGCAAGCTTATGACCGAGTAAATTTACGTTGATATTGGCACCTTTGCAATCTATAAATTCAAGGATCAAAAAGCTCCAATTTTGATATAAACCCTGTTTCAATACTTTAGGAATCCGAAAGGAAGATGATCTCAATAAATGCAATCCTTTTACTTCTTTTTCAAACATTTTCGGAAATTGTTCAGCATCATTTATTTTGAGTACCAAATGATGATTGTTCGTACGACATTCTACAACTTCATTGATGCTTCCGCCAGAACATCTTTTGAGTGAGGTAATTTCTTCATCTAATTCCCTTTCAATAATTTCATTAATGTGTTTCATTACTTAGAGCGGGAAAACTTCTTTTGCTTTTGCTACATGAAAGCCATTTTTCAAAATGGATAGGTAGGCTTTGCTGTTTTCATTCAGAGCAGGATTAGTATGATTGAAATGTATAAAATAAACCTTGTTTTTTTCCTGTTGGGATATGTTTCTCAATTCATTCATGGTTTCAATGATAAATGGATGAGGTATTTCAGAAATATCTCTATGGTTTATTTCTGCTCCATCATAAAAAGTTCCATCTATAAAAGCAAAGTCAACCATCGAAATCTCATGAACAATATTAGAGTTCCACTTATCCCATTTATCGATGTCAGGAATAAAAAGTGCTGAACGATTAGGGCCAATAATTTTGTAGCCTACAGTTTCAGAATATTCGTCACGATGAGGAACAATAAAAGGAATAATCTTGAGCTTTGCTGATAACATAACGGTATCACGAGTATTTAGGTTATTTAATTGAATGTTCTGATTCTCAACGAGCTGATTCCAGGGGCCATTTGATTCGAGAAATTTTTTCATTCTCGACATGACATGGACTTTCATCCCCTGACTATTAGCTCCTTCTTTACCCAAATACATTAAACCAGTGTAATGTCCAATATGGGCATGTGTTAAGAAAATACCCTCAGGAAGATTTTTTGATTTGCTATATTGATTAAGTAAATTGATTTGATTTTCTATATCAGGTGTGGCATCAATGAGGTAATTTTTGTTACTGTTTGGTTCAATAATACCTAACGCACTTACCATTCGTTTTTCGTTTCCTTTAAGTGATGTACAACATTCTTTCACACAACCAATTTGTGGGGATCCCGCATCTTGAGTTGTTCCCAATATTACGATTGAAGTTTCATCTAAAGCTTTAGACTCAATCGAAGGATTTACAGCTTTTTGAACACTTGTTTCACTCGAATCACTGCACGAAAAAAGAAGAATTGAAAAAAATAAAAAAGTACTAAATTTTATCATATCTATTTTTTTCTAAATACCATTGAGTAGACCATTGGGATCTTGTTGTCCAAATGTTTAATTCTATATTTTCGATCTGATATTTTTAATGTGTTCCTAAAACAATCATATGGAGAATAGTCATATTCATCAAAAGAAATGAGGTTCAAATCATTGTTTAATAATGACTGAGTAATTTCCGATAAGCTGTGATTCCACCAAATAGAAGTGATTTCTTCTTTTTCATTTCTTGAGGCATAACTCCCGCTTTCTACCTCAACATAAGGTTTATCATTGAAATAAGAATAGGTGATATTATTAAAGTCATCATCATACATCCAAACTGCAGGATGAAAATCAACAATTGTAAAGGTTGATCCTGATTTAAGATGTTTTGATATGATTTCACCCCACTTATCGAGATTAGGAAGCCAGCCGCAAATACCATAGCTACAAAAAAGCTTGTCAAACTCATTACTTTTTGTAAGATCAAGATCATATACATTTGAACAAATAAATTCCGATTTTAAACCCATCTCTTTTTTGAGGGTCTTGGCATAAGCAATGGCATCTTCACTAAAATCAACTCCAGTTACAATAGCTCCACGTTTTTCTAAACTCAAAGTATCCATGCCAAAATGACATTGTAAATGAAGAATTTTTTGATTTTTAATGTCTCCAAGTAGCTTAAGTTCAATCGTATTCAGTGAATCATTTCCATTTTTAAAACCTTGGACATCATAAAAACCTGAGCTAAGGTGGATTTTAGTTCTTTGATTCCAGGAATCTCTGTTAATTTTAAGCCAATCTGAAGTATTTACAGACATAGATCTTAATTTTTTCCATTTTTAATTTCTTCAACAACTTCTGGATTCAACAAGGTGCTTATGTCTCCGAAGTTAGAAAAATCACCTTCAGCAATTTTTCGCAATATTCGCCTCATAATTTTACCAGATCTCGTTTTTGGCAATCCAGAAGTAAATTGAATACAATTAAGCTTTGCGATTGGGCCAATTTTTTCTGAAATCAATTTGTTGATTTCCGACTTTAGCTCGTCATTTGTTTCTGTACTATCCTTTAAAGTAACAAACCCATATAATGCATTACCTTTTATATCATGTGGAAAGCCAACGATTGCTGATTCAGCAACAAGAGGGTGCTCATTGATGGCATCTTCGATTGGGGCGGTTCCCAGATTATGTCCAGATACAATAATGACATCATCTACGCGTCCTGTGATCCGATACATTCCTTCTTCATTTCGTTTGGCTCCATCTCCGGTAAAATAATATCCTGGAAATGCTGTAAAATAGGTTTCTTTATATCTTTTATGATCTCCCCAAATTGTTCGTGCAATGGAAGGCCAAGCCTCCTTAATGCAAAGCTTTCCAACAGTGTTGTTTTCTTTCAATTCTTGACCATTATCATCCATCAAAACAGGTTCAATACCCGGTAAAGGATTTGTGGCAAAAGTGGGAATTTGAGGTGAGATATGGGGTAGGGGTGAAATCAATATCCCTCCAGTTTCAGTTTGCCACCAGGTGTCCACAATGGGGCATTTTTCTTTGCCAATATTTTTATAATACCATTGCCAAGCTTCTTCATTTATAGGTTCACCTACTGTGCCTATAACCTTTAGACTGGATAAATTATATTTATTCACATATTCTATAGATTCTTTTGCAAGAGCACGGATTGCCGTTGGAGCAGTATAAAATTGATTTACCTTAAATTTGTCCACGACTTCCCAAAATCTTCCCGGATTTGGATAGGAGGGGACACCTTCAAACATTATGGTGGTGGCGCCATTCAGTAATGGGCCATAGACAATATAGGAATGTCCCGTAATCCATCCAATATCAGCAGTACACCAATAAACGTCATTTTCTTCATAGGCAAATACATTATTAAAAGTGAAGGCAGTATATACCATATAACCACCTGTGGTATGAACCATGCCTTTAGGTTTACCTGTAGACCCGGAGGTATACAGAATAAATAATGGGTCTTCAGCATCAAGTGCAATCGCTTCATGGGAGTCAGCAGCTTTAGCTAGTAATGGAGCTAAAAAGAAATCTCTCGTATGCTTCATTTTGACCTGTGTCATTGTGCGCTCAGCAACTAACACCTTTTCCACGCAAGGACAATCTATTAGAGCTTCATCTACAATTCCTTTTAAATCAATGGTTTTATTTCCACGAAAGCTACCATCCGCCGTGATGACCATTTTACAATTCGCATCATTGACTCTCGCAGCTAATGCTCCAGCTGAAAAACCTGCAAAGATTACAGAATGAATAGCTCCAATTCGTGCGCAAGCCAAAACGCTCACAGCCAATTCCGGAATCATTGGTAAATATAAAGCCACTCGGTCTCCTTTATTTATTCCCATTTCCGTGAGTAAATTCGCCATTTTACACACTCTTTTGTGTAGTTCATTATATGAGATGTGAATAGCTTTCTCATTCGGCATGTTGGGTTCAAAAATAATAGCAGTTTGATTACCTTTTGACTTTAAGTGTCTGTCAATACAATTAAAAGTAATATTCGTCTTTGCTCCCTCAAACCACTTGAATTGTGCTTCTCGCATATCGCAATCCATAATGTTTCTCCATGGCTTAAACCAAGTGAATTTCTTTGCAATTTCTTCCCAAAATTCGGTTTTTCTTTCAACAGAATTTTGATAGGTTTTAGAATATTCTTCTTTCGTTCGGATCTTGTAACTCATTAGAATCTTATTTTGATGGTACTTATAAAAGTAAAGAGTTTCATTAAATTTCTCTAAATTTACTTCATAATGAATTGAAAAAAACATTTTTGAATTAATTCCGTGCATACTAAGCACCTCCGGAATTCATTTTTATTCTGTTATTTCGACTAAACAACTTATTCTCTCCATGCACGTCTACACCTCAACAACTAATCTTATGAAAACATTTCCAATTATTTTATTTACGCTCTTATTTCAATTTGGGCATAGTCAGGCACAACTCACTTTTGTATCTAACATAGATTACCAGGCCTTACACGATGCCAATTTAAATGATATTTGGGGTTACGAAGATGAGGATGGAAATGAATATGCGATTGTCGGGACAACAAAGGGTACATCTATTGTAGATGTTACAGATCCGGTAAATCCACAGGAGATTTATTGGCTGGCTGGAATGGAAAGTATTTGGCGGGACCCAAAGGTTCATGGTGATTATGCTTATGTTACAACAGAGGCTGAGGAGGGAATGACTATTATCGATCTTTCACCTTTGCCGGGAAGTGTTACATTGACTAGCACCATTTTTATGGGGCAAGGAGGAACGACATGGGAATCAGCTCATAATTGTTTTATAGATGAATTGGGTTATTTGTATGTCTTTGGTGCTAATTATGGAGAAGGAGGAGCGATAATATATGACGTGAATACATCACCTATGGACCCTGTAGAGGTTGGAATATTTGATAACTGGTATGTTCATGATGGTTTTGCTAGAAATGATACACTTTATCTTGCCCATGTATATGATGGCTTTTTGAGTCTTGTTGATGTGAGTGATAAGTCAAATCCATTACTACTCGGTACCAAGATTACTTCTAACTCATTTACACACAATATATGGCCATCAGATGATGGAAGTGTTGTATATACGACAGATGAGCTCCCCAACTCTTATGTGACATCTTATGATATTTCGGATCCTTCAAATATTGTAGAGCTTGATCGTGTACAGAGTTCTCCAGGAGCGGATGTGATTCCACACAATACTTTTGTGGTTAATAATTATTTGGTAACAAGCTATTATGTTGATGGCATTACAATTCACGACGCAACTTATCCATATAACTTAATAGAAGTAGCGGCTTATGATACCTATCCTGGACAAACTCCTACTTATGATGGTTCTTGGGGTGTATATCCTTATTTGCCCTCTGGTAATATACTTGCTGCGGATATGACAGAAGGTTTTTTTGTTTTGAGTCCCACATATGTTCCTGCTTCTTATTTAGAAGGAACAGTTACTGACCAATCAACATCATCACCACTTTTAAATGTCTCTGTTCAAATAGAATCTAATGACCAGGATGAAAACACTAATTCTATTGGCTTTTACGCTACAGGGGCAGCCATAGAGGGCACTTATAATGTGACGTATATGAAAGTCGGATACTTCCCTCAAACGGTGAGTGTAAACCTGACTCAAGGAGATATTACCATTCAGGATATTCAGTTGGTTCCAATTGAACAATTTGATGTTACGATCAATGTAATGAACAGTGCTGGAAACCCAATACCTGATGCTCAGATTTCACTTACCCATCCTTTAATTAATTACGACGGAATTACAAATGGAATAGGAGAAGAGATCTTTAGCTTATTCTATCAAGAGAATTATGAGCTCATCGTTGGAAAATGGGGCTATTACACACAATGTGTTGAGCAGGTAATCAATCCATCTACGGGTGTGATTAATATATATTTAATGCCTGGATATTACGACGACTTCACTTTTGATTTTGGCTGGACGGTCTCAGGAAATGCGGAAACTGGTGAGTGGGAAAGAGGTGTTCCTAATCCTACTACCAATACTGTTATGGGTATGGATACAGATTTGGATTGTGGCTCTATGGCTTATGTGACAGGCAATAGAGATAATGTAGATCCTGATTTTGATGATGTGGATAATGGCATCACCGTATTAACTTCACCTCCGATGGATTTGACGCAATATACAAACCCTGCTTTTAAATTTGACTATGCTTTCTTTTGTAATCATGGCCCTGAGCTTATTGATGATACTTTAAGTTTTATGATTAGCAATGGTGCCGAGAATGAGATATTTTATCAAGTTCTTCCTCCACAGGGTGACCCTATGGTTTTTGAAGAACATTTCGTGATAATTGCTCAGCAAACGTCTATAACAATTACCAATTCAATGACTTTCAAAGTTTTTGTTTCTGATCTCGAACCACATGTGAATATTACCGAAGCGGCATTTGATTTCTTTAGGGTTGAAGACGTCTGGGGAGTTGAGGAAACAAATGCGAATACTTTTAGTATTTATCCAAATCCCGTGACGGAATGTGCTATTGTTAATGGAGCGAGAGTAGGCTCAAATTATAAGGTTATTTCTGCAAATGGAATTGTCTTGATGAATGGTGTCATTGACGGCGACAACCATACCATTGATATGAACGATATGTCCAAAGGCTTCTATTTTGTGCTGATTGATGGTGCGCAGAAAAAAATAATCAAACAATAGCTTTGTTGCTTACAAGATTCTATTAAAGAATTCCTTAAATTTGACCATATATGTCAAAGCAAATCTCTGTAGTTATCCCTTTACTCAATGAGGAAGAATCATTGCCTGAACTGTTTGCTTGGATTAAAAATGTATTGGCTGAAAGCTACACTTTCGAGGTGATTTTTGTAGATGATGGTAGTAAAGATAATTCGTGGTCAGTAATTGAAGATTTGCAGAATCAGCATTCAGAAATCAGAGGAATAAAATTTCAAAGAAATTATGGTAAATCTGCGGCTCTTCAAAAAGGCTTTGAGCTATGTGTTGGTGATGTTGTGATTACAATGGATGCGGATTTACAAGATTCACCAGAAGAAATACCTGAGCTATATGAAATGATAGTTAAAGAAGATTTTGATTTGGTTTCAGGATGGAAAAAGAAGCGACATGATCCTCTTTCAAAGACCTTACCCACTAAATTGTACAACTGGGCTGCACGCAGAATAACTGGAATTTATTTGCACGATTTTAATTGTGGCTTGAAGGCATACAAAAGTGCAGTAGTAAAGAGTATAGAAATTTATGGTGATATGCATCGATATGTTCCAGCGCTTGCTAAATATGCAGGATTCACGAATATAGGAGAAAAGGTAGTACAGCATCAAGCAAGAAAATATGGTGTTACGAAGTTTGGTCTAAATCGTTTTTTAAATGGCCCTTTGGATTTAATAACTGTTGCTTTTATGGGGAAATTTGGTAAAAAGCCAATGCATTTTTTTGGAGCTTTAGGTACCTTTATGTTCGTTATTGGTTTTTCTCTTACTTTATACTTGGGAATAGATAAATTATTCATTAACAAAAGTGCCAGGTTATTGGCTGAAAGAACTGAATTTTTTATTGCGTTAGTCGCAATGATTGTGGGAGTCCAGTTTTTTATGACTGGATTTATTGCTGAATTGATTGGTAGAAATTCTACTCATAGAAATGTATATTTAATTGAGAAAGAAATTTGAGATGAAGCTCAATTGGAATTTAGATTCATCTTGGACCCTTTTTATAGATCGAGATGGAGTAATCAATGAAAGAAATTTTGAGGGTTACATCTTAGATAAGAAATCTTTTATTTTCAAAAAAGGAGTGTTAGAGGTTTCGGCATCTCTGTTTTCCAAATTTAAATATGTTATTGTAGTTACCAATCAGCAATGCGTAGGTAAAGGGTTGATTACCAGTGATCAATTAAATGACATTCATGAATTCATGGTAGCTTGTTTTGCAAAATATAATGCAAAAATTGATATGGTATTGGTTGCTCCTGAGGTAAATGGTCCGAATTCTGACTTGAGGAAGCCTTCTCCAAAAATGGCACATAAAGCTAAGGACACAATGAAAGATATTGATTTTTCAAAGTCAATTATGGTGGGAGATACAGATACGGATATTGAGTTTGGCAAGAATCTTGAGATGAAAACGGTACTCGTTGAATCAAGGGAGAATTGTGCGTCAAGTCCCAACGTGAAGGTGGGTTCCTTAACTGATTTAAATCAATTACTTGAATGAGGTTTTTAATTGTCCTTTTTGTTTTATGTTCTCAATCATTCTTTGGCCAAAACATCACTGATAAATTAGGTAGGAAGCAAGGTGTTTGGGTGAAATATTGGGATAAGGCAGAAACTGTTCCTCAGTATAAGGGCGAATTTGTTAACGGTATACCGGTTGGACAATTTTGGTATTATTACCCTGGAGGAGGGGTAAGAGCAATAATAGAGCATTTAAATATAAATCAAGCTTATGTGACGTTTTACTTCGAGAACGAGGAAGTCATGTCTGAAGGTATGTATTTAGATCAAAAAAGAGATTCCACTTGGGTCAATTATAATCAGCAGGGCCTTACGGTCTCAATGGAGAAATTTAGAAAAGGTAAATTGAATGGTAAAAAGCTAACCTTTTATCTTCAAAATCAAATTGAAAGAGGAGAAGTAAAGGTACTGTCAGAAACACATTACAAAGATAGCCTGAAATCTGGACCTTATCGAGAGCTGTTTTCATCAGGAAATGTTCGTTTAAGTGGACAATATTATTTAGACAAACCTTCTGGGGTATGGCGTAAGTTTGAGATCAACGGCATGTGCATACAGTCTTTTCAATTTAAAAATGGTCTAAAGCATGGTTGGGTTATTAATTACAATGAACAACAAGAGATCATTCACTCTGAATTATATAAAAATGGAGTTTTATTGAAAGGAAAGGCAAAGACTGCCTATTTAAATGAATGTAAGTTGAAAGGAATTGACCCCAACGAATAGATTTTGTAAATTTGAGAGTAGTAGATGCTGAGATGGACATGTATTTTTGTTATTGGAACCTGTATTCTTTCATGTGGAAAGGATGAGGGCAACCCGCCTTTGGATTTTTATGAGACCTATTATCCTTTAAGCTCAGGTGTCTATGTTGATTATTATGTTCAGGAAATTATTCATGATGATTTAGCGGCAAATCCCCATGATACATCGAATTATTATTTAAGAACTCTAATTGAAGATACGATAATTGACAATCAGGGAAGATTGGCCTATAAATTCATTAGAATGAAGAGAACCGATACAACTGATACATGGCAAATTTCGGATGTTTGGACCACAATTAAGAATAATAATAAAATTGAATTAACAGAAGAAAACAGAAGAATGGTTAAGCTGATTCTTCCGCCTAATGATTATACTATTTGGGATGCAAATATCTATAATACTTTAAATGCAATGAATTGTTTTTACGAGGACATACATCAGCCATTTATGATTAATTCGTTAAGCTTTGATAGCACTCTTAAAGTTCATCAAGAAGACATTTTGAATTTGGTTGCTTACAAGAAAAAATATGAGGTATATGCCAACCATGTTGGATTGGTTAAGAAATATTATAAGGATTTGGTAATTGCTAATTTTGATACCTTAAATATCTCGTCGGGTACCGAACTCATCTATAATTGTATTGATTTTGGAATCGAGTAATCAAGATAAGAGGTTAAAAGTCACATTCTTTTCTGTGCTTCCACCATTCCGCGGAGGGATCTCTAGTTTTAGTCAGATGGTTCTTCAGAATATGAAAACCAAAGCGGATGTGTCGCCTTATACATTTTCAAAGTTGTACCCAAAGCTCTTGTTTCCTGGAAAATCACAAGTAGATCAATCATTAAAAGAAAGCTATCCGAGAATTGTTTCAACTTTTAATCCATTGAGTTATTTTGGTGCAAGAAGACAACTGAAAAAGTCAAATCCAGATGTCTTTATTGCAAATTATTGGATGACGATTTTTGCTCCTATGTATGCATTTTTTTCTAGAGGCTTTAAAAGGGATGTGCTCAAGATTGCTTTGATACACAATTTAGTCCCTCATGAAAAACGATTTTTTGACTATTATTTTAATGGTCTATTTCTACGTAGATATGATGCGTTTGTGGTTTTGTCTCAGCAGGTTCAAAATGAGGTTTTGTCTCAAAGACCAAATGCTTCTTGTTTACTTTTAAGTCATCCCCAATACACCCATTTTGGCTCTGCAATCAATAAACGGGAGGCCAGAGCATCAATGGATATACCTGAAAAATCAAAGGTGTTATTGTTTTTTGGATTGATACGTGATTACAAGGGATTGGATATTCTAATTAAGGCCATGACTCACTTGGATGAATCTTTCTATTTACTCATTGCTGGAGAAATATATGGAGATGAAAAGACATATCATAAGCTCATAGAGGATTGTATAAACCCTAATATTATTTTAAATAATCAATACATCCCTGATGAAGAGGTCAAGCGATACTTCAGTGCCTCGGATTTATGTATTCTTCCTTATAAAAAGGGCACTCAGAGTGGGGTGCAGGCAATTGCTGACTCCTTCAGTGTTCCTGTATTAGTTTCCAGAAATGGCGGGCTTCATGAAAATCTTAGTGATTGTAACAATGGATTCATTATAGATGATCTAAATGAAAAAACGTTGGCTTTTAAGATTCAAGATATTTTTTCCGGGGGGAAGCTAGAAATAGTTCGCGACAAACTTAAATCGCTCTTAGGTCAAAAAGCAGATGAATGGGAAAAGTTTGCTGTTGATATTTATGAATTTATTCAAAAGGAAAAAGCGAAAAAGAAACTTTAGATTTAATACTTGCTTTTATTTGGCATTTTAGTGTAGATATATTTGAATATAAATATTGTAAACTCTATATTTGCAGGCTTATTTAAACATAAATCTGAAATTGCATGCGTATTAAAGGATTCTTTTGGTTTTTAACCATATTACTTACTGTTGTTTGTTTATACCAATTGTCATTTACTTGGGTGGCAAACAATGTGGAAGCTGATGCTGAAAAACAAGCGATTAGTATAATATCCAAAACGAAAAAAGAGGCAATGGCCAACAATAATGGTATTGGTGTTATAGGAACCAATAACGATACCATTGATTTTAACAATCCTGAAGCTGAAGAGATTGCTAAAGGAATTCTTATTAATCAAATATTACGATCAAAAGCAGATACCGAGGTATATCCAATACTCGGATCTACATTTTCTGAGGTAAAGAAAAGGTCTTTGGCATTTGGATTGGACTTGGTTGGTGGAATGAGTGTAACCCTTGAGGTCTCAACGCCGGAGTTTGTGAAGTCTCAGGTTAAAAATCAAAATGATATTGCTTTTACCATTCCATATGAAAAGGCCTTAAAGAAATACAATAACAATAGTTCTCTTGATTTTATTGATGTTTTTGTAGCTGAATTCCGCAAGGAAAATGACAATTTACAACTGAACACTATTTTTTATGGAGAGAATATAGACATTGGAACGAGTAATGATGTAGTAATCAAGCACCTCAGAGATTTGATAGTTAAATCTATGGATGGTATTGAAAATGTTATGAGTAAGCGTATCAATCAGTTTGGTGTGGCACAACCGAACATTCAAAAAGATGCTGCAAATAACAGATTATATATAGAATTACCAGGTGTACAGGATGAAAAAACAGTAGCAGAAAAGCTACAGTCAACTGCAAATCTAGAATTTTTTGAAACTTTTGAGCTAAGCCAAATCCAAGCTTCGTGGATGGCGGCGGATGAGCTTTCTAAAAATGATGAAGGGTTTGAAGAAGATACGACTTCCACAGATTTGTCTTTTGATGATGAGCCTTCTGCGAATGTGGTTTCATTGGCTAGTTTAGCTGTACCAGTACCAGGAGCAATTGGATATGCAAAAAACGACCAAGATAAATCGAAGATTAGTGCGATGCTAAATCGTTCTGATGTGAAAGCTCAATTTGATGCGCAGATACGATTTATGTGGGGAGCAGAGAAGGAGTACATTGATAAGGAGAAAAAGAAAAAAGGTTGGTATTTGTATGCATGTCGGGTGCCAGAAAATGGAAAAGCGAAAGTAAACGGTAGTCATATTTCTAAAGCTAGTCAAGGATATGATCAAATGGGTGGAGAAATTACTGTTGATTTGAGCATGAATGATGAAGGTATTGAACAATGGGGCCGAATGACTTCTGAAAATGTAGGTCGTATAGTGGCTATATCAATGGATAATGTAGTTTATAGTGCTCCTGTTGTTAGAGGAGCCATTAACAATGGTAACACTCAAATTTCAGGTGATTTCACCTTTGATGAGGCCAATGACCTTGCTGGTCTTTTAAATGGAGGAGCACTACCTGCTCCATGTGTCATTAAAGAACAAACAAAAGTGGGACCAACCATAGGAAAGGAAAATACAAGAGCTGGATTAATTTCTTTCGCAATAGCCTTCTTGGTGGTATTTATCTACATGTATTTCTACTATGGAAAGGCAGGCTTGGTTGCAGATGTTGCGCTGTTGGCTAACGTCATCTTTATATTTGGATCTTTGGCATCTTTTGGTGCAGTTCTAACCTTAGCGGGTATAGCCGGTATTGTATTGACCATCGGTATGGCTGTTGATGCTAATGTTCTTATTTTTGAACGTATACGTGAAGAGCAGACTAAGGGTAAGGATTTAGCTGCTGCTGTTAAAACTGGATTTCAAAAAGCCTTATCTTCAATAATAGATGCGAATGTTACGACATTGTTGACGGCTATTGTTTTGAAAGTATTTGGAACTGGACCTATTGAATCATTTGCAACAACATTAATTATTGGTATTTTCTCTTCTGTATTTGCAGCATTGATAATTTCAAGGTTAATCTTTGAGTGGTGGTTGAATAAAGGAAAAAGCATTGCTTTTGATACAAAATTCACAAAAAATGCTTTCAAAGGAATGAATATTAATTTCCTAGATAAGCGAAAGATGACTTACGCTCTATCAACGATTATGGTGATCGGTTCTTTGGCCCTTTTAATGACAAAAGGAATCTCACAATCTGTTGAATTTACAGGAGGAAGAACATATGGAGTGAAATTTGAAAAATCAGCAGAAAACAATACAGAATTTATCAAGAAAGAGCTTTCTAAATCGATGCCAGGAGCTTCTGTAGATGTTAAAACAAAGTCTAGTTCTTTTTATGTTGAGATTACTACCAATTACCTATTAAATCAGCAAAATGCAGAGCCTCAGGTTAAAGAAAAACTAAATGAGGCTATACAAAAATGTGAATCTAAGCTAGGTAAAGGGGTTATTCAGCCTGATTCTAGATTCGTTTCATCTAAAGTATCTGAGGAGTTAGAAACATCTTCTAAAATTTCAATTGCTCTGAGTTTGTTAATCATTTTTGCTTATATCTTTATTCGTTTTGGTAAGTGGCAATTCTCAATGAGTGCGATTGTTGCCTTATTTCATGATGTGATTATAGTTCTTGGTTTATTTTCTTTGCTCAGCGGGATACTACCATTCAATATGGATATTGATCAAGCCTTTGTTGCTGCGATATTAACGGTTATAGGTTATTCTATTAATGATACGGTGGTTGTCTTTGACCGGATACGTGAAGACTTGTCCTGGAAGAAAGAATCTGATTTTAAATCTGAAATTAATGGTGCCTTAAATTCAACCTTATCAAGAACAATTAACACTTCTATGACAACTCTTGTTGTATTGTTAATCATATTTATTTTTGGTGGGGCAGCAATCAAAGGCTTTATCTTTGCATTGATCATTGGAATATTAGTTGGAACATACTCATCTATGTTTGTAGCGACTCCTCTTCTTGTTGATTTCACAAAGAAAATAAAGCTTGGTAAAGCATAATTAATCCGAAATATTTGGAATATTTTATAGCGACTTTATTGAGAACAATAGTTTCCTATAAAGTTGGTGCGTTCTGGATTTTGTTTTTTTGTTGCTCAATTTACGATGCTTCATATGCACAGAAAGGAGTGATTAAAGGTATTGTAACTGTAGAAAAACAACCTGCCGAATTTGTAAGGATATCTATATACCCTCTCTCTAAGCATGTTTTGACGAATTCTAATGGAGATTTCCAATTTAATAGTTTACCATATGATCGCTATGTAATTCAGGCGTCAGTAATTGGTTATAAGTCACTTTCTGATACTGTAAACATTTCAGAATCAAAATCGGTTGTTGAAGTGAAAATGAATTTCACGGAGAAAGTAATGGAGCTCGATGCAGTTGTAGTAACCGGAACCAAGACCTATAAAAGACAAACCAATTCAAATGTCATTGTGAATGTCTTGAGTAGTGAAAGTTTGGATATGGTCCAGGCATGCAGCCTCTCTGAGGGTTTGAAATTTCAACCTGGATTGCGCATAGAAACGGACTGTCAGACATGTAATTACACGCAGCTAAGGATGAATGGTTTGGCTGGTGGATATTCTCAAATTTTAATTAATGGGAGGCCCGTATTTAGTCCCCTCACTGGACTTTACGGAATGGAACAGCTACCTGTAAATATGATTGAACGTATTGAAGTGATTAGAGGAGGGGGTTCATCCTTGTATGGATCCAGCGCAATAGGAGGTACAGTAAATGTGATTACAAAAATTCCAAAAAAGAATAATTTTGAATTGAATTACACCTATCAGAACATTAATTTCCAAACAAATGACCAGGTTTTAAGTG
>Ga0315332_10000246_pt1 | contig 22438 bp, 11 predicted proteins | sample M110034915metaG_FD_203455 | JGI IMG/M metagenome (GOLD analysis project Ga0315332, IMG submission 203455) | Ammonia-oxidizing marine archaeal communities from Monterey Bay, California, United States - M1 100m 34915 | ecosystem: Environmental > Aquatic > Marine > Intertidal zone | place: USA...
CCATTGTCTTGTTGGCGATTCATCAGGTACTCGATGCCGCGACTGATGGTGCTGGCGTATTGATGTTGCCGGTGTGTATATCCTGCTCCTTGAAATGCCAATAGGCACAATCCAGTGGCGGCTGTGTTGCTTTGAAGCAATACCCTTTCTCCATGGCCCTGCAGCGACCAGCTACCATCTTCATTTTGGGTGTTGGCCAGATAGGAGAGACCAATTTCAATCGCTTCTTCTGTTTGAGGACCGACTTTGCCGGTAGCTGCGGCGGGGGTGCCACCCTTTGTTCGCATCACTCTACGATCGAACGATTCAACGGATGCGACCTTGGTGCCAAACGGAGTCGCGGGTCCACCGAGAGTTCGTCTGGGACGTTGGCCACGTGAAAAATCAACGACTGTAATTTCAGGCGTGGTGTCGGATGGCACAATGCCAGCCCGACCCTTTGCGACGGTTGCAATTCCGGCAGGTCCTTCGTCGAGCATCACATCGAGGTTGGGGCCCCCTGCCGAGGCGATTTTCGTGCTAGCGGACCCGCGTGTGGGTCGACTGATTCGTTCCATGGGCGTGCCATCCGCATTTCTGTCTCCGATTGAATCAGACGGGGCGGTCGCCGAAAGTGAAGCGTTCCCGAAACTTGTTTCTGGTGCGGTTGGGGGACCCGTTGCAGCCATCCCGAATCCGGTTGTGACGCGACGCGTTCGGCTTGGAGCTCGTTGTGCTGATCCTGTATCAATCGTGGGGATACCGCTATTGGCCGAAGTGTTGTTGCGAGCCGCAGATGTTGCGGCTTGAGATTTCGATGTGCTTGGAAGATCAGCCGAGGTTGACTGCGATACTGTCAGGTTGACACCACGCGAACGATTTTGTCGAGTGACAGAAAAATCACCTGGTCCGACTACCCGCTCCGAACTCTGGCTTTGTTTCGCAACTGCAACAACTTGCGTGGTGGGAGCTGACCCTACTGGGTCCAGGTTTCTAGTGGGGGCAGCACGCTCACGCTGCTGTTGTTGGTTTGGCTGGCCTACCATGGGAAGTGATGTGCTGCGGCTCCTGGCGCCAGCGATTGAAGTTTTTTGTGGCTTGTTGAATTCCAATTCCACCGATGCGGTCGATGGGGCTGTGGAGCGAGACGTCGGCCTCGATCGCGGTTGAGGCGTGATCTGCTGTTCAACAGGCGTGGCTGCAGTGGTTGGTTGAACAGGGACTGCAGGAGCGGTCGGAGCCTGAGTGCTCCACGCTGATGGTTGTGTGTCAGTGTATCGCTGTCGCGCAAGCTTGGCTGGAGAATCCGTTGGTTGTGGCTTTGAATCATTTGGCTTCCGGCGTTTCATCAGAAATTCCTGCAAGGACTCTGGCTGTGGCTCACGAGTCTTGGGGATTTCGAGTCGCGGTGCCGTTTTTTCAACCGGTGGCAATTGTCGCTCTTCGAGAGGCGTCACGGGAGATGCAGTCTCAGCGTCTACCGGTTTTGACCAGTCAGGTGCGTTCGCTGTTTTTGTGGGTGTTTGGAACAGGTGTTCCGGAACAGTGCGGCGCACGGGGGAACGCTGCTGCTTGACACCAGAGAAGGCCTCGGGAAAGTAACGACTGAAAATGATCACATTGATCGCGAGCATCATCAGTAATAGGTGCACAAAGAGGCTGAAGAGAACCCCCAGTTGTATGGTGCGCCTCACATACCGCGAAACAAAACCATGGGAAAAGAAGGCCATGGATAAGGCAATCACTGGGACAGCGATCGTGTAGGTCCACGCATTAAGCATCCAGCGTGGGTCGTCAAATCGTAATTCAGTTACCGCCAGATACAAAACCAAGCCGGCAAATGCGGCGATGAATACATCCAACGGCCACGTGCGTTCGGCCTCGCTGGTCTGATTCTCGATCGGTGGTGCTTTGGTGGAATTCACAGAATGAAATATTCGGTCTGAAATGTTCGGTGTGGGGCAGCAGGAAAAGTCGATTAACTTTCGGGACCTTCCTTGGTGGTGACACTGTAGTCGCTGACTCCGGTACGATTGCAAACGTCCATGACGCTCACCACGGGTTGAAAGGCTGTCGTTCGATCTGCACGGATGATGACTGTCTGATTGGTTGGATTATTGGAAACGGCAGCTTCTAAAAATAACTGCAGTTTACTCAGATTCGTGGCTTTACCTGAAAGATACAGGTCGCCTTCATTGTCAATGTCGATCACAACTTCACGGGGTTTGCTCGTCATCGGCACTGCACTCGTGGCTGTGGGGAGGACAATGTCCAAGCGTCTTTCTTCTTCCTCGAACTCGCTGGTGACAAGAAAGAAAATGAGCAAAAGAAAAACCACATCAATCAGTGGCGTCAGGCTCAAGGTGCTGGCGATGCTGGAACGTTTGATTTTAGCCATGTCTAACCTGCTTTGACCCCGCTGCGTTTTTCTTTTGCCGAACGTGGTGGGGGTGGTGGCTGCGGGGTGTCAGTCATGACACTCTGTTTTCGGTCCAATGAATGGAGAACGCCATCCTCATCAAGCCTTTGTAGTCCCGCGTAAGGAGCTAGTGCGGGGGCTAAACGGAATGCAAACTCCTCAATCTGGTGAAACAGCTTCGCGAGTCGATTCTCAAGGTAAAGAGCTAGCATTGCTGCCGGGATCGCAACGATCAGGCCTGACAGCGTTGTGACCAATGCGGTGTAAATGCCCTCGGAAAGCTGTTCGCTGCGACTGCGGTCTGCCGTTAGGGCGGTTGATTCATGGAAGGCCACAATCATTCCCCAGACGGTTCCAAGCAGTCCCATCAGAGGTGTCGCCGCTGCTGCTAACGTAAGCCAGCGGATCGCGGAGGCCTGTTGGTCAGCTTCCCGCTCCATCGTTTCATGAGCAGTACGCTCAATTTCAGAAAGGGGCTGCCCTGTTCTCAGCAGCATTGCCGTCACTACGCGGCCAGCGGGTGACGGATATTCCCGGCAACTCTGTAAGGCTACGCCGGGGCTAAACCGATCAAGTGGCGTCGCCAAATCCTCAAGTTCATTCACGAGGTCGGAAGGTAACATCTTCTCGGAGCGAAGGCTCATGAACTTTTCAAAGGCCAACGCCACTACCATCAAGCTCATGATGCCGATCGGGATCATGAAACCTCCCCCTCGCGTTACCAACGTCAGTAGGTCGATCCCCGGAGCCTCCTTCTGAGGTGCAGTCACTGCATTCTCTGGTTGGTCCTGCATGACCGCCTGTATTTCGTCGGCGTTGATCTGAGGGGGGGTGTCCTGCGCCACTGACCAACGTGTGTTGAACCATGTCGAAAGAATCAGCAGGCTTACCAGCACGAGCGAGTAACGCGCCAGTTTGCGATCGTTGTTGTGGTGAATCACTATTTTAATTTCTCCAAGCGGTCCCGTGACTTGGCAGCCAATTCGTGGTTTGGATGTTTTTCCAAGACGTATTGGTAAAAGCCTGTTGCGTAATCTTTTGCTTTGTTTCTTGCTTTGTCAGTTTTTGCTTCCTGCAGAAGAAGGTCGCTGCACCTCCCTGCTTCGAACCCACTTTTGGCTTGCCAGTTTTTGATATCTGCCGCAGCCTTGTCCGCACCAAACCCGTACATCACACGCTGGAATTCTGGAATCGCTTTGTCGTATTCACGATTTGCAAAATGTATTTCACCCATCATGAAACGGGCCCTTGCCGCAGTGGAAGTGCGATAATTGTCTGCCACCTCCTGATAAAATTCGAGCGCCTTCGTCGTGTTCTCAAGTTGTTGATAGGCAAAGCCAGTTTCGTAGAAAATCTGTGGCAGGTATTCAGAGGATGGAAATCGTTTTCTCAGTGCGTTGTACCATTCGATGGCCGTTTCCCACTTTTTCAGTTGTGCAGCACTTTGTCCTCCATGAAGAAAAACCAGTTCTCTCACCTGGCGTTCCGATTTATCCAGAACATTTTTTGCAGTTTCGTTGCGAGATTCGATGCCAGCCCGAGCCGCTTCATACCCTGACAGAGCAGTTTGATACTCCGATCGCTTGAAGCGGCATTCAGCAACCATTGTTTTGGCGTCAAAAATAAGTTCGCCCTGCGGATAGTTATTTGCCATCTCGCTGAATGCCTGTTCTGACGCCGTGTAGTCCTCTGTTTTGAACATCGACCAGCCAAGTCGATAGTACGCTTTCTCGGCAAGAGCCTTGTCGTTTGCTTTTGCACAAGCCAACTTGAACTGCTTGGCGGCGTCTTGCCAGTCATTCTTTGAGTAGGCTTTTTGCCCTAAGTAATATGCGGACTCCGCAACCAAGGGCGAGGTGGGATGTTCCTTGACTAGCTTGTTGAAGTACTTGCCCGCTCCCGGTTCATCGCCACTTTCCTGTAGGGACCAACCAAGTTCATAAAGCACTTCATCCATGGAGGGATAATCAGGAACCTGACGTATCAGTGATTCAAGTTTGATCGCGGCTTCGTCAGACTTTTTGTTTTTCTGATCGATAAGTGCGGCTTCGTAAAGCGCGTGCCCCAAGCTGGTCCCAGTGGGTTTGGTACGTAGGAACTTTTTCAAGTCCTCGCCTGCCTCCGAATCTTTCCCCAGATTGCGTCTGGCAATTCCGCGAGCCAGCAAGGCCTCACCTTGAAGTGGGTGATTCGGGTGCTTCTGCAGCATCTCGGTCAGCGGTTGAATTGCTGACTCAAACTTTTGGGTTTGCATCAACGCGTTTCCCTTTCCATACAGAGCATAGGGAAGAAGCTCGGATGTTGATTCGCCGTTAATCACTTGATCATAAAACTCGACGGCTTCTTTGTACCTCTGATTCGCGTTGGCTAATTGAGCGAGTTGGTATTTGGCTTGAGCGATCAAGGCCGGAGTTTTTCCGCGTTTGACGACTTGTTGCCAATCGTTGATTGCGTTGCCAGTATCGCCAATCGCGGCTCTGCTCTGACCTGACAGCAGCAGTGCTTCGTCTGCTCGTGCCCAGTTGGGATCGGAAGCAATGCTGGCCTGAAAAGCATTGGCCGCCTGTTTGTTGTCTCCTGACTTGCGAAAAGCTTGCCCGATCAGGAAATTGGCCTCTGCTTTCTGGCTTGGCTCTGGGAGATTCACCAGTTCAGTTCTCAGGATGCGTGTGACATCCTTAAAACGTTCGGCTGTAATCAAAGCTGAGCCCGCTCTGAGAACCCAGATCGGACGCTGGATATTGTCCTTGCGGGTTGACTCTAAAAGATGAGTGTAGGTGTCGGCGGCAGCTGCGTTTTGTTGGGTCAGCAGTTGGCTTTCAGCTGCCACGAACTTGATGTCAGGTACGAGTTCATCGTTGGGGAATCGCTTGATGAACTCGAGTGCAAGGCTTAGTGCCTGCTCCGGACTCTGAATTTGCAACGCAGAAAAAGCAGCGTTGTAGAGGGCTCGTGAAGCTAGAGGACTATCAGGGTTCTCTCGATAGATGCGCTCAAACATCGTCATCGATTCTTTCAGCGTCTGCGAATTCATCGATAACGCTTCAGCGAGGTCAAGTCGTAAATCTACGGCAAATCGGCCTTCAGCACCCCGTTGGATTTGTTCACGTGCGACACGAGCCGCGTCTGCTGGACGCTGTTTCTTAATTTCAATTCGGGATAACCAGTGTGCAGCCTCCGTGGCCGCAATTCGATTGTTTTGCTGCAGTACCCTACGGAACCGTTTGGCAGCTTCATCAATATCACCACTACGGTAAGTGCTCTGAGCTGAAGCCAAGATGGCCGCGCTGGCATAGTTGGACTTGGGATACTCTGCGAGCAAACGATCATATTTTTTTGCTGCTTCCGATGGTGCTTGGGCCTGAACATGCGCGAAAGCTTGCCTGAACAGCGCATAGGCACGATCGTCAGCATCCTGCGTCGACTCCATCGCGTCGCTGAACGCGTCGATGGCGGCAGCATAGTTTTTCTGCATGATCAGCATGTCACCCATTCGCAGTTGCACATCGGTGATCAATTCGGCTCGGTCACAACCTTTTAGGAGTTGTCTGAAAGAATTAAGTGCCTGATCAAATTGTTTCAACTCCTCGTAAGCGACTCCTCGGGCATAAAAGGCATCACACCGAAATTGGGATGCTTTGGCATTGGGCATCGTCAGCATGCGATCGTAGTAGCCAATGGCCTGTTGGCTGTTGCCCATGCCGTAAGCGGCTTCACCACTGTAAAACAGTGCCCGATCCATGAAGCGGGTTTTTGGTGACTCCTTGAGCAGTCGCTGGAATGCGTCTAGGGCACGTTTTAGTTTTACTTGGTCTCTTTGCTCACCGTCTCCCGACGCGATGTAATTGCACCAACCATAGTTGGCGAGTGATTCCTCTCGTAAATCGTACTTTGGTTTTTGTAAGGCCTTGCCAAATGCCTTTGCTGCAGCAACGTAGTCAGGAGTCTCTTGCTGCATGTAGCAAACACCCAAGTAATGGGCCGCATCTGCTGCCATCGGATGTTTCGGATACTTGGTTAGGAATGACTGCCAGCCATCAATTGCCAAGTCAATCGCGCCGCCCGTCTGAAAATTAGCAGCGTCAGCGTAGGCCGCCATCGCTGCTTCACTTTTCGCCTCTTGAGCTTGGATGTCCGACATGCCAAGTAGAGGATGAAGACATAGCACAAAACAGAAACTCGCCAAGCGAGACTGGAAGTGCTGGTTTGTCTGTGCCATGAAGGGCCAGATGATCGAAGCCAACTGCCTATTCACTAACCTGCTCCCATGCAAACAGCGACGTTTTTCAGATTGCCCACGGATGGGCTGAGAAGAGAACTCCACGCCAGTATTTTAACGGTACATTGAAAAAGTCGATAGTTCGTCGGATAAGTTACCTGTTCGGAAAACTCACTAGTTGGCGTGATTTGCCCTGTTCCGCCAGTTCGGTACCCAATTTTCCGTGTTCTGGACGAACCGGTGGCCGATTTGTGACGTATTCACAAAATTATCCCATAAGGCTTCGCACCCGCTCCGATACTGAAACTAGCCAGCAGACCTGCGGTTATGGATCTGACGTCCGTGACGCCCTTAATAACAGCCTGGTGCCGAGCAGCTGATCCCGAAGATCGCCTGGGCAGAGTCAGATTTTTGAACGCTGCCCCCATTTTTCTCCTCGAGTACTCGTTTTCTCCCTGAGCAACCGAATCGTGAATTCTTCTGCAAACTGCTTGATTACTGGAGGTGCTGGTTTTATCGGCTCTCACCTGACCGAGAAACTCCTCAACCAGGGGCATCGAGTGATCGTGGTGGACGATCTGTCCACCGGGCAGGCAGACAACCTGTCAGCAGTCATGGGGCACGAGAGACTGGAATATATACAGGGCACAGTTGAGGACGAAGCTCTCGTCAGTGATGTCGTGGCGCGGGCAGATCGTGTTTACCATCTCGCCGCTGCCGTCGGTGTGGCGCTCATCGCGAAACAGCCGATTCAGACCATTGAACGTAATATCTATCCGACTCAGTTGGTTCTGGACCGTCTTGGGAAACGGGCGTCCAAGGGAGACTACGTGCCAACGTTCATTGCGAGTACCAGTGAAGTCTACGGAAAGAATCCCAAAGCTACGTGGATGGAAGAGGACGATCTTGTATTTGGAGCAACCACACGTCCCCGTTGGAGTTATGGCGTTTCAAAGGCGATCGATGAGTTTCTAGCGCTAGCACACAATAAAGATTATGGGTTGCCTGTTGTCGTAGGTCGCTTCTTCAATGTGGTTGGTCCACGTCAGACTGGTGCTTATGGCATGGTCTTGCCCCGCTTTGTGGAAGCCGCCATCCGTGGCGAATCACTGATCGTTCACGACGATGGAGCGCAGGTCCGCTGTTTTGCACATGTCGATGATGTGATTTCTGCCGTCGTGAATCTTGTGGAAACTCCGACCGCTGCTGGGCGTGTCTACAACATTGGTAGTGATGTGCCCGTGTCAATTCTAGAGTTGGCTGAACGAGTGATCGCGAGAGTCAATCCAGCTGCTAAAGTTGAGTTCACCAGTTACGCAGATGCGTACGACGAATCGTTTGAAGATATACGTAGGCGAGTGCCAGTTCTGGACCGGATTCGTGATGCGATTGATTATCAGCCCCATCATGATCTGGACGCCATCATCGACTCAGTTGCAGAATACCAAAGAGCAGCGACGTAGAATCTGACTGTGTGCTGTGGCGTTGCGGTGATGAATTGCAGGGGCGTGTCTAGCAGGCCCGAACTCTTGTTGCTGTTGTCCCATCAGCCTGAACACTCCGTCTGCGGCTCAGTTGATCGGGGTAGGGATGATCAAGCTGAGTCGACTCATGAGACTGACTGTTCCCTAGTGTTCGCCAACGGACAACCGTAAGCATGCTCGGGAGGTCTTGGGCTGGAGGTCTTGGAGGCTGTGTGTTGTTTCCGACGATCACTCACCACGTGTGTCGACGTACATCATCCTCAGTGCGTGCAAAGCCTCATTCAGCATGGCTGCTTCTTGATCATCTAGGTTGCCCTTGGTTTTTGATTCCAGCATTTCCAAAGTGTCGATGTAGTGCTTGGCAAAGGGCTTGTTCACTTTGGCCTCGCCTGTGTTGGGGTCAGGCATTTGACCAAGCATTCCCATTGCCTGGGTGAAGAGCATGGTAACCAGGACCGAAAAGGATGCTGGCGGGGGCTCTGGCATGGAGTCCGCTGATGGCGCATTATTTGCATCGCTTACATCGGATGGCGACTGTTCGCTATCTTTCCCGTCACCATCAACCTTGATGGTTGGTTCTGTTTCGTCGTTGCTTGCGTTGTCGTCGATTTTGTCGTGGTCGCTCATCTTTGTTTCTCCGATTTACAGGTGACGAAAATATCCAGTCGGGCTGCTTCGTTCAGTTTCGCACTGCACGATTAGAAACAGCATGCTCTTGACTCTTTAGTGTTGGCAAGTGGTCCTTCAATGCGAGCTATCGGTGCCGCGATATTCGCTGGCTGCGATGCTCGACGTGATAGAACAGAATCTCCGTCGGTGGGGGAGCATGTGTCTGGGGGCGAGGGATCTGCTTACCACTGAATTTGCCGATAACTCACGTGTCAGCGTGGTTGCGGGGCAGGTGTCGTCTTGTCGCTGGTTTGACGTTCAGATCGCCGTTCCACGGCGGCCCCAACGAAACCCGCAAATAGCGGGTGAGACTTAAGTGGTTTGCTCTTGAATTCAGGGTGGAACTGAACGGCTACAAACCAAGGATGGTCCGGGATTTCAACGATTTCCACTAGGCCACCGTCGGGGCTTGTGCCTGCGAAACGCAAACCGTTTGCCTCAAATTGCTGGCGGTACTGGTTGTTGAATTCATACCGGTGACGGTGCCGCTCATCAATCTGGTCTGCACCATAGGCTTGGCCAGAGATGCTGTTGGTATCCAGCACCGTGGGTTGGGTGCCCAATCTCATCGTGCCGCCCATTTGCGTGACGTTTTGCTGTTCATCAAGCAGGCAGATCACAGGATGTTCCGTATCTTTATCGAATTCACTTGAATGCGCGTCGTCGAGTCCGACGACTTGTCGTCCGTATTCAATTACAGCGCACTGCATCCCGAGGCAGATGCCAAAGAAAGGAATCCCTCGCTCGCGAGCAAAGCGAATGGCTTGGACTTTTCCTTCGATGCCACGCTCGCCGAAACCACCTGGCACAAGTACTCCGTGATAGCCACTGAGTAATCGTTCCGCTCCCTCGCGTTCAATGTCAGCACTTTGAATCCGGCCGATGCGAATCTGTGTTTGGTGATGCATGCCTGCATGATCGATCGCTTCATAAATCGATTTGTAGGCGTCTTTGTGTTCCGCATATTTACCGACAACGGCGATTGAAATTTCATGCCTCGGGTTGCGCAAACCATGCAGAAGGTCGGTCCAAGGTGTGATGTCGAGATCTCTCGCAGTCACCAATCCAAGCTTTTTGACGATCAGTTCGTCAAGCTTGTTTTCAACCAAAGACAACGGCACTTCATAAATCGAAAAGTCTTTGTCTTTTTCTTCAATCACCGCCTCGCTTGGCACGTTGCAGAAGAGGGCAATCTTCTCGCGGTCTTCACGACTGATTGAGTGCTCGCAGCGACATACTAAAACGTCAGGCTGAATACCTATCTCACGTAACTGCCCGACAGAGTGTTGTGTCGGTTTGGTTTTTAATTCGTCTGCTGCCTTCAAATAAGGAACGAGCGTCAAATGCATGTACAAACAATTTTCGCGACCGACGTCGAGTGAAAATTGACGGATTGCCTCAAGGAATGGCAGGCTTTCTATGTCGCCCACCGTGCCACCTATCTCGGTGATCACAACATCCACGTCATCACCACCCATCCGCTTGATCACGGACTTGATCTCATTAGTGATGTGCGGAATCACTTGAACTGTCTTGCCAAGAAACTGGCCTTTCCGCTCTTTCTCAATGACCGACAGGTAGATCTGGCCGGTCGTGTAGTTGCAGTCTCGGGTAAGAGCACCCGATGTGAAACGCTCGTAATGCCCCAAGTCCAAGTCGGTCTCACTGCCGTCATCCAGCACGTAAACTTCGCCATGCTGGTATGGACTCATCGTCCCAGGATCGACATTGATATACGGATCCAGCTTCTGCATCCGAACTCGGAGGCCACGCTGTTCCAACAACATCCCGATCGATGCGCTCGTCAAGCCTTTGCCAAGGGAACTGACCACGCCGCCGGTTACAAAAATATGTTTCGTCATGGAGTGGGATCATACCACGATTCGATGATTTCGGAAGCGTCTGCCAGACACAGTTTCTGAAACTCAAGAGCGACCCCCCCTAAATACCTGTGCATTCTTGGTTTTAGAGCTGACCAGACTTCTCGAATTAAGTTCAAACATGTCATTAGTGTCCCGTCTTTCAAGGCAATTGACCGAGTTTTTGTCGATAGCTGGCAGATGATATCCGGTAAGATGGGAGCCCCCCGGGAACAGAGCACGAGCAGGAAGGCATCAAAAAGAGAAGACGAAAAGACGAGATCATGAGTGCTAGGGACTAAACGCTGGCTTGCTCGAATACCTCGTGTTTTCGTTTCAGCACTGAGTTTGGCTCAGCACTGAGTTTGGGTAGGTGTAACGATGTTGGGGTAGGCGTGCCAATGAGTGGATAGAAAATCGCTAAGCAACGTCTCGATCCCAAGCCCTGTCGTCAGTCCTTTCCAGATGCTCTGCTTGTTGCGGGTGTGTACAGGTTCTTTCGTGTTTGATCCTGTCAATTTTTTTTACGCGAGGCTGCGTTTCCTCTTGGGTATCCCATCGATGACTTATTTTGGTCCATGTCGCCGCCGGTCATTTATCCTCTGCTGTCACTTTTTGGCTTTCAGCTTGGGAGCGTCTGAGTCTGTGTATTCCGCAGATCCTCTTGATGCCGGCTCGTCTGCCACTGCCGTTGCGGCGGACGCTCCCTTCGAGTCGGACGCAGCTTTTTTTCCGCCAACAAGTGTGTTTTTCGTCGAGTTAGACAATGCTGAGGCGGTGATTGACTTAGTGTTGGATCATCCTCTGCGAAAACGAATTGAGGCATTGGACGCTTACAGCACTGCGATCGCGTCTCCTGCCTATCAACAATTTTCGCTGGGGCGTTTGATGCTCGAGGGACAGTTGAAGATGTCTTGGCGGGAGGCTGTGACGTCTTTGCTCGGACGTGGACTTGCGTTTGGATTCGATGCTAAGACAGGGGGCTTTGCTGCTGTACTGCGTGGAAAAGATAATGAATCTGTGGCTTTGATCCGCGACAGAATGCTCGAATTTGTACGCTTGACCGGTAATGGAGGGCAAGTTACCGAAGGCGAGTATCGAGGTGTGACCGCTTTTCAGGTCAACGCCTTTCGTTTTGCTGTCTACGAAGATCGCCTCCTCATCACGAATCAAGCAGACACAGGTCAGTGGGTTTTGGATCGTATGATCGATCTATCAGAATCCATTCCAACTGACGCGGCCGAGCTACAAGACGCTGAGCAACCGGCACAGGGTGAGTCATCTTTGCTGAATAATCCGCGATTTCAGGCCTTTCAAGGTGCTGTCGGATCAAAGAGTCAGGTACACGCTTTTGTGGATTTGCAGACACTTGGTGAAGCACCGGGCGTGTCACGCGCCCTGCAGTCCAAAATCAATAACCCGTTGGCCGAATTGGTCTTGGGGGGGATTCAGAGCGCGCTTTCTGATTCGGCGTGGGCCTCGGCTCAATTGGATCTCGATCAAGAAAAGTTCAGCTTAACACTCACAACTCCATTTGAGCTGGCCTCGGTTCCTGAGCAGCGGGCGTATTATTTTGGTGCTAGTGGTGGCGGGCGGGGCCTCCGGTTGCCGCAGTTACCGGAGACTCTTTTTACATTGAGTACCCATCGTGATTTTTCTGACGTGTGGCTGCGGGCGGGTGACTTGTTTGATGCCAACGTGAATGATGGAATCGCCCAGGCCGATGCTACTTTGACGACTTTGTTTGCCGGGCGAGATTTTGGCGAAGACATCTTGGCAGCTTTTGAGCCAGAGGTAGCTTTCATTGCCGTGCATCAGGAATTTGCTCCTACCAAGCCACAGCCAATAATCAAGTTGCCCGCGTTTGCAGCCGTGTTTGAACTTAAACAGCCTAAGTCGATGAGGCGGGAATTACGACGTACATTCCAGAGCCTCGTCGGTTTTCTCAATATTGTTGGAGCAATGAATGGTCAGAAGCAGCTTGAGCTAGGTGGTGAGCGGATTGGCGAAGCGGCAGAAATCGTGACATCAACTTATGTACCTGAAGAGGATGATTCGGAGGCTTACGACGCTGAACTCATCTTTAACTTTTCCCCGTCCATTGCGTTCCGCGGCAGGCAGTTTGTGATTTCAAGCTCGGCAGTACTCGCTCGGCAACTCGTGGCTGAGGCGAGTGCTGAGGAAAGTCATGGTAATAAAAACACTGATGCAACTTTGCATGCGGCAGGTTTGCAGAAAGTTTTGGAGGACAACCGTGATCAATTGATTGCCCAACGAATGCTGGAAGATGGGAATAGCCGTGAGGAAGCGACCGCGCTCGTGGACTTGGTCCTAAATGTTGTCGGGTATTTTAAGGAGACATCGATTGCGTTGGAGCAAGACGAGAATGAACTGAAAGCTATTTGGGAGGTTCGTTTGAAGCCATGAATTTGATGGATGTAAATCCCGATTGGGCATGGGCAGCGTATGAGCCTTCAACGAACTCTCCGTGGAATTTGGATGCGGTGGCTCATCTGTTTCGTCGTGGTGGCTTTGGTGCGCCTCGGAAGCGATTAGTCGAGTCTGTTGAGAATGTACCTGCTGAGGTTGTCGAATCTTTGTTCAGTGCTGAGGAGCCTGAAGCATTTCAACGCGAGATGCAGACGCTGATCCGTGCGGCCATTGCTACCGGCAATGTTCGTCAATTGGCAGCCCAATGGGTTTACCGCATGCTTCATACGCCTGCCCCCTTGAAAGAGAAAATGACACTCTTTTGGCATGGGCACTTTGCGACAAGCGATGAAAAGGTGGGTGATGTTCGATTGATGCAGACTCAAAACAACTTGCTTAGAAAATACGCATTAGGCGATTTTAAAGCACTGACGCTCGAGATCTCCCGCGACCCTGCAATGCTGCTGTACCTCGATTCAGCGACGAATCGAAAATCTCATCCCAACGAAAACTATGCTCGCGAAATTATGGAGTTGTTTTGCCTAGGCGAAGGCATGTACACAGAGCAGGATATACAGGAACTAGCACGGTGTTTTACCGGATGGGAAATCAAACGTGAACGATATCGCTTTAACCGATACCAGCATGATTCCGGAACGAAAACGGTGCTTGGTGTTCGTGGGGTAGAGTCTGGTGAGGAAGCCATTGGGGTTGTGACCGAGCATCCTGCTGCTCCGCGTTTTCTTGCCCGAAAACTATTCCAGTTCTTTGTCATGGATGAACCGGGACCAACAGATGAGTTGTTGGTGCCTATAACAAGACAATTGAGCGATGATCGGATGAATATCGGTCCAACTGTGCAGAGGATTCTGGGCAGCAACCTATTCTTTTCTCCTCTAGCTCGCGCTCGCAAGGTCCGCTCGCCCGTGGAACTCGGGGTGGGGTTTCTGCGCACATTTGAGGGCACGACTGACTTTTTCCAGTTGGCCGGTGCGATGTATCAATTGGGTCAGGGGCTTTATCAACCACCAAGTGTAAAAGGCTGGGATGGGGGACGGACTTGGATCAATTCTTCAACGTTATTGGGGCGAGCGAATTTGATTCAACGGGTGTTGAATGGAAACAAGACTCGTTTCGGAAAGCAGTCGTTGAACGAATATTTTGAAGCTAACGGCGTTGATTCTGTCGAAGACATTGCGGAAATATTGGAGATTTCGCTGTTTGCGGTGCCGATTCCGAGGCCGGCAATTGAACGAGTGAAAGCACTGGTAACTGCAAGTGAGGGCTCAAATTGGGTCAATCTTGCTGTGCACGCTTTTTGTACCCTCCCCGAATTTCAGGTGGCCTGAAGATGGAGTTTGAATTGAGGTCGCGATCAGTTGAAAAGAAAATGACGCGTCGTAGCTTGTTGGGTCACACTGGACAGGGTGCTTCCCTGCTGACGTTTGGAGTAACAGCTCCCGGAGTTTTGTGTGATGCTGCAACACTAGCGACGGAACAGAGAATTCTGGTGGTCGTTGAAATGGCTGGCGGAAATGACGGGCTCAATACCGTGGTCCCAATTCGTGACGAGATTTACAGAAAAGCACGCCCAAATTTAGCAATCAGCAGCGATGATGCGCTGTCGATTAACGATGCTCTGGGATTGCATCCCTCGATGAGAGGAATGGCTGACTTACTCGAAGATGGCAAGTTGTCAATTGTGCAGGGAGTTGGGTACGAAAATCCAAATCGCTCGCATTTTGAGTCAATGGATATCTGGCATTCATGCCAAAGAAAGACCGAACAACGGCAGAATGGCTGGATCGGCCGATATTTGGAGTCTGCCCAACTTAGTCATCTTTCGGACCCACCAGCACTGCATCTCGGTAAGAGACAGCAGCCTCTTGCATTGATGTCCCGGGATGTGAGAGTGCCGTCGATACAGTCACTTGAGCAGTTCCGACTGCGAGCGGCGAAATCACCAGACCTCCGAGACGCAATTCGAGCTCTGTCCAGCCAGAGTCGAGCAGGGGCATCCGATCTATTGGGGTTCGTTCAGGCCAGTTCACGCAATGCAATGGATGCGAGTGAGCGGATGGAGTCTGCGGGCGTGCAGTACAAACCCTCGGAAGCCTATCCTGAAACCACTTTGGGACGAGAGCTGGAAACCATCGCGAAGCTGATCGCTTCAGGCCTGGAGACCCGTGTTTACTACGTTCGAATCGATGGTTTTGACACGCATGCGAATCAGCCGGGTGCACATTCGGTGTTACTGCGCTCAGTAAGTGATGCAGTGGGAACGCTTGTTCGCGATGTCAATGCGCAGGGTGACGGTGATCGTCTACTGGTAATGTGTTTCAGTGAGTTTGGGCGTCGGGTTGCTGAGAATGCGAGTGACGGTACTGATCACGGAGCTGCAGGTCCAGTCTTGCTGGCTGGTAATGGAGTGAAAGCTGGCGTGGTGGGTGAACATCCACGTTTGGATGATTTGCAAAGCGGTGACTTGAAGCATCGCATCGATTTTCGGCAGGTCTATACGGCAATCCTGCAGCAGTGGCTGAAATGCGATGCCTCGTCCGTCTTGGGGGCAGTTTATGATCCAGTTGCAGTTTTTTCGAGATCGTGAACCTGCCGCCTGTTGAACCTTCACCTTAAGATTTGCCACGGTTCGATTTTAGATTACCGGTTTGGATTCTGGTTTCTTCCGGTTTTGGTTTTGCAAATGGGCGATGGTTTCTGAGGTCGTTGCATTTTAAATCGCAAGTTTTTGTTCAAACCGTTGGAAGTCATCCAGTGTGTCTATCCCGGGTGTGGCTGAGTTAACGGTTGCGACCACGATCCGTTTTCCAGCTTCGATCGCTCGGAGCTGTTCAAGTTTTTCTAGTTGTTCAAAGCGACTCGGTGGTTGGGATGCAAACCATTGAAGGAATTGTCGTCGGTAGGCGTAGAGTCCAATGTGATGCCAAAAGATGGGTGGCTCTGCCTTGAGGTGTGTTTCTTGCACGCCTTCACGCACGAATGGAATCGCGGCGCGACTGAAGTACACTGCCCTGCCCTGCCCTGCTCTTTTCGACATAAGGATTTTGACACACGCAGGATCTTCAAGTTGCTGCACGTTGCGAATGGGAGTTCCAGCAGTCGCGATGTCTGCGTTCGAGTCTTCCATCAGAGTACGTGCGACAAGATCAATGGATGCGGGATCGATTTCCGGTTCATCAGCCTGAACGTTGATGAATATATCTGTGTTGGGGAGGGCCGTGGCAACTTCGGCTAGCCGGTCAGTGCCACTTGCGCAACTCTGACTTGTCATGACCCACTGGCCACCAAACGAATCGACTTCCTGGGCAAGTTTTAGATCATCCACAGCAACGACGATGTTTGTCCCAAAGAGGGATCGGGACGCTGCCTCGTAGGTATGTTGGAGGATGGTCTTGCCACCCGCTTTGAGTAGAAGCTTCTCCGGTAGTCGGGATGAGGCAAGGCGGGCCGGCAGCACGATCTGGCAACTGTTTTGCATGGCAAGACGAGTCTTTTGGATAAGGAAATTTCGAAGATGACAGGGAGGAAATTCTTTTCTGGTACTGAGAAATGTTTCAATTTCCGGTTTTGTGCCGCCCGCGTGCAAATTGTGGCGTTCGAGTCCAATCGCAGCAATGTTGATCTCAAAAAGACCCTCCAAGATGCTAACTCTCGTGTTTGACACGGCAAGATGCGGTAGCTACGCTTTCCAGCCAAACGGTTTGTGGTGATGCGCTTTGCAGATGCGAGCACATGTACAGGGAACTCCGGTGAAACTCCGGGACGGCCCGGCCGCTGTAATCGATGTGATGGGGAACTTTCTCCGTCAGATGTTGCATTATCTTTCAGCCATTGTTGAGAAACTTTTTGACGCTTCATGCGGCCGAGAGTGACTCACGAGAAGGCATGCAACGGACACATCGGGAGTCAGAAGACCTACCACATACCGGGCGCGACGTGACTTTCTTGGGTGAGGTCCGTGCTGAGAGCTGAGTTGTCATGAGGGCAGCGTGCGGCGTTTGCTGCGTAGGCTTGTTTTTCGATTTGTCAGCGTCCCCTTCCATATGCTTCATGGCTTGGCGGGGATTGTGTTTGCGCAACGGGGTCGGCCATGAGCTGCTTGCTGCAACCCACTGGGGTGTCGCGACGAGGTTTTACTCTTGTCGAATTACTGGTGGTCATCGCGATCATTGGCCTGCTGGTTGGTCTTTTACTGCCTGCTGTGCAGGCAGTTCGGGAGACCGCGCGCAGGATGCAGTGTCAAAATAATCTGCATCAAATTGGAATCGCGATGCATAACTACCATGCTGCGTTCCGAAAGTTGCCCCCGGGGGGAATTGAGGTGCGTCCTGAGACACCACGCGGTAAACAGATTGCGTGGTCAGCCATGGTGTTGCCGTTTCTTGAACAATCCGCTGTCTACTCACAAATCGATTTCAATTACGCGTTTGATCATCCTGTTAACCGCGAGGTGGCAGCAACACCGATCGAGGCTTATCTCTGCCCCAGTACCGCACGACCACAGGTGCTCAATCGAGGTAAGGGAGCAACGGATTATGGCGGTATCTATGGCGAACGGATTCTCACAACGAACTATCCGCCGCGAGGTGTGCTGATCCATGATCAAGCGATTCGTTTTCGAGATGTCACGGATGGGTTAACCAGAACCTTGATGATCTCCGAGGATGCCAATTTTCGTGATGGTCAGTGGATTAATGCGTGGAATCTGTTTGATCAGGCATTTCCGATCAATCGAGCACCCAGCTTTGAGAATGACATTCGAAGCATGCACCCTCAGGGGGCCAACGGTCTGTTCGCGGATGGATCCGTTGTTTTCATGAATGAGAGTATGGAGCTGGAGTTACTTGCTGCCATTTGCACGAGAAATGGGAACGAGCAGAAAGCTGATTGGGATAGATGAGATGAATGGTTTTAAAATGATGATGACTGGTATTGAAATGATGTTGATTCGAGACCGTTGGCGGAGTGTGGTGACTATGACTAAAAAACGGAAAATGCTGACGGAGCAATTAGAGGATCGCAGGCTTTTAGCTGGCCCTTACGCGCCGGCAGCCGGGCAACTGGGGTCAACTGCAATTGCTCACGATGACGCGGCGATCATTGGTTGGGCAAGCGGTTACGAAAATTATCAGCCTGGTTCAGATGTGGACCTCGCATTTCAAGTGCCTGGTAATGCAATCGGTCAGGCCGAAGGAACGATCTCTGATGCAGTCACCCTTGGCCGTAGCGGCCAGATAACGTTGAGTTTCTCAACGCCAATACGAAACGGATTCGGTAGTGATTTCGCCATTTTTGAAAATAGCTTCAGTGATACTTTTCTTGAACTTGCATATGTAGAAGTTTCATCTGATGGATCAAATTTCTTTCGCTTTGAAAATGATTCGCTGACACCATCACCAGTTGCCGCATTTGGTGACGTGGACCCAACAAATGTTCACAATCTCGCTGGCAAATATCGTCGCGGTCAGGGTACTCCATTTGATTTGGACGAGTTGAGCGGCATAAGCCCGCTTTTGAATACGGCCGCTGTCACACACGTTCGTGTGGTCGACGTGGTAGGTGATGGGACAGCTTTAGATACGAGCGGTGATGTGATTTATGATCCGAGTCCAACCGTCGGTAGCGCCGGGTTTGATTTGGATGGTGTTGGGGTGCTGAACGCGATTGAGTACTCGAGCGATGTTGTCGACTTTGAGGATGTTGGGTCTGGATTAGACTCGCAATCATTCTTTAATGGCCCTGACCCTGATGGCACGATCGTTACTGGACCTTATGAAGACGTTGTTGTTCTGGGCAACTATCAGTCAGAATTATTGACGTTCAATAATGCCTACTCGACGGACTTTGGTTCATGGAATCAGTGGGCATATGCGAATATGACAGATACCACCACGGCTGGTTATCTGAATCAATTTAGTGCCTACCCGGGTATCGGAGCTGGTGGCTCAGCCACGTTTGGGGTCGGTTTCGCTTCGCAAGGGGACTTTTACGACGCTCCACTGATCACGCGTCCTTCTGATGATTTGAGGTCCTTTGGTTCGCTTGCCGTAACCAATACAACCTATGCAGCTTTGTCGATGCTGCTGGGTGATTCATTTGCGAAGAAGTTTGGTGGTGATTCAGGTAACGACCCAGATTTTTTCACGCTGAGTATCGAAGGCTTGGATGCTTCTGGACAGGCAGTCGGACAAGTTGATGTTTTTCTTGCAGATTATCAGTTTGCAGATAACTCTTTGGACTACATCCTTGATGATTGGGTGACTGTTGATTTGGGCCCAGTGTCAAATGCCAGAAGCTTGTCCTTCTCGTTGACATCCTCTGACGTCGGCGGTTTTGGTATGAATACGCCAAGCTATTTCGCTGTCGATGACATTGTCATGCTGACTCCTGCGGTGGCTTTTGATCTTCAAAAAAATTCTGTTCTGGAGAGCGATGGTGCGAACGCCACCATCGCTCGCGTGAGTCGAGCAGGTGGAGATTCATCGGAAGCAATTGAATTCACGCTTGAGCCTGTCGATGCATCGCAGGCGGTTTTGCCAGCCAGTGTTACCATTCCCGCGGGAGCCAACCATGTTGATTTTCCGATAGGGGTGGTCGACAACTCTAGTGCTGACGGTGATCGAGAGGTAACCATTCGTGTCTCTGCAGACGGTTACACGGCGACCGAAAAGAGTTTGCAGATTCGAGATGACGATCCTTTTCGTGTGTCGCTTGACTTGTCAGCAACTGAAATCGCTGAAGGTGGCGTCGTCAATGCAACGCTCGTCCGGAACGATGCAGTGCCTGATGCCCCGTTAACGATTCAGTTGAACGCATCCATCGACGGAAGGCTGAGTTTCGCTTCAACGGTCGTAATGGCTGCTGGGCAGACGACTGCTTCATTTGATATCGCTGCGCCCGAAGATGACGTAGACCACCGGGATGTCACAGTACAGATTACGGCACAAGCCAGTGGATACGAGGATGGAACAAACACACTGTTTGTCTCCGACAACGACACCCCAAAACTGGACTTTACATTCTCTGGATCAAGCTTTTCAGAGCAGGGTGCAAAGCCGACCGAGGGGTTTGAATTGTTGGGACGGGGCCTGGCACCAGAGTCTGCGTACAACGGTTCGGATAGGGCCGGCCAGTTTGCTGCGGGGGGGCTAGTCTTCAATAATGAATACAATCCCACGTATGGCAGTTGGGGTGGGTGGGCCTATTCGAACACGACCGATGTGACAACCAGCGGTTATTTAAATCAGTACAGCAGTTTCAGCGGCGCGGGTGCGGCCAACTCCGATACGTATCTTGTGGGCAATGCTTACCCAGGATTTGTTGTCCCACGAATCACTCGAGATCCGGCGAGCACTGGTCCATTCAGTACCTTGGACATCACCAACACAACCTATGCTGCCTTGTCGATGTACGAGGGCGATTCATTTGGTGCTAAGAAGTTTGGCGGTGCATCGGGAAATGATCCGGACTTTTTTGCTCTTACCATCGAAGGACTCGATGCAAACGATGTCTCCATAGGCTCGGTAGAATTCCTGCTTGCGGACTTCACGTTTGATGAACAAGACTCCGATTACATTCTGGATGCGTGGACTAGTGTCGACTTATCATCCATTGGTGATGCGACTGCATTAACGTTTTCATTATTGTCCTCGGATATTGGCGCGTATGGTATGAATACGCCCGCTTACTTCGCATTGGACAATGTGAAGTTTGAGGGTGGTGAAGAGCAGTTGTTGACCGTCACTCGGAACGCCCCGGACCAGACCGAAGATCTCTTGGTGCAGTTGTACACCTCAGATTATTCGGAAGCTCTGATTCAACCGACAGTGCTCGTGCCCGCAGGAGAGTCCGCAGTGGATGTGCCGTGGGAAATTATAGATGATTCCGTCTCTGATAGTGCTAGGCCAGTGACGTTTACCGCACTGGCTGAGGGTTACGCATTTGCGCAACAAACAATCCTTATCGAGGATGACGATGCGTCGGTACTCACACTTTCTTTGTCAGCGGATTCAGTGGGTGAAGATTCTGGTTCTTTGGTTGGACTGGTGCATCGCAACAGTGGTGACCTCAGTTTCCCGCTGATCGTATCTGTTGATTCTGACCTGCCAGGTCAGTTGGGATTTCCGTCGAGCGTGACAATTCCCGCGGGGCAACGTTCCCAGACATTTGATGTGACAGTGGTCGATAATGCAGTTGTTGATGATGATCGTGTCGTTGAGTTGGTGGCGACGAAGGCGGGGTACGAGTCAGGTAGTACCTCGGTATTGATATTGGATGAAGATGTAGAGCTGACGCTTTCTTTGAGCCGCGAAGTCGTCAGTGAGTTAGATTCGCGTGTCACGATTCACGCAGAGGATCTTGGTTCGCGGATTGCGTCAGATTCTGCCGATAATGGTTCGGGCGGGTCTGGTGGCTTTGCCTCTGGTCCGGTGTTTTTGAACAACGATTACAATTCGACCTACGGCAGTTGGTCAGGCTGGTCAGTGTCTAATTCAACTGATGTAACGACACCAGGTTATTTGAATCAGTACAGTGCAATCAGTGCTGGTGGGGCTCTCGAATCGTCAACTTATTTTGTTGCGAGTGCTTATGGTTACCCTGCGTTGCCGACGATTACTGTTTCAGAAGACTTTGACTTTGACTCATTGTTGGTGACTAACACGACTTACGCAGCTCTTTCGATGCAAGAGGGTGATGCATTCGCAAAGAAGTTTGGTGGTGAGACCGGTGATGATCCTGACTATTTCCTTCTGACGATTGAGGGTTTTGATTCATCGAATGCCTCAGTAGGAACGGTAGATTTTTATCTTGCTGATTACCGCTTTGCTGATAACAGCCAGGATTACCTGTTGAGTGATTGGTCTGTGGTTGATGTTTCATCGCTTGATTCCTCTAGCAGTTTGGTGTTTTCGCTTTCGTCTTCTGACGTTGGTACTTACGGGATGAACACTCCTGCTTATTTTGCTGTTGATAATCTTGTTTTGTCGGACTCACGACCTTCGCCTGCTGTGTTGACGGTGTCTCGCAGTGATGATGACCTCAGTTCAGCATTGGCTGTTGAGTTGGGTGTCGACAAGACCGAAGTGCATCTACCATCGGAAGTTTTGATTCCCGCTGGTTCCCGTTCGCTTGAAGTTCCCGTTTACAGCGTCGCTGATGGAACCGATGACGGTGATCAACTTGTGCCGATTGCGGCTTCCGCTGAGGGTCACGTTGGTGCTGTCTCAATATTGACGGTCGAGGATGACGATGCGTCGGTACTCACACTTTCTTTGTCAGCAGATTCAGTGGGTGAAGATTCTGGTTCTTTGGTTGGACTGGTGCATCGCAACAGTGGTGACCTCAGTTTCCCGCTGAT
>Ga0315332_10000247_pt1 | contig 22408 bp, 16 predicted proteins | sample M110034915metaG_FD_203455 | JGI IMG/M metagenome (GOLD analysis project Ga0315332, IMG submission 203455) | Ammonia-oxidizing marine archaeal communities from Monterey Bay, California, United States - M1 100m 34915 | ecosystem: Environmental > Aquatic > Marine > Intertidal zone | place: USA...
GCCTGATCACATGCATGCCCACGCAACGCTCGCCGCGATGCGAGCTGGAAAACATGTCTACTGCGAAAAACCGTTGACCCATAATATTGCTGAGGCGAGATTGGTCAGTCGCGTTGCTGCTGAAGCAGCAGTTGCAACCCAGTTAGGCAATCAGGGACATTCGAAGGATACAATTCGCGAGACGGTTGAGCTGATTCGTGCAGGCGCAATTGGGGACGTGGGGGAAGTCCACGCCTGGGTTCCTGCCACTCGCTGGAACAAATCACTGACCAAGCCGCCTGTGACTGCCCAGCCGATTCCCCAAGGACTGAATTGGGATCTTTGGTGTGGTGTTCGAAATCCACCTGGTTTTCACGAGGCTTACGCACCGGTTGCCTGGCGTGATTTTTGGGATTTTGGTTGCGGGGCAATGGGAGATTTTGGCTGTCATGACCTGGATTCAGCAGTTTGGGCTCTCGATTTGGGGATGCCAAATCGCATTGAGATGCGAGCAGCCGGAAGCAGCGATCCAAATCTTGCGCCGTTTGGTGAAATTGGTTATTTTGATTTCCCCGCCCGTGGGAAGCGTGGGCCGGTTCGATTGAATTGGTACAGCGGCGGGCTGTTGCCCCCAACGCCCGAGGCGTTGCCGGATTCGGTTAGCCTGCCGCGACGAGGTGTGCTGTTTGTCGGTTCTCAAGGCGTGATGCTTTGCGGCGGAGCGGGCGGGCAAGCGGTCATCTATCCTGAAGCACACGCCAAGACAGTGCAAAAGCCCGAAGAGACGCTCCAGCGTTCGGCTGGGCATCATCGTGACTGGGTTGACGCCATCAAAGGTGGACCGCCCGCCAGTAGCGAATTTTCTTACGGTGCCAAGCTGACTGAGATCACTTTGCTTGGGTTGGTTGCTATGCGGACGGGAAAAATCATCCACTGGGATGCCAAAAACATGAAAGCGAGAAATTGCCCAGAGGCCGAGCAGATTGTAAAGGGTGAATACCGAGAGGGTTGGAGATTGGATCAATGAAATCAGAACTGAAACTGTGCGGTGTGGTGCTTGTGGGCTTCCTTGCGGCTCTCGCTGCGAATGCTCATGTCATGGCGACCGATGACGGGATACTGGCAGTGCAGCAGCCTGCAATCACGACGCGCCCTTACTTGACGCGCCCTTACTTATTGAAACAAGCAGAAATGCGAACCCTTGTGGCTGAGCAATCACTGGCAGCGGCAGGGCAATCCGGGCAGAAACTGATAGCCACCAAAAATCGCCCCAATGTTTTGTTCATTGCGGTGGATGACCTTGCTTGCTCGCTGGGATGTTATGGCGATTTGATTGCCAGAACTCCCAATATTGATCGTCTTGCGGCCAGTGGTGTCTGCTTCCAGCGAGCGTACAACCAATTGCCGCTCTGTAATCCTACGCGTGCCTCGATCATGACTGGGCTGCGACCGGATCAAATCAAAGTCTACGATTTGGATCGCCACTTTCGAGATGAGCTGCCAGAGGTGGTCACTCTGCCGCAGGCGTTTCAGCAAGCGGGTTACTTTGCGGGGCGCGTGGGCAAGATCTATCACTATAACGTGCCTGCTTCGATCGGAACTGATGGTTTTGACGACCCACCTTCATGGATGCAGACCATCAATCCGATCGGTAGAGATAAAGAAGAGGAAAGCCTGATTTACAATGCGGAACCCCACCGGAAAATCAGTGGAGCCCTGAGTTGGCTAGCTGCTGGGGGGACGGACGAAGAGCAAACGGACGGGATGATTGCGACCGAGGCGATTCGTCTGATGGAATCAAAGCGTCAAGAACCGTTCTTTTTGGCTGTGGGATTCTTTCGGCCTCACACGCCTTATGTTGCCCCCCGTCAATACTTTGAGCTGTATCCGTTGGAGAATCTGAGGTTACCGTTCGCCCCGATGGACGATCGAGCCGATATTCCCACGGCAGCGTTTGCGCATAACTGCCCTGTCCCCAACTACAGTCTGCCAAAGAGCACTTTGCTGCAGGCCACGCAGGCCTATTACGCTTGTGTGTCGTTCATCGATGCGCAGGTCGGACGATTGCTCAACGCCTTGGATCGGCTCAAATTGACAGAGAACACGATTGTGGTTTTCTGGAGTGATCATGGCTATCACCTCGGAGAGCACAATGGGATTTGGCAGAAGCGAACCTTGTTTGAACAAGGTGCAAGAGCTCCTTTGATCGTCCGAGCACCTGGCCAATCCGGAAATGGCACATCGAGCCCACGAGTGGTTGAGTTCGTCGATCTTTATCCCACCCTGACAGGATTGGCAGGGATTCAGGCTCCCAGAGGATTGGCCGGAAGAAGTCTGGAGAAACTGCTTCAAGATCCAATTGCGCCGTGGGACGGTCTTGCGATCACACAAATCCTCCGCCCTGCCGACAAGCGACTAGCCAAGCCTGTGATGGGGTGCAGTATCCGGACCGAAAGGTGGCGATACACAGAATGGGCCAAGGGTAAGGCAGGAAAAGAACTTTACGATCATCAGACTGATCCGATGGAATTCAATAACCTCGCGGTCGAACCGGATGAGCAGGCTGTTCGCGTGATGCAGCGTTTGCAACCACTGCTTCGTAAGCATGCATCTGGGGAAGTTCCCCGGACGCCATTCAATCCAGCCCGCCTCTAAAAACTCGTCTAGGTTTGTAGCTACGGCGTATGGGTGTGCAATGCTTCGCTCGCCAAAATCAGCGTTTAGGAAACGGCTGCCGCCGCGTTACGGTTCAGACGCCGGCGATCACTTTCCTTGAGAACAATTTTTCTCAGGCGGATGTTGTCTGGCGTGACCTCTACCAACTCATCTTCTTCGATGTACTCCAATGCAGCCTCGAGCGACAAGTCGCGTGGTGGTTTCAGGATGACGTTTTCATCACTTCCCGCCGCGCGAATGTTGGTGAGTTTCTTTTCGCGACATGGGTTCACTGTCATGTCGTTGTCTCGGGCGTTTTCTCCGACCAGCATTCCCTCGTACACTTCAATTCCGGGGGGGACGAGAAGTTCGCTACGGTCCTGTAAGCCGAACATCGCGAACGGCATGGTTTTGCCACTGACCATTGAAATCAGTACGCCGTTGGCTCGTCGAGGGACTTCTCCCTCCACCGGGCGGTAGCTTTCAAAGCGATGATGGATGATCGCTGTACCACGCGTCGCATTGAGTAATTTGGTTCGCAAGCCGATCAATCCACGCGAGGGAACCAGGAACTTCAGCAGACTGTATTCACCGCGTTGGGCCATCTCTTCAAGTTGGCCACGTCTCAGGCCAACCAGTTCCATCACAGGTCCCATCGTGTCGGTGGGCACTTCGATCCGCAATGTTTCAAATGGTTCGTGTTTCTTACCATCGACGGTTTTGAAAATCACGCGAGGTTTTCCAACACTCAGCTCAAAGCCTTCACGCCGCATGGTCTCGATAAGAATTGCCAAGTGGAGGACTCCACGCCCTTTGACGGCGTAGGCCTCAGCGCCCTCGACCATCTCCACCCGTAAGGCCACGTTACGTTCGAGTTCCTTTTCCAGACGTGCCTTGAGTTGGCGGGTGGTCACATACTTGCCTTCTCTACCCACCATGGGCGACGAATTGACACTGAAGACCATCTCCAGAGTCGGCTCGTCAACGGTCAGACGCGGGAGAACATTGTTGGCGTCGACAGCGCCGATGGTGTCTCCAATCTCCACATCAGCGATCCCTTCGATTGCTACGATGTCACCTGCAGTGGCTGACTGGGCTGCCGCACGTCCTAGATTGTCAAAAACAAACAGGCCGCCCACCTTCTGCTTCTTGACTCCCTCTCTGTGATGAAGATCAATGGCTTGCCCCAGTTCAACCGTGCCCGATTCAATTCTTCCCACCGCGATGCGACCTACATATTCGCTCCAGTCGAGAGTGGTCACCATCATTTGAAGCGGTGCCTTCTCGTCGACTTCGGGGCCGGGCAAGGCATCAACCAGAAGGTCAAGCAGCGGACGCATGTCGGTGCTTGGCGTGGCAGGGTCCAAGGTGGCGTAACCGTCCTTGGCACTCGTGTAGACATAGGCAGCGTTGTCCAGTTGTTCGTCACCGCCCAGTTCGGCGAGCAACTCAAGTCCCTCATCAAGAGCTTCGGTGGGACGTCCATCAGGCCGGTCCACTTTATTGACGACGACGATTGGTCTTACACCCGCTTGCAAAGCTTTTTCGAGGACAAACCTTGTTTGCGGCATCGGACCTTCGGCGGCATCGACCAGCAGCAAGCAACCATCGGCCATCTTGACGACTCGTTCTACCTCGCCGCCGAAATCAGCGTGACCTGGCGTATCGATCAAGTTGATCTTTACCCCGCGGTACGGGATGGCAATGTTCTTTGAAAGGATCGTGATACCACGCTCGCGTTCAAGATCATTGGAGTCAAGAATTCGCTCGCCTTTCAATTCGGCATCACGGAATTGCCCGCTTTGGCGAAGAAGGCAGTCAACGAGAGTGGTCTTTCCGTGGTCGACATGCGCGATGATGACGACGTTTCGTATGTCTTGGCGACGCAAAGGAATCGATTCCAGTAAAAAATTGTTGAACGCGTGATCGAAGTTGAGCTGGTAAACTTGCTGATGACTTCGGTCTGTGACTGTGTAGGCCGCGGTTTGGAAAACGTAAAGGTGCTAAATCGCCAATCGCAGATCCAAACGAGTCTGTGATTGCACGACCGGGGGTGGTGTCTGCAATCCGCCCCATGCCGATCAGGCAAACCGGGGATCGCCAGTTGTGAGTTCTGGCACGCCGGTCGAAGCAGGCTGCCTGCGTCTCACGATTTGCTGGTAAGTCAGATCACGAATCCAGACCCTCAGGCTATTGGATTCAAAATGCGAATTTCGCAATCCATGGATGCAACTCACCTCGCTCTACGCAAGGCATCAACCTACAGCTGAGCGAAGTGCTCAGTGAGCGTGATACTTGTAGATGCCGCTGATCTCCCCGTCTTTCGTTGAGATTGTGAGCGTTGTTTTTACAACGTCGCCCATTTTTACCGCTGTGGCAAGTGCAGGACTGGTGATTTCGTAGACCACACCGTCGTCAGTCTCTGCTTTCTCCAGAGCGTAGTCAGCGACTTTTCCATCGGTGGTGGTGCTCATGACCACTTTCGTCACGGTGTCGGGCTTAGCTGCATCGGCGACATGAATCACGAACTTGTCCGCGTCGGCGGTGAACTGAACTTCGACCTCTTTGTCTCCACTCAGGTTGATCAGGTGGCCACCGCGAATCCCGTGTGCAGGGTGATCGTGTTCGCCCTCTGTATGATCCTCGTGATCGTGGTCGCCGTGATCGTGGTCGCCGTGATCGTGGTCGCCGTGATCGTGGTCGCCGTGATCGTGGTCGCCGTGATCGTGGTCGTGATCACTGACCGGATGGTCACCCGCGTTGGGTGGCGGAGTGCCTGCGGTCTCCTGCTTGCTGCATCCGATCTGTGTGACCCCGTAGACGCAGGCAATACAAAGGCACAGCAAGGTGGCAAAGCGGTTCGTTTTCATGACATTCAATGGTCGAGTGGGGGGAAGCTTTTCGCGAGGAGTTGAAAATGATTGGATCGGAAACGTGCCGTGGTGTGTGCAACTTTAGGCCCAGCAACTTTGAGCGCAGCAACCCACAGCTATCTATTTGAAACAGAAACGTCCGTTTCCCACACCCCAAATTTATTACCCTTCACCCGACTTAATGGAAGACTTTGCTGCCTTAGGCTTGTGAGGGGGCCATTTTTCGGGGGGCATTCTGACTGCCGTTGCCAATTCTCTGGGCTTGTGGCATATTTGCGACCGCAAAACTCCGCACTCGGTGTTGCTCTTTCAAGCCCCCCTCCGGTTTCACCGGTGGAGTGGTCTGGTTCAAACCGAGGCATACTTCCCGAACTCGGGCAGGTCGGAACCTCCACTTGCTCATCAGTCTCAGATCGCCGTTCCCAGATCAGTGTACTGAATCGACTTTGTGAAAAAAATCACAAAGTCGCGAGACGGTGCGGTAGCGGCTGGGTTTTGAGCATCGTCAACCATTCTGTCCTCCACAGTCATTTTGAGCACCTAAACAGCGATGACCAAGATCAGACAGGGTTTAGATCTGCCTATCCTCGGCAGCCCCGAACAACATATCGAAAAGGCGCCTGCGGTCAGCCGCGTCGCCCTCCTAGGTGATGATTATGTTGGCATGAAGCCAACGATGCTTGTTGCCGAAGGCGACAAGGTTGCGATCGGACAGCCTCTTTTCGAAGACAAGAAGAATCCCGGCGTGCTTTACACCGCACCGGCTGCTGGCACAGTCGCGGCGGTCACGCGAGGCGCGAAACGCAAATTCGAGTCGATCGAAATTGACGTCGAGGGTAGTGATTGTGTTGAGTTTGATGGTGCACGCGGACGTGACCCCGTCGATCTCGGGCGAGAAGGCGTGACGGAGCAGTTGCGGGTTTCCGGACTGTGGACGGCGCTGCGGACGCGGCCCTATGGCAAGGTGCCGGTTCCTGGGTCAAAGCCAAGTTCGATCTTCGTGCAGGCCGTTGATACCAATCCCCTGGCTGCCGATCCTGCGATTGCGATTGCAGATCGTAAAGAGCAGTTCGCGCTTGGCTTGCAGGCGCTGACCCAGCTCGTCGATGGCGCGGTGTTCGTTTGTAAGGGCGAGGGAGCCGAGATTCCTGGTGAGGGCATCAATGGTGTCCAGCTTGAAACATTCGCCGGGCCGCACCCCGCAGGTCTCGTCGGAACACACATTCACTTTCTTGATCCTGTGGGCCCGAACAAAACGGTCTGGTACATCGGCTATCAGGATGTCTGTGCCATTGGGACCTTTCTGCAGACCGGCACGGTCGAAAACCGGCGAGTGATTTCGCTGGGTGGTCCAGTGGTGAGTCAGCCTCGGTTGCTGGAGACATGCTTGGGAGCCTGTGTAGACGAGTTGATCGCTGGGCAGTACGACGAGAGTGTCAAAATTCGGCCTGTTTCGGGTTCGGTTCTGTGCGGCCACACTGCATTGGCACCCCGTCAGTATCTTGGACGCTACCACACTCAGGTGTCAGTCCTCGAAGAGGGCGACGAGCGTGAGTTTCTTGGGTGGCAGAAACCAGGGCTGGATAAGTATTCAACAACTCGGGTTTTCGCTTCCGCAGGAATGCCCAACAAGAAATTTGCGTTCACGACCAGCACTCACGGCAGCGAACGAGCGATGGTACCTCTCGGCACTTACGAAAAAGTAATGCCTTTGGATATTTTGCCGACCCAATTATTGCGGTCATTGATTTATCGCGACACCGACGAGGCTCAGCAACTGGGTGTGTTGGAGTTGGAAGAAGAAGACTTGGCCCTATGCACGTTTGTGTGCCCAGGGAAATACGAATACGGCTCATTGTTGCGTGCCAGTTTGGAAACAATTGAGCGAGAAGGCTGATCCTGAACCTTTGGTTGGATTGACAGGAAAATAGAGATGAAAGCACTGCGTGACGTCCTCGATAAAGTCCACCCCTTGTTTGCCAAGGGTGGTCTTTTAGAAGTGGCGTATCCGATGTACGAAGCGTTGGACACATTCTTGTACACCCCCGGCGAGGTAGCCTCGGGAAAGACCCACGTTCGCGATGGGATCGACCTGAAGCGTATGATGATCACCGTCGTAATGGCGCTGGTCCCGGTTACCCTTTTCGGAATGTGGAACGTCGGATACCAGGCGAACTCTGCCATCCAGAAGATGGAGGCGGCCGGCATCGACCATGTCGGTGATTGGCATTACACCATCTATAATCTGACCGGGTTCGCGAATGACCCAAGCAACATCGCTGGGAATCTCATTTTGGGGGCGATCTTTTTCATTCCCATTTATGCGGTCTGCATGTTTGTTGGGGGGCACATTGAGCTTGTGTTCAGTGTGTTGCGAGGGCATGAAATCAACGAGGGTTTTCTGGTCACGGGGCTTCTGTTCCCTTTGACGTTGCCAGCGTCCATTCCGCTTTGGCAGGTGGCTCTTGGGATCGCCTTCGGCGTAATTGTCGCCAAGGAGGTTTTTGGAGGCACCGGACGGAACTTCTTGAACGTGGCGCTGACGAGTCGAGCGTTCTTGTACTTCGCCTACGCTGGCCAGATCAGCGGTGACAAGGTTTGGACGGCTGTGGACGGCTTCAGTGGAGCGACCGCACTTGGGCAGATGGCAAACGCACAGGCTCAGGAGGGAGTTGTCAATCCCGCAGTGCAGTCACTAGGTAGTGTGATGTACGAGTGGGGGCCCGGTTCCATCACTTGGATGAGTACGTTTCTCGGAACAATTCAGGGCTGTGTCGGTGAGACCAGTGCTCTGCTGTGTATCGTGGGTGCCGGCATCTTGATCGCAACCGGGATTGGTTCTTGGAAGATCATGGTCGCCGTCATTGGCGGTGTCATTGGGACGACTTTATTGATGAACGGTGTGGCGGCCATCTCGCCAGACACCGCTGATGCGAATCCGATGTTGGGTGTTCCGTTCTATTGGCAGTTGACGATCGGAGGACTCGCCTTTGGCTTGGTGTTCATGGCGACAGACCCAGTCAGTGCCTCCATGACAGACAAAGGCAAGTGGTTTTATGGAGCTTTGATCGGCTTCATGACGGTCTTGATTCGCGTGGTCAATCCCGCGTTCCCGGAAGGAATCATGTTGGCGATTCTGTTCGGCAACGTGTTTGCCCCACTGATCGACTATTACGTCGTACAGTTCAACGTATCCAGCAGGAAGAAACGCTATGCAACAACGTGATTCATTGGGTTATACCCTAGGCGTCGCAGCTGTGCTGTGCGTGGTTTGCTCACTCGCTGTGAGCACCGCGGCGGTATCTCTGCGTGGCAAGCAGGAAGCTAACGTCAAGCTTGACCAGCAGAAGAATATTCTTGACGCTACCGGCTTGGCGATTGGTGAGTATGGCGTTCAGGCAAGCGAGCTGACCACCAAGCAGATCGATAAGCTCAACACGTATGTCAGTGCGAAGTTGGTTGACTTGGATACAGGTGACTACGTCGGCGACAAGGCTGAGCTTGCGCAGTACAACCTCGTTGAGGAAGCGGCAAACCCTGATACAAGCATTCCGATTGAAAGTCCGCAATTCAATCCGGGCGAGCCAAGACGTCCCAAGGTGATGAAGGTTTACTTTGTCAAGAAGCCAGGTACCGACAAAATCCTGCAGGTTGTTCTGCCGGTCTACGGCAAAGGGCTTTGGGGTACTCTATACGGTTACTTGGCCCTTCGAAGCGATCTGGAGACGATTCAAGGTTTGACCTTCTATCAGCATAAGGAAACCCCAGGGCTTGGTGGCGAAGTCGATAACCCGCGATGGAAAGCGTTGTGGGATGGAAAGAAGCTTTATGACGCCGAGCACGAACCGGCGGCCGAGGTGGCCAAAGGTCCGGGCGATAACCAGTACGAAGTGGATGGGCTGTCTGGGGCCACAATCACCAGTCGCGGTGTCACGAATCTGATTCGGTACTGGGCTAGCGGCGATGGCTATGGGACTTACTTGGGCAAGCTCAAGGAAGAGATTAACGACGATAAATCCTCCGCAAGTGAGGGAGACAAGTAATGGCAAAGAAAACGACCGATGTGCTGGTCGATCCGCTCATCAACAACAATCCGATTGCTTTGCAGATTCTTGGAATCTGTTCTGCTTTGGCGGTGACTACAAAGATGGAAACGTCTTTGGTGATGAGTCTCGCAGTGATCGCAGTGACCGCGTTCAGCAACTTAGCTGTTAGCGCGATTAGAAGCTTCATTCCCAGCAGTATCCGAATCATTGTCCAGATGACTGTGATTGCTTCGCTGGTGATCGTGGTGGATCAGATTCTGAAAGCCTACATGTACGACATCAGCAAGCAATTGTCTGTCTTTGTCGGGCTGATCATCACGAACTGCATCGTGATGGGCCGCGCAGAGGGGTTTGCGATGAAAAATGGCCCTTGGGTCAGTTTTCTCGACGGGATTGGCAATGGCATGGGCTACGGCTTGGTGCTGATGTTTGTTGCGTTCTTCCGCGAACTCTTCGGGAGCGGTTCTTTGTTCGGGCTTGAGTTATTCCCGCTGGATCGCAATGGCGGTTGGTACAACCCCAACAACTTGATGTTATTACCACCCAGTGCTTTCTTCCTGATCGGATTCCTGATCTGGGCAATCAGAGCGTACAAGCCAGATCAGATTGAGGAGGCGTGAGAGAACCATGCACTATTTTAATATCTTCATCACTGCTGTATTCATTGAGAACCTCGCGCTCGCATTCTTCTTGGGAATGTGCACGTTCTTGGCAATCAGCAAAAATGTAAAAACGGCTGTTGGCCTAGGCTTTGCCGTGATCGTGATCGAGGCGATCACTATCCCTGTGAATCAGTTGATTTATGCCAATCTCCTGAAGAAGGGGGCTCTCTCATGGGCGAATGGGTTTATCTCAACCGAAACCGTCAATTTTGAAACGGTTGACCTCTCTTTCCTGGGTTTCATTAGTTTCATCGGTGTGATTGCAGCGATGGTGCAGATTTTGGAAATGACGTTGGACAAGTTCTTTCCTCCGCTCTACAACGCCTTGGGAATTTTCCTTCCGTTGATCACGGTGAACTGTGCAATCCTTGGAGGCTCTCTCTTCATGCAAGAGAAGAGTTACGACTTCGGTGAGTCGGTGGTTTATGGAATCGGTTGTGGAGTGGGCTGGGCATTGGCGATCGCCGCGCTCGCCGGAATTCGCGAAAAGTTGAAATACAGTGACGTTCCGCCACCGCTACGCGGTTTGGGTATTACGTTCATCACGGTCGGCTTGATGGCACTTGCCTTCATGTCTTTTGGCGGCATTCAGTTGTAAGCCATTACCGCAAATTGATTTTAGAGAAGCAAACTCTCGCAAGAGTCTTTAGAGATGGAAATTTTTAATATCGTTCTTGGTATCGGGATGTTCACCACTGTGGTGGTAGCATTGGTACTTGTGATTTTGGCTGCTAAAAGTCAGCTCGTAGCGTCTGGTCCGGTTAAAATCGTGATCAATGAGCAGAAGACAGTTGAAGTGCCAGCGGGTGGAAAGCTGCTCGGTGCATTGGCCGATGCTGGAGTCTTTGTGAGCAGTGCGTGCGGCGGCGGCGGAACGTGCGCTCAGTGCAAGGTGAAGATCAGCGATGGCGGTGGCGAGATTCTGGCCACCGAAAAGGACCACATCAACAAGAAGGATGCGGCTGAGGGAGAGCGGTTGAGTTGCCAAGTTGCAGTCAAAACCGACATGACCGTCGAAGTGCCTGCAGAAGCTTTTGACACGAAGAAATGGAACTGCAAAGTTCGTAGTAATGAGAACGTAGCGACGTTCATCAAAGAATTCGTGCTGGAATTGCCCGAGGGCGAAGACGTTGACTTCCGAGCGGGAGGCTACATTCAGATCGAGTGTCCGCCTCACGAAGTTGCTTACAAGGACTTCGACATCGAAGAGGAGTACCGCGAGGACTGGGACAAGTTTGACATTTGGCGGTTTGTTTCCAAGGTAGATGAGCCGGTAGTTCGTGCCTATTCGATGGCCAACTACCCCGGAGAGAAAGGCATCATCATGCTGAACATTCGCGTTGCGAGTCCCCCGCCACGCCTGCCAGATGTTCCTCCCGGCAAAATGAGCAGTTGGATCTTCAGCTTGAAGCCCGGCGATGAGGCAGTGATCAGCGGCCCGTATGGCGAGTTCTTCATCAAGGACACTGAAGCGGAAATGGTCTACATCGGTGGTGGTGCGGGGATGGCACCTCTGCGTAGCCATATCTTCGAACTGTTCAAACGCGGTAAGACGAGCAGGAAGGTGTCCTACTGGTACGGTGGACGAAGCCTCCGTGAGTTGTTCTACATTGATCATTTCCGAGAGATCGAGAAGGACTTTCCCAACTTCAAATTCAATATCGCGCTTTCCGAACCTCAGCCCGAAGACAACTGGGATGGCTACGTTGGATTTATCCATCAGGTTTTGCTTGACAATTATCTGTCGAAGCACCCGGCTCCGGAAGACAATGAGTACTACATCTGTGGTCCTCCCATGATGAATGCAGCGGTATTTAAAATGCTGGATGATCTTGGCGTCGAGCCAGAGAATATCGCCTACGACGACTTCGGTGGTTGAGCGATCAGTCAGATGTGGGGTGTGCGGATGGAAATTGGTTTCGCATCGGTTGGGGATTTCGTTTGAGTCATTTGCGACACTCGTGGATTCGCGATGAAGTCAGTTGATAGCCACCTGCACGGTCCGATCAGGTAGTGCAGCAACGCCACGGCATTGGCGGTCAAGTTCGTGGCATACGGTGGTTTCCGCAATCGAACCCCAGGTCGTGAGGTGATCTGATTGCAGTGATACCGCTCGGTCGTATACTGAACGTCTGACATTCGGATGCAGCGTGCATCGTCCTTGTCTGGGGTGTCCTTGTCTGGGGTGTTTGATGAATAGCCGACGTGTTGGGAATCTGATCGCAATCGCGTGCATCATGGTTGCATGGCCCAGTTTGGCACGGTGTTCTCTGGGGCAGACGCTGCCGCAGGTCCTTGAGGTGAGCGGTCCTACGATGGGCACGAGCTTCAACATAAAGGTCTTTGATCCACCCGAGTTCGAAGAAGATGCCGCATTTCTGGTTGATCAGCTTTTAAGAAAAGTGAACGATCAGATGTCAACTTACCTCAAGAACTCGGAGATCAGCCGCTTCAATCGGTCCGAGTCAACGGATTGGTTTCCCGTGAGTGAAGAATTGGCGACTGTGGTTGCGTTCTCGCAAGTGGTCGCTGAGAAGACAGACGGTGCTTTTGACGTGACGGTCGGTCCACTGGTTAACGCGTGGAACTTCGGTCCTGATCGGTCGAAGCGGGCTGTGCCTGAGGCCGAGGTGATTGCGAGTCTTCAAAAGTCGGTCGGGTTTCGTAAGTTATCGGTGCGTTTGAATCCGCCCGCCCTCAAAAAATCGGTGCCTGCTCTTGGGATTGATTTGTCTGCGGTTGCGAAGGGTTACGCGGTTGATCGGGTCATTGAATTACTGAATGATCAAGGCGCTGAAGACCTTTTCGTCGAGATAGGTGGCGAGGTTTCGGTCAGTGGCAGTAAAGCCGGGCAGTGGTGGAAAGTTGGTATCCAGATGCCTGATGCTGCAACGGACTCTGTCCTCGTGGCACACTCGTTGAATGTGGGAGGCGGTAACGATCGGTCGATGGCAACTTCAGGCGACTACCGCAACTACTTCTCGGTTGATGGGACCCGCTATTCCCATACCATTGATCCACGTACTGGGATGCCGATTGAGCATTCCCTTGCATCGGTTACGGTTGTGAGCGAATTTTGCATGGCTGCCGATGCGTGGGCAACGGCGTTAAATGTGCTTGGACCGGAGGAAGCTCTGCGTGTTGCGAAAAGCGAAGGGTTGGATGTACTGCTTGTGGCACGCGACGAGGCTGAGGCTTCCGGCTATCAACTCACCGCTAACGGAGCTTTGTCGCAGTACATCAGCGTTGGGGACAGTCCCGCTGATGCCGTTGTTCCGGAAGAACAGGGCAACGGACGGTTCACCATGTTTTTGGTTACAGCCGTGGCGTTTGCTCTTTTGTTGTTTGCGATGTCCGTTGGTGTTTTGTTCGGTCAGCGGTCGATCAGCGGATCGTGTGGTGGAGTTAACGGCACCACGAATGAAGATGGTAGCGTGAGTTGTTCCTTGTGCAGTAGTCCCAGTGACGCATGCCGTGACCTGCGAAAACGAATGAAGAAAAATCCCGACAACGAAACGGTAGATGTTTGATGGCAGCATCGGATTTATCAGCATCGAGCAGCGATGATGCTGCGGTGGAAGCGGGCAACCGCGCTCAGGGTTCAGGGGCACGGAATCCAGAGTCAGGAACAGGTCATTTGGTAGCTGATGAACAGGTTCCCGCAGAGCATGAAAGCTCGGCATCTCAAGTGGACGTCAAGCGATCACGCAATCGAATCCGGCGAGCAACGATAGCGGCCAGTTTGGCCGTGGTAGGGGCGGGGTATTTGCAGTGGAACGCTACAAGAACGGATCACCAGTTCATGAATATGGGCACCGTGGTGTTGTGTTTCGTTCTGGGTTGTTACATCCTGTTTCAGTTGCACTGCCTCGCCCGTATCAGGTGGAATGCTTTGGTCGTACCTCTGGCAATGGTTTTGGCGATCGTGGTCGCGGTCACGCTATTCCGGTTCGAGGGGTTCAGCGGTGAATTGGTGCCGCAGTTTGCCTATCGATTTGGCAGTCCTCCCCCTGCGATGCGGACCGTGGAGGATTCAAGGGACACGCCGGTGGGGATTCAGTCGGGTGACGGCACCAACGTTCGCGTGGCAGGCTCTCAGACTGCCGACGCGCCTTCGTATGGATTTCTCGGCGGTGATCGTACCGGTGTGATCGCAACACGCGACTTTTCTGTTCCCGCATCGGTTGATGAGGTGCGAACTCTTTGGCGTCAAGGATTGGGGGCCGGATGGTCTGCGTTCGCCGTGTCAGGTGACAGGGCAGTGACTCTCGAGCAGCGGGGTGATGAGGAGTGTTTGACTTGTTACCGATTGGCAGATGGTGAGCTTTTGTGGATCGTGACCCACGATGCTCTTCATCAAAATTTGATGGGTGGTGCTGGGCCTCGAAGTACCCCGACGATTGTGGGTGATCGGGTATTCGCGCAAGGGGCGACCGGCATGGTGTGGTGTGTCGATATCGAGTCCGGCGAAGTGGTGTGGAGTGTCGATCTGTTGTCACTGGCCGGTTGGCAGCAGTTGGAATCAGAGGAAATGGTCACGTGGGGCCGAGCGGCGTCGCCGCTGATCATTGATGATGCCCTCTGTGTCGTTCCCTTTGGTGGTCCTGCTGCAAACAGTGAAACCGGACGTAGCCTGATCGCACTGAATGCTACATCGGGTGAAGTTCTTTGGACGGCGGGAGAAGACCAGATCAGTTACGCCTCACCGGCACTGTTGGACCTGGATGGCAAGCGACAAATCGTCTCTGTTAACGAAGCTACGATCACCGGGCACGAGGTGGGTGACGGAAGCGTTCTTTGGAAAGCAGCTTGGCCCGGGCAGTCCAATGGTGGCGCCAACTGTGCCATGGTGGTTCCAGCGGGTGAGAATCGTTTTCTGATTGGAAAAGGATATGGCGGTGGAAGTGCTCTCTATGAAGTGACGAACTCCCAAGGGCAGTGGAATGCCGATGAAGTTTGGAAGTCAAGTCGTGTCTTGAAGACCAAGTTCACGCACGCAGCCGTTGTGGGGAACACGGCCTTTGCGATCAGCAATGGTTCACTCGAGGCTGTTGGTGTCTCGGATGGCGCGCGTTTGTGGATTCAAGGGCGACGCACCCGTTTAGGGCAGGGGCAGATTTTGGTTGCGGGCGACGTGATCATTGGGCAAGCCGAAGGCGGAGAGGTGGTATTTGTTGCGGCCGATCCGGATGGATACCGGGAAATTTTGCGTTTGCCCGCCTTGAATTCGAAAACATGGAACGTGCCAACACTTGCTGGCCGGCACTTGCTGGTACGTAACGACCGCGAGGTGATCTGTTTCCTGCTGCCCGAGTTGGAAGATCAGCTTAGCGAGTAGCCAGCCGATCTCGTGTGACCAAGGGCGGCATGTAGCCACGCCACAGGATCTCTGCCCAGCAGCCATGTCTGCACAACCGATCGATCGAAGTTGCCGAGTTTGAGTCGGGAAAGTCGGGAGAATCAGTTGAGTCTGACTCGTTGCCCGGACTTGGCACTCTCGTAGATCGCCTCGATCACCTCCACACTGCGGCGTCCCTCGTGGCCGTCGACAAGCGAAGGGCGGTCTTCAAGGATGGATGAGATGAATTCTTCAAAGACCATGGTGTGCCCGTGGTGGCTGATTGCTGACGGATCGGCAGCCCCGCCGCCACTGTCTGTTTTCCCAGCCATCTCGGTGCGGATGGTCTCATCTTCGGCGGTTTCCTCTGCAAACTGCCAGTCCTTGATATCTTCCTCTTCAAGTACCGCTGATCCTTTGTCACCGCTGATCTCGATTCGTTTCAACGCCCCAGGGTAGGAAGTGGTTGTGGCCTCAATCACTCCTAACGCGCCTGATGCAAATCTCAAGTTGGCTACTGCTACATCTTCCACTTCAATGCGTTCATGGGTCATGGTAGCCATCATGGCGCTGATTTCCTCAACGGGTCCCATCAACCATACCAGAAGATCAACCGAATGAATCGCTTGGTTCATCAGTGCCCCGCCGCCGTCCAGTGCCCACGTGCCGCGCCATGCGCCGCTGTCGTAGTATTCTTGGCTCCGATACCACTTCACATAAGCATCACCCATGGTGATCTTGCCGAAGCGATCAGCTTCGACAGCTTTTTTCATCAGTTTGCTCGATTCGTGGAATCGGCTCTGGAAGGTAACCGTCAACCGCACGCCGGCCTTTTCGCATGCCTCGATGATTTTGTCACACCGTTCAGTGGTGATTTCCAATGGTTTTTCCACGATCACATGCTTCCCTGCCTCAGCTGCTGCAACAGCGGGATCCAGGTGCACGCCACTCGGAGTGCAGATGGAAACGGCTTTGACCGCCGGGTCAGCCAGCATGGCCTCAAGCGAAGAGTAGGCATGGCAGCCCTGTTTTTCACCGAATGCGCTCGCCAAATCCGGGTTGCGATCTACACAGGCCACTAATTCGGCACCTTTTGTGTCCGCAATTGCTTTGGCATGAAAGTTGGCAATCATGCCGCAACCGACGATTCCGATTCCTATGGTCATCTGCTTTCCTGATCCAAACTGTAGGGCGGTGGTGAACTCTGTATATCAATCTGATTTTAGGTGGCGTTTTCGCCTCTCACAACCAGACGCACGCAATCGCAGGTGTTGGTTTCTCGGCCGTTCTTGAGGGTTAGCTGCGGCAACCGCTTTACTGGCAGCAAGAATACCGCGCTGGGTGACCCGGCTAGGGGTAGGCTGGCAGGTGTTCCCATGGTCTCGGTTACCGGTTACGTTCTTGGACATCCATCCGCAAATGGTCAGTTGACCCTTGGCAAGTAACGGTAAGACAAACGTGAGCAGGCTCGTTGACGTGCCTCGTCTTCTGGACGAGAACGCGGGCATCAGCGCGCGCCTGTCCCAACACTCAGTTGGTGAAGAACTTGCGTTCTCGGGTGTTTGGGGAAGCCTTCGAGGTGTGTTTGCTGCCGCTCTCGCTCGGCATGCGTCCAGCATTCTCATGCTGTTCCCTGAGGCTGCTGACGCTGATGTTGTTGCCGGGGATGCGGCGGCCTTTGGAGTTGCTGAAGCGATTTCCTTGCCTCTTTCGGCCAGCGAGGCTTCGGCTTCGTCCATTCGTGATGATGATTATGCAGATCGGCTACAGGTTCTGCAGCGTCTCGTGGCCCAGGACCCCGACTCGGTTGCCCCTTTGCTGGTGACTGCGTACGTGGGTGGTGCGATGCAACTGGTGCCAACACCAGAGAAGCTTGAATCATCGACGCGGCGAATCGCCGTTGGTGATGAAGTTGAGCCTGAAACGATCCGCCGTTGGCTTGCTGAGTCAGGGTTTTCTGCAACCACAGCGGTCCAACTGCCCGGAGAATTCGCCGCACGCGGTGGGCTACTTGATGTCTACTCTGCTGATCAGCCGCAGCCAATCCGAATCGAATGGTTCGGTGATGAAATCGAGTCGATTAGACGCTTCGACCCTGGAAGCCAAAGGAGCATCGAGTCACTCGATCAAATCGAAATTGCAGCCGTAGGAATTGAAGTTGACCAGCGTTACGAGAATGATGATCCGTTTTCCGAAGGTGGTTTGCAAAATGAAGGGCAGGATGCCATTGAGATAGACAGCGGAGGCTCGTCTGCCGCAATTGGCGATTCCCAGGATCTCGGCTCGATCGCGGAGTATCTGCCCGCTGAAACCTTGGTGGTCGTCATCGATCCACAGGCATGCCAGCGAACAGCCGACGCGTTGAAACAACGCAGTGGCGACGAAGCCAATTTGATGTCTTTTGAAGCGTTGCTCGAATCACTTGCTGCGTATCGAATGGTCTCGGGGACGACCTTGGCAGAAGGTGACCAGACGAACATCGTGGACTTGCGGTCGACCACAGCAGATGGCTTTGCATTGTCTCTTGAGGAAACTCGCTCGCGATTGGACTCAGTTGCAAAAGAAGATGAAATCATACTGGTAGGCGATACGCCTGCCGATGGCGAACGACTGACAGAGCTTTTGCACGATACCGATGCTGCAAGGCAGGGGCGACTACATCTTGTGGTTGCTGAGTTGAGCGGTGGATTTCGATTGGCAGACGCCAAGGTACTTGTCCTTACTGGGGCTGAGCTTTTTCATCGAAGTCCCGTGAGGCGTGGACGATCCCGTGCCCGCGGAAAGCCAATCAGTAGCTTGATGCAGTTGAGCCCGGGGGATCTGGTGGTGCACCTTTCCCACGGGATCGGGTTGTATCGCGGCCTCAAGCACATTGAAAAGCATGGTCAGCATCTCGAACATTTGACGATTGAGTTTGATGGCGGGACAAAGATTTATGTACCTGCCTCACGAATCGGTTTGTTGCAGCGTTATGTAGGTGGGACCAAGACCACCCCGCGGCTTGCAAAAATTGGTGGCCAGTCATGGACGCGTCAAAAGAAAGCAGCAGAATCAGCGGTCACCGACATGGCGGTTGAACTTTTGGAAATGCAGGCGGAGAGAACCGCCCGACGTGGTCTTGTGTTCGATGCTGACAATGCTTGGCAGCGGCAATTTGATGCCAGCTTTCCCTACATGGAAACTCCTGATCAGGTCACAGCCATTGCCACCAGCAAGGAAGACATGGAGTCCGGCAGGCCCATGGATCGACTGATTTGTGGTGATGTTGGATTCGGGAAAACTGAGGTCGCCATGCGGGCGGCATTCAAAGCGGTGGTAAGTGGTTATCAGGTGGCTGTGCTCGTCCCCACGACCGTCTTGGCAGAGCAACATTACAACAATTTCAGGAATCGGATGGCCGAGTTTCCTGTGGAAATCAGGAAGCTGAGCCGGTTTTGCACGGCGGCTGAACAACGAGAAACTGTCAGGGATATCAAGCGAGGTGATGTAGATATTGTTGTTGGGACACACCGAGTCGCCAGCAAGGATGTGAACTTCAATCGCTTGGGCCTTGTTGTTGTCGACGAAGAGCAACGATTCGGCGTTGCCGTCAAGGAGCGACTCAAAACATTGCACAGTAATGTGGATGTGATGACATTGTCAGCGACACCGATCCCCCGAACCCTGCATATGGCGTTGGTGGGAGTGCGTGATATCAGCAACCTTGAGACTCCCCCTGCAGAGCGGCGGGCGGTCGAAACCAATGTGGTCAGGTGGGATGATAACCTGATTCGACGCGCAGCGATCAGAGAGTTGAATCGTGGGGGACAGATCTTTTTTGTCCACAATCGAATCGGCGACATGCATGCTGTGATGGACCGTTTGAAAAGAATCGTTCCCGAACTAAGGATCGAAATCGGACACGGGCAGATGGGAGAAGGCGAGCTCGAAAGGGTGATGGTTGACTTCATTGAACATCGCTTTGATCTGTTGCTGGCCACCACGATTGTTGAAAGCGGATTGGATATCCCAAACGCAAACACGATTTTTATTGACGATGCGGACCATTACGGACTCAGCGACCTTCACCAATTGCGTGGGCGTGTGGGACGCTACAAACATCAAGCACACTGCTACTTGATGGTGGCACAACATAAGCATCTGTCGCCAGAGGCAACGAAGCGTCTGCGCGCAATCGAGGAATTCAGTCAGATGGGGTCCGGATTTGCCATCTCGATGCGTGATCTTGAGATTCGAGGCGCGGGAAACCTGCTGGGTAGCCAGCAGAGTGGGCATATCGCGGCTGTCGGTTACGAGATGTATTGCCAGTTGCTCGAGGATGCTGTGCGGCAAGTGCAAAATCTGGCCCCAAAGCTGTCTGCCGATGTAGACATTGATCTTCCCGTGGAAGCGTATTTGCCGGAAGATTACGCGCCGGACTTGCGGCACAAAATCGATCTCTATCGACGGATGGCAAAGATTGATGATGCTTCGCAGATCCAGGATATTCGTGCGGAACTTCGAGACAGATTTGGACCCTTGCCGGCTGCCGTCAGTCGAATGCTGGAGTTGGCTGAATTAAGACTTGATGCAGCAGCATGGCAGATTTCTGCGATCACGTCGGACGCTCGATTCATCATTCTGCATTACACCAACCGAAGACAGATGGAACGCCTGGTCAGTACCAGTTCCATCGCGATTCGCATTGTTGATAGGAAGCGTGCCTACATTCCTACCAAAGGATACAACATGCAGGTCGATAAGGTGGGAACGAGTTGGATGCAGCTTGCCAGAGCCGCTTTGCACATCGGTTGATGGGTTGGCACCCTCGTCCATGGGATACATGTGCCTTATCGCTTTTTCCAGTCGCTAGTGATCTGTCTCTAGTCGTCTGGGGGGCGGCTAAATTGATCCCTCCTTGTTGCCAGTTTAGGGGTGGGACTGCGGTTGATTTTGTCCATTCGCTAGATCTGCTGGGCATCGCCTTTGCAACTTCCCGCTGTAGCTGTGTGTGTTTGCGGGACCTGTTTGTTCAAGCGAACTGTTCTGCAAATCGATCCACAATGTGATTGGCGATTGCCAGAGACGCAGTTGCAGCGGGTGAAGGTGCATTGAGAACATGGATGGCATGCTCACTGACTTCAAACAGAAAATCGTCCACCAGTTCACCGGTCGGCGTGACAGTTTGCGCTCGCACTCCTGCCCGCCCAGCAACAAGATCGCTTGACTTGATGTTGGGGATAAGTTTCTGCAGTGCGGTGACAAATGCCTGCTTGCTGATTGAGCGATGCATTTCGCCCAGTCCCATACGCCAGTGTTTTGCGGCAAGTTTCCGAAATCCCTTGAACGCGAGGGTATCGGTAAGGTCATTCAAGCTGACGTCTCGCCACCGGTATCCATCACGTGCTAACGCTAACACGGCGTTGGGGCCGCATTCCACACCACCGTCGATCATGCGAGTGAAGTGAACGCCCAGGAATGGGAACGATGGATCGGGAACAGGGTAGATCAAATTCCTGCAGAGCGCTTCGCTGTGTGGGGCGAGCTCATAATATTCACCGCGAAAAGGAACGACTTTGAGGTTCGTGTTGATCCCGGCCATTTTGCAAACGCGATCCGATTGCAGGCCGCTGCAATTGATCAGCTTGTCGGACTGGATGTGCTGGCCTGCTTTGCCTCGCAATTCCAGTCCTTCACCGATATCCCGAATGCCAATCAGTTCAAAAGCCAGTTCGATACGGGCCCCACCTGCCATAAGAATTTCAGCCATTTTCTGGCAAACGGATCGGTAATTGACGATGCCCGTCTCGGGGACATGCAAAGCGGAGATACCGGCAGCGGCGGGTTCTAGTTCTCTTAGTTGGTCACTGTTGATTCGCTCACATTGAACTTCGTTCAGACTCGCTCGCTCCGCGATTTTTTCCAATCGGGATAGTTCCGCTTCGTCTGTGGCGACGATGACTTTGCCGCATTTGTCCCAGGCAATGGAGTGCTCGGTACAGAATTCCTCCATTTCCTTCTTTCCAGTTCGACAGCAAACCGCTTTTTTGGATCCCGGTTGGTAGTAGATGCCTGAGTGAAGAACCCCAGAGTTGTGACCCGATTGATGTCGGCCGACACCGGACTCTGCTTCGATCAGTGTGATTCGCAGATCCGGATAGCGCGTTTGCAGTTTGATGCCACTGGCCAGACCAACAATGCCGCCTCCGACGATCACAACATCGGCGTGGCTCATGAGATGGTCCTTCAGGTAACAGGTTGGGGCGTAGAGAAAGCGCGGGCGAGAAAACGGTAGCGGAAATTGTAAGGAAACAGGCCAGTTGACTGTAGATGCGGACGGGGATGCGGCGTGGCAGGACCAGGCGGGGGGCTTTTCGGGATAATCGGTGGAACCGTTACGACCGGAATGATTGAGAAGGCTTATACGCACGTAGGTGCGCCGTCCTGTCAGATGAACGTTTGTAAATGCTCATTTTGGGCCGTATGGTTCAGCGTACGCGGATCAGGAAGCAGGTTTTACTCGTCTTCTCGTGTGGGGCTCATGTCGCAGGGTATCGTTGGAATCAATCTCGAAGAACTGTGTATTGGCACAGTTTGCAAGCAGCCCGTCGAGGATCGCCGGGGCGTGCTGTTGTTGGGGCCCAACAACAGCATCACTTCCGACGTCATCAAAAACCTTCGCGATCGCGAAGTCGCAGAATTAAGAATCGATGCCCGCGATGTTGAGGCCATCTGTGTAGAAGATGCATTGCCCGTTGCACTGACGCTGGAATGCTAGCGTAAAGAACGGATTGCGAAGGCGACTCCGGTCAAAGATCTGCTGCTTGATTGCCATGAGGAGCCTTTAAGTGTCGAACGTGCCACAGAGCTTGAGCA